>ERZ795032.1410-NODE-1410-length-16864-cov-4.476649_pt1 | contig 16864 bp, 13 predicted proteins | sample MGYA00375124_ERZ795032 | MGnify/ENA primary metagenome ERZ795032 (study PRJEB30167, sample SAMN05720154) | activated sludge metagenome | isolation source: Anaerobic digester | place: China | collected 2015-12-16 ...
GTTCCGGATGACGGAGGTGACGGGGATCGAGGCGCTTCTGGGCGAGATGGTGTGTCTCAACCCGCGGGAGATCGTCGTGCCTTCCTCGATGCGTGACACCAGGGAGCTGCGTGCCCTGCATCCGGTGACCGATGGAAAGTCTCTCACGTTCCTGGAAGAGTGGGTATACGACCAGGACTACACCAGGCGTAGGCTGACCGACCATTTCGGCGTCGCATCACCCGACGCGCTGGGGTGCGGCGGCATGCGGCAGGGTATGCCGGCGGCATGCGCCATCCTCCACTACCTTGAGGAGACACAGAAAGGAACCGTCAGCCATATCACCGGCATTTCCACCTATACGACCGCCGAACACCTGGTGCTGGACGAGGCGACGCGGAGAAATCTGGAACTGACAAGCACTTTGTCCGAAAACCGCAAGAAGGGATCCCTGCTCGGACTGATGGACCGTACAGTCACGGCCATGGGGGGGAGAAAACTCAGGCAATGGATTAACTACCCGCTTGTGTCTATCGAAAAAATAAAACAACGGCAGGATGCCATACAAGAGCTTGTCGAGGATCCGGGCAGGCGTCGTGAGATTGTTTCCCTCCTTTCCGGTATCCAGGATCTGGAGCGGCTGAACGGCAGAATCAGTATGGCCGGAGCCGGCGCAAAGGATCTTGCGGCGCTGAAAGAATCTCTGTTGCGGTTGCCGGCGCTTCGTGAAGCGATGGCCGGAAGTACTGCCCTGCTGTTGCGGGATATCCTGACCGGTACGGACCCTTTGGAGGATGTCGTTGACCTGCTGACGCGCGGAATCGTGGAAAACCCGCCGTTCCTGCTCCGCGACGGAGGCATCATCGCCGACGGTTACCACCCTGAACTGGACGAGTTGCGGTCCGTGAGCAGGGAAGGAAAAGGGTTCATCGCGCGCCTTGAAGCCAGGGAAAAGGCCCGCACCGGGATCAATTCCCTGAAAATACGCTACAACAAGGTCTTCGGCTACTACATCGAAATAACCAAGGCGAACCTCTCCGGCGTACCTGATGACTATATCAGGAAACAGACGCTGGCCAACGCGGAACGCTACATTACCGGCGAACTGAAAGAGTACGAGGACAAGGTCCTGAATGCGGAGGAAAGGATTGCCGACCTGGAGTATTCTCTGTTCCAGGAGATTCGGGAACAGGTGGCCGGCCAGGGTCAACGGATCGCCCGGACGGCGGACAGTCTCGCGACCCTCGACGTCCTGTCCGCCTTGGCGGAACTGGCCCATGAAAGGGATTACTGCCGTCCCGTGATTGATGATGGAGAGCGGATTTCCATCATCGAGGGACGGCATCCGGTCATAGAGTCGGTAGCACTATCGGAACGCTTTGTCCCTAACGACGTACTACTGGATACTGACGAGAACCAGTTGCTCATCATCACCGGTCCCAACATGGCGGGAAAGTCGACTTTCATGCGCCAGGTGGCGCTCACGACCCTCATGGCCCAGATGGGGAGCTTCATACCGGCTACTGAAGCTCGTATCGGGATCGTGGACCGCATCTTCACCCGGGTCGGCGCTGCCGACAACCTGGCGAGGGGACAGTCGACCTTCATGGTGGAGATGATGGAGACGGCCAATATCCTGCGCAACGCGACCCGCAGAAGCCTCATCATTCTCGATGAGATCGGGCGGGGCACCTCCACCTTTGACGGAGTTTCCATTGCATGGGCGGTTGCCGAGTTTCTCCACGACAGCGAATCCTGCGCCGCGAAGACGCTCTTTGCCACGCACTACCATGAGCTGACCGAGTTGGCGGTCACCCGCAAAAGGATCAAGAATTACACTGTCGCGGTGCGGGAGTGGAACGATCAGATCATCTTCCTGAGGAAGATAACGGAAGGTGGAGCATCCCATTCCTACGGGATCCAGGTGGCGAGGCTGGCGGGGCTTCCCCTGGAGGTAATCGAGCGCGCGCGGGAGATATTGAGAAACCTTGAAAAGGGCGAATACGCGGAAGGCGGTGTTCCGCGCATCGCAAAAGGCAAGAAACAGTCCGTCGCTCCCGCATCTCCCCAGTTGCAGCTCTTTGATGAGACGGAAGACCCGCTGAGGAAAAGACTCGATGCGATTTCCATTGCCACCCTGACCCCGCTTGAGGCGCTGAATATCCTGGATCAATTGAAAAGGATGGTGTGACGTGGTGAGCAGAACCGGCTTGTTTGCGCTACTTATTTTGTCATGCTGTTTCTTCCTCCCCTGTTCTCCCGGTGCGGAGGAAACAGCGGTTACGAAGTACGGAGTCTCCCATGAGACGATGGCAGGGCGCACCCTGGTCTCCAAGGTACGCGTCAAGGAAGTCGATCGCCGCTCTTCATCGCAAAAGGGAGAGGGAAAATCCGCGGGATCCGGACGAACCTTGGGAGAGGCGCCTGCCGTGCCGGTATTCCCTTCCGCGCTTGTGACCGAGATGCGTTCCTGGTCAAACCCGGATTACAGCCGGGTCTCGGTTACGTTGGACCGGGAGGTGAAGTTTGCATACCACAAGCTGCGGAGGGACCATACGGTAAATCTGCCGGAGAGGGTTTATATCGATATTTCCGGCGCCCGCGTCGCACCGGGGGTCAAGGATATTCCCATCGGCGACGGACTGCTCAAGATGGCGCGTGTCGGCCAGTTTCGGCCCGACGTGGTCCGCGTGGTCCTGGACATTGAGAGTATCAAGGAATACAAGATATTTCCCTTGTCTGACCCATTCCGGATCATCATTGATGTGAGGGGGGAGCGGAGGACGGAAATCTCCCGACTGGAAGAAAGTATTCAGGCGTCTGAGCCTGAGCCCGACATCAGGAAGGAAGCGGTCGGTGAAGAAGACAAAGCCGTACCGGGCAAAGGAAAACCGGGTAAGGTCAGGAGAATCGTCGTTGATCCCGGCCACGGCGGGCATGATCCGGGCGCGGTGGGGCCGGGTGGGATACGGGAAAAGGATATTGTGCTGGAAATCGGGAAGAAGCTCGCCAGGAAAATCAGGCATGAGATGGGTATTGATGTGGTAATGACTCGCTCCACCGATATCTTCATCCCCCTGGAGGAGCGGACCGCCATTGCCAACAAGGTGAACGCGGACCTGTTCGTGTCCATTCACGCCAACGCCGCTCTGAACAAATCGTTGGCCGGCATCGAAACCTACTATCTGAATCTCGCCAAAACCGACAAGGCTGCACGTGTTGCGGCACGCGAAAACAATACGTCACTGGAAAAGGTGGGACTTCTCCAGTCGATACTGTTTGATCTCATGGCCAACTACAAAATCAACGACTCTGCCCGGTTGGCCGATGACGTCCAGAAATCTCTCTGCGACAGGATTGCGAAGAAATACTCCGGCGCCCGGAATCTGGGAGTGAAGCAGGGTCCTTTCTATGTGCTGGTGGGGGCGACCATGCCCAGCATTCTCGTGGAGGTGGCATTCATCAGCAACGAACACGAAGCAGAGTTGCTTGGGAGCCAGGAGTATCAGGAAACGACCGCTTCAGGCATCCTGGCGGGGATTCGGAACTATATCAAGGGACTTCACTGAGCGCCAAATAGACACCTATGAATTTTGATATCGACAGGTTTTTCCCCGACATCCACCAGTCCCACGGAGACTCCGGCAAGGCATCCTTTGAGGAAAAGCGCCCTTTGTACCTGGCCGCCGGTAAGCACTTCCTGAGCCGGTACAACGATATCATCCGGAGCGAACATGCGGCCGGAGCCGATGGTGGAAAGATTGTCCGCTCCATAGCGGCAATGGTCGATACCCTCATGAAAAAGCTCTTCCATTGCATCATGAGCGATGTGAGGGGCCACGGCAGGGGCAGGGAACAGATCGCGCTCGTGGCCACCGGCGGCTACGGTCGCGGGGAACTGAATCCCTATTCAGATATCGACATCATGTTTCTCTACAGCGGGAAAGATGGCCGCCGCGTAGAAGATATCGCCAACAAGATCCTCTATTTTCTCTGGGATATGCGTCTTGACGTGGGGTACTCCGTGAGGACGGTCGAAGACTGCATTGAGATGGCGGAATCCGACATGACGGTAAAGACCGCTCTCCTCGATTCCCGCTTTCTCTGCGGCAGCCAGCCTCTCTTCGACGAGCTCCGGAGGGTCACCCTGACAGAGATCATGTCACGGGGAAGCGATGCCTTTATACGCCGGAAAATCACGGAGCTTGAGACGCGTAGGGAAAAATACGGGTCTTCGGTCTATCTGCTTGAACCGAACATCAAAGAAGGGGAAGGGGGGTTGCGTGATCTTCATACCGCCCTCTGGATAGCGAAGATACGTTTCAAGATCTCCGACTCGCGGGAACTGGTGATGAAAGGCGTCCTGTCCGAGGAGGAACTGGAGACCTACAACAGTTGTTTGTCATATCTCTGGCGCATCAGGAATGAACTGCACTATCTGGCGGACCGCAGGAACGACCAGTTGACCTTCGGGGACCAGAGCAAGGTCGCGTCCTTCCTTGGTTACCGCGATACGGGAAACGCGCTCGGAGTGGAGGAATTCCTCCGGGACTACTACCTTCATGCGACACGCGTCGAGCAATTCTGGGCACTCATGGTTTCGAAATGCCTGCGCCGGGAAGAGAAGTCACAGGGGATTATGGGATTTCTCGTCAGACGGCACATCGGCGAGGGCTTTTTCATCATCAAGGGTGAGTTATGGGTTCCCGACGAAAAAAGTATCCTGGAAAATCCTGCCCGGTTGATGATGCTGTTCGAGTATGCCCAGAAGCATGGCGTAGAACTCAGCATGCAGTGCAAGGAGCTCGTCAGGAAAAATCTTCACCTCATAAACGACAGGTTTCGCCGCAGTCGCGAGGTTAACGCATCCTTTATCGCCATTCTCCGCGGTTTTAAAGGGGTAGCGGAAACACTCCGCCTGATGCATTACCTGGGATTCCTGATCCGTTTTATCCCGGAATTCGAGCGGGTTTACTGCAAGGCGCAGCATGACCTCTACCATATCTATACGGTCGATACCCATTCCCTTTTCGCGCTGGAGGAGATTGTGCGCCTGAGGAACGGTACGCATCGGGAGGCTCTCCCGCTTCTCAGCAGGCTTGCCGGAGAGGTGGAAAAGCAGGGCCTTCTTCTTCTGGCCGTGCTGCTCCATGATATAGGAAAAGGCGAGGGAGGGAACCACTCGGAAAAAGGCGCATCCATGATACCCACCATCGCGCGCCGCATGGGTTTGACCAAGGAAGACAGCGAACGCCTGGAGTTTCTGGTGCGCCATCATCTCCTTTTTGCCCACATCGCGCAGCGCCGTGACCTCCACGATGAGAAGATGATTATTCAGTTCGCCCGCCAGATGGGAACGAGCGAAAACCTGAAGATGCTGTATCTTCTCACCTACGCGGATCTGAAGGCCGTGGGTCCCGACGTCTGGACCGAATGGAAAGCGATGCTGATGGAGGAACTCTATGAAAAAACGTTTGCCGTTCTGGAGCGCGGTGACTTCAAGTATGAAGCTCGCAGCGAGCGGGTAAAGAACGTACGTAAGAAAATCCTGGAAATTCTGGTGAGCGAATATCCCGCCGGCCTGGTCAGGGAGGAGTTACGGGCACTGAGCACCCGTCACGTGCTCTCCAACCAGCCTTCGGTCCTCGCCGACCACACCCGGATGCTGTTGACGCTCGGAAAATCGGTATTCGTATCCCGGATCAGACACGAACTGGAAGGGGGGTATTCCACTTTCACCATCTGCACCCTGGATACACCCGGTCTCTTCTCCATGATAGCCGGTGTTATGGCGGCGAACGGTTTCAATATTCTCGGCGCTCAGATTCATACAAGCTCAAACGGAAAAGCGCTTGACATTCTTCAGGTCAATTCGCCGCAGGGATTCGCAATTACCGATGAAGTACGCTGGGAGAGGATGGAAGATGACCTCCGTCACGTTATCCAGGGAAAGGTGAGGGTCGGTGCACTCGTGGAAAAGCGAAACCGTCCGACACTCCTTGCGGAGAAGGTGAAACCCCGTTTTCCCACTGTCATCGATGTCGATAATGATGTTTCAAGCGATTACACGGTCATAGATATCTATACCCACGACAAGGTCGGACTTCTCTATCGAATAACGAGCACGTTGTCGGAAATGGGGCTCTATATCGGCGTCTCGAAGATATCCACCAAGATTGACCAGGTTGCCGACGTCTTTTATGTGAAAGACATCTTCGGTCATAAGATAAGCTCCGAGGAGAAGCTGACGGAGATCCGGAAACGGCTTCTTACGGCAATCGAAGAATAATACTACAACTATTTGTAATTACATGAATCAGTATCTGGATTTGTTCCTCAATTTTCTGACCGTAGAAAAAGGGCTTTCGGCAAACACCCTGGAAGCGTACAGTCGCGATGGCGGCAAATATCTTTCGTTCCTTGAAAGAGAGGGGTGTTCCGAGCCGGATGGGATACGTCCGCTTCACATTGCAACCTTTCTCGGCTGTCTGAAGGATGCGGGTCTCGGCCCAAGGAGCAGGGCAAGGGCGCTTTCCTGTGTTCGGATGTTTCACCGTTTTCTGGAGACTGAGGGCTACAGCGACGTCAACCCGGCATCCCTCATCGACGCTCCCAAAACAATGGGAAAGCTCCCTGCCGTCTTGAGCTTTCGGGAGGTCGACACCCTCCTCGCGGCGCCATCCGTAGAGAGTGCCATAGATCTTCGTGACAGGGCGATGCTGGAGTTTCTCTATGCGACCGGTCTGCGGGTTTCGGAACTGGTCCTTTTGAAGACGAGAGAGGTGAACATGAGCGCGGGGTTTGTGCTCGCATTCGGTAAAGGGGACAAGGAACGGCTGGTGCCGTTGGGAGAGTCGGCGATGGCTTCCCTTGAGAGATATTTGGCGCATGCGCGACGGGAACTGGACAAATCCGGCGCTAACGAATATCTTTTCCTTTCCCGTCTCGGCGAGCCGATGACGCGCCAGGCGTTCTGGAATATCATAAAGAAGAGGGCACGGCAGGCCGGGATCAGGAAAAGCATCTCTCCGCATACCCTGCGCCACTCATTCGCGACTCACCTGTTGGAAAACGGCGCGGACCTGCGGAGTGTCCAGGTTATGCTCGGCCATGCGGACCTTTCATCCACCCAGATCTATACCCATATTACCAGGGAGAGGCTGAAAAGGATTCATCAGGAATTTCATCCTCGGGGATAGTCTCGGCGAAGGAGTGAATGCGTCACGGATCTTGACTGAACCCGAATCCATGACACCGTCACGTCTTCGCCTACGTGGAACGCCTCGGTTTCCTGCATTCTCGTGGATAGAACCGGCCCGGCGAAGCTCACCCGTGAAACAATGTCGGCGCGTTAATACCCCGGCATTCCGCTTGTCTCGGCGTTCAGGCGTCACGGATTCGGGAAGAATTGAACCTGAAGAAAGGATGTGAACATGAAATATATCATTTTACTGGGCGACGGCATGCCCGATGAAGGGATAGATGCCCTCGGCGGAAAAACTCCGCTGGAATATGCCTCAACACCTTGTATGGACTCCATGGCGAAAAGAGGGCGCCTTGGCCTGGCAAGAACCATACCTCACGGCTATCCGCCGGGGAGCGACGTTGCGAACCTGTCCGTATTCGGATATGACCCGCGCACCTGCTACACGGGCCGGTCGCCCCTGGAGGCGGCCAGCATGGGAGTAGAACTGGGTCCCGATGACGTGGCTTTCCGTATGAACCTGGTGAACCTGCGCAACGATAACGGGACGACCTTCATGGGTGACTACTCCGCGGGCCATATCACCACCGAGGAAGGTGGGGAACTGGTCGAGAACCTGGGGAGGGAACTGGGCGGGGGAGAATTCGAATTCTATCCAGGCGTCAGTTACCGCCACCTTCTGGTCTGGCGCAACGGGAAGGATAAGCTTGAGCTGACCCCGCCCCATGATATCAGCGGAAAATGCATAGACGACTACCTTCCCAAGGGAGACGGTGCTGAGGTACTTCTCCGTCTCATGGGACGTTCCCGGGATATCCTTTCCGGGCATCCGTTGTGCCGAAAACGACAGGAGGCCGGAAAGGTGCCGGCGAATTCCATCTGGCTCTGGGGACACGGAAAGGCGCCGCGTATGGTGACCTACCGGGAACGCTTCGGGCTTTCCGGCGCGGTAATCTCCGCGGTTGATCTGGTGCGGGGGATCGGGGTCTATGCAGGGTTGGAAATCATCAAGGTTCCGGGCGCCACCGGCTACCTCGACACCAACTACCAGGGCAAGGCGGAAGCCGCTCTGGATGCGTTGAAGAGGCTCGATTTCGTCTACCTCCATGTGGAAGCGCCCGACGAGTCTTCCCATTCCGGCAGCATCGAGAACAAGATACGCGCAATCGAGGATTTCGATGCCAAGATTGTGGGACCCATCAGCGAGGGTATCCGTGAATTCGCTGAATACCGTATTCTCTGTACCCCGGATCACCCGACGCCGATACGCCTCATGACCCACACCGCGGATCCGGTTCCCTTTATCATTTACGGGGGTGAGACGGAAGTGTCCGCCGATGTTGCGGGGTACGACGAGAACTCTGCCCGGAAGACGGGTCTTTTCCTGGAAGAGGGCTACAGGTTGATGGAAATGATGCTTGGAAGGTGAGAATGATGAGGCTCACTCCGGTCCGCCGGGGTGCGCCTGAATTGGCGCAGGCGAAAGAAATGAAAAAGGGACATGCCGTGACAACGTGTCCCTTTTTTTATATTGGTTGCGTGAGGCGATGGAGGTCAGGCAGGACTTTTGGATATTTGACCGAATGGGAGGTCGGAATGAGTTCCCATTGCACTTTTCCAAATTCATATATGGTTGAGTCTTATAGTTTACAAATTCCGTATATAACGAGTACTGCCGCGGCGATGATCAGCATCGCCGGAGTCCACATCGTGGGATCGAACGTGAGACGATGAACGAAATTACCTATTGACGAGGAAATAAGCATCCCATATTCAACCATGTCCATCTCCTTCAGTTGCCAAGTACGGAAATTTTACCATATATCAATCCCTTCACATCTCAGGGAGAGGACAAAAGGGGCGCGTTAAACCTAAAAACGGCAGTTGGCGGTATCCGTAGAGAGCGACTCTGTCCTGTTTCGTTGCTGCTCTTAGCGAAATGGAGCGGCCACAGCCGATACTGTCCGAACCTGAAGGGTGAATGTATCGGCTGTAGCGAAATGAGCTTAGAGCAGCAGAAAGAGGGCAATCGGAGCGAACGAAGGATGCCTCCAACTGCCGAATCTAGGTTAAAAAATTTGTAAAATGAGACAACGGCATTCACTGAACACAATTGACACGGAGTTCCCCGTCAAAACATGAATCAAGAATCTCCACTCTTGGCAAACATCCTCAGAATCGGACTCCTCCTCGCCGCCTCAATCTATTTCTTTACCCATTTTGATTTCACATCCCTGAACTTTCCCGGCTTGGATACGACCTCTCAACCGCCTCACACCTCGCAGGTCAAGGTCAACAGCACCAAAGAAGGTGTCAAGGACATCCGGCCATGGTCGCAAGCAGAATCAACCATAACCACCCCGGAGCAGGACGCTGGAAACTTCTACACCTGCACGGACGATCAGGGTGTCATCCACATGGCCAACGACCTGTAAAGGGTGCCGCCAAAGTACCGGACCCGCATGAAGGTGGCGATCCGCTACCACGTAGACTTCGAGCGAGGCGTAATCGAGTGGGGAAGCGTGAATCCATAGGGGGCTTCAAATTTCAGAAACTGAATTCTGTAGACCTGTCCCTTTTAGGTTTTCCTTTAAGGGTTTCAACGAGCGGTCTGCGGTGTGGCTCGCACGGTGTAACAAACGTTTGCATGGTCGGTAAACAGGTGATATGGTCAGCCTGTTGAAAAGCACTTGTCAGGAGGTTCCTTGAAGACCAACAAAAAGTTTTCCGGGGATGTCGTTCCCTTGTCCGATTTGAAGGTCAATCCGGACCGCGTCATCAGCCAGTCTGGCAAGACCCACCGGCCGATGCTCCTTACGAGCCGGGGCAGAGGGGTAGCCGCCGTTCCATCCGTCAAGGACAACGAGGCCGACGCCGAAGGGCGCGCTTTTATAAAAGCGGTCGCCCAGGGGTTCGTTGACGTGGAGCAGGGACGGACCGTTCAAGCCCGTTATTAAAAAGACCAACTTTCAGGGTTGAGAACAGTGTTGAAAGCGCTTGAACCCATGGGGGGCGCAAAATCGAACGTCGCCTTTTCGGCGAGGCTGAAGCGGAGGTAGTAGAATGGCTTTGATAACGTGCCCTGAGTGCGGCAACAGCATATCCGAACACGCTCCCATGTGTCCCCATTGCGGCTTACCGAAAAAAACCACCGGAACGGATTTTAGGGATCCTCCCAGAAAGCTGACACTAAAAGAGAAAATGTTCATTCTGTCAATAGCTGCAGGTTTGCTCCTTTTTTATGCCTGGGCTTCCGGCAGACTATTCGGATAGTATCCACTTTACCAGACAGTCCAAGCGTATCTGCTCCCCTTGAAAACCCGTGTGATGAATAAGTCAGCAGAAATGACATGTGTATCACGATTTCGTCCCTGTTTCATCTTGGAGGTCTTTTCTGTAAATCATCACGATGAAAAATGAAAGTGCAAGAACTCCCGACAGGAGCAGGGCGGATGCCACGGCGTTCTGCAAGAGGGCCGGTTTCAGCAGAAGCACAAGGCAATTCCGAACATCATCAAACCCGAGACCAACTTCATGACCCGCCCCTGCCATTGAGAGAGCTTCCTGCTTCTCATGGTTACGACAAACAGTGTGACAATGTGGCGAGTGGGATTGTATAGACGATGTTGTATAGTGAGAACCAATGGGGTCGGCGGAGTCAATAGGGAAAAGAAGACAGAGGGGTGGGGGAGGTTTAACGGGGAATAAAAAAGGGATTGGCAGCTTGGCCAATCCCTTTGGTGTATTTTGGTTGCGGGGGAGGGATTTGAACCCTCGACCTTCGGGTTATGAGCCCGACGAGCTACCAGACTGCTCCACCCCGCGTCATTTATTTAACTTGTGATTTATAGCACGGCCGCTCATGCCATGTCAACAAGTATTTCCTGTTGCGTCTATTTTCTTGGGTGCTGACTATTCCGGGACGGCAATTGCGCTCTTTCCCACCTTTCCAGCCAGACGGTTTGCCGCTTCCTGGTCCATTTTGTTCCCTACTCGAACCCTGTACAGTATTCCTTTCCCGGGGACCGCAAATTCAACGATTCGGGCGGAAAAACCGTTCTTTTCGAGACTGTTTTTCAGGCTCTGTGCTTCATTTTTGTCGTGATAGGAACCGACCTGCACGGAATAGCCGCTTTTCCCTCCCTCCTTTTTCTGCTTTATCGGAAGGCTTTCCTTGGGTTTTTCCTTTGCCTGGTTTGGTGTTGTCTCCTTGACGGTTTTTTCTTTTTCGTTGTTCGTTGATTTCGTGCCAGCTTCACGCTGTTCGGTCTTTGAGGGCGGCTGGGTCTTTGTCACATTCACATGCGAATCAGCCACAGGCGCATCCCTTTTTGCCATGACGGGACTTTCGTCGCGCGGGAGATTCACGCCGCTCCCGATAACGCCCTTGTCTCCTTTAGGCAAGGTATAATAGAAGGTGAGGGGAGCCTCGTTAGCCTTCCCGGTCGGCGATGGGGCACTCCCGGCATCCTTTGCGGCCGGAGAAGGTTCTGGACTTTTTTGTTTTTCGTCGGCCTTTGCGGAGTTGGAAGCGGCTTGTGGGAGATCTTGTTTGGAATTCTTGAACAGCAACCATCCCGTCCCGATGCCGAGCGCGTACACCCCGGACACGGCTCCCAGGATCAGAAGCAGATAGAGTTTCGGGGAACGTTTCTTGGGACGATTCCTGTTTACCTGTTTTCGATGGCTGTAATCAAGAGGCATGCTTTTCGGCTCCTTCTTTCACATCCTTTCAGGGGCGGAGACACCGAGAAGAATAAGACCGTTTTTCAGTGTCTGGGCAGTGCACTTCAGGAGAAGGAGGCGTGCGGCTGAAAGTTCCGGGTCCTCGCCGATAACCCGATTCTTGTTATAAAAGCTGTGAAACAGTCCGGCCAGATCCTGGAGGTAAAACGGTATTCTATGAGGTTCGAAGTGCAGGGCGCTCGCTTCGACTACATCGGGAAAAGCGGCGAGTGCCTTGATAAGTGATATTTCCTCAGGAGTCTCGAGTTTTGACAAGGGAGTCCGGTCCACATCGGGGAGCGTGAATCCCTTTTCCCTGGCATTGTCGAAGATGCTGCAGATGCGGGCGTGGGCATACTGGACGTAGTAGACGGGATTGTCCGAACTCTGGCTTTTTGCCAGTTCCAGGTCGAAATCCAGTTGGCTGTCGGAACGACGCATCAGGAAAAAGAATCTCGCTGCATCGCGGCCGACCTCGTCCACGACCTCTTTGAGGGTTACGAACTCACCGCTTCTGGTGGACATGGCAACCGGAACCCCGTTCCGCAGGAGCGCAACGAGTTGCACCAGGACGATCTTCAAGTCGTCCGGGTCGCGTCCCAGGCTCTGAACGACTCCTTTCAGGCGGGGAACATATCCATGATGGTCCGCGCCCCAGACATCGATGACCAGGTCGAATCCCTGCTCATACTTTTCCCGGTGATAGGCGATATCCGAAGCGAAATAGGTCGTTACCCCGTTTCCCCGGACAACGACGCGATCCTTGTCGTCCCCGAAATCGGTGGTTCGAAACCAGAGGGCGCCTTCATTCTCATAGAGAAACCCCTTGTCCTTCAGGTATGCGATGGATTCGTCAACCTTTCCCGAGTCGAAAAGCGACTGTTCGGAGAACCATGTGTCGTGAACAACCCCGAAGTCACGCAGGTCCTGTTGGATGCCTTTGAGGATGATGTCTCCGCCTATCTTCGCGAAAAGAGAAACAGCTTCCTCTTCCGGTGTTTCGAGATATCTTGATCCATATTTCGCGATCAGGTCTCGCGCAATATCCTTTACATAGTCCCCCTGGTAGCAGTTCGGGGGAAAATCGACACTGTTGCCGAGCAGTTCCCGATACCTGAGATAGACGGACCTGCCCAGGGTATCCATTTGATTGCCGGCGTCATTAATGTAGTACTCCCGGACAACCTCGAAACCGGCGGCCGACAGTATCGACGCGATGGCGTCGCCGGTTGCCGCGCCGCGACCGTGACCGATGTGGAGAGGGCCGGTGGGGTTTGCACTGACAAATTCCACTTGGACCCTTTTCCCTTGTCCAGCGGTGCACGTGCCGTATTCGTCGCCGGATGCGCAGATGACTTCAAGTGTCTTTCTCCATACATCCTTGTTGAGGAAGAAATTGATGAAACCGGGACCCGCAACTTCAACCCTTTCAAAAAGTTCCGTATCGTTTCGAAGACGCGAGACGAGCAAGTCCGCAATCTGGCGGGGCGGTTTTTTCTCCGATTTTGCGAGGAGCATGGCGATATTCGATGCGAAATCACCATGTTCGGAATGATTCGGAACCTCAACTAATGCTTCGGGGAGGTGCTCGGAGATAAGAATGCCGTCGGTGCGGCATGTTTCAATGCACTTTCTGAGATGGTGTTGCAACCGCTTCTTCATTATTCCTCCAGAATACCGCTTATTCCTGATCTTCCTGTTTTTTCGAGGGTTTTCCGAGAGTTACATCCCGTGTAAAGTCAGGACATCGGGCTCCTCCGTCATGGACGCAGAACTTCTTCCGGCAACCTGCGCGCCAGGCGCACAGAACACAACGCTGCAAGGTAGTGTCGTCAGGCATACTATTGCTCCGGATGACCGTTTCCGTTGCCGGTCTCATGCCGCGAAGGATATTCAGTTCCTGTCGTCGCCACGAGTGGAAACGAAAAATACACTTCGTTCATACGAACATTTCGGATGACTAGTGGGAGCGTCAGGGGCGGGGAAAACCGCCTGTCCCGGTAACGGAAGAATCACTTTTTTGCAGGGAATTGGTAAATGACCTCGTTTTTCCGCACGAGGCCGAAATCTTTCCTGGCGAGACTCTCAAGATAGCGCCGATCCGTTTTTAAGGCTTCGATTTCCCTCTTCAGCTTGTCGTTTTCCGCTCGTATCAGCGCAGCGCGTTTCTGAAGGTCCTCTTTTTCCTGATTGAGATGGAAAATACGCAGGAGTCCCCGCTCACCGAATATAGTGAAGGAGAGAAAGAGCAGGATAAAACCCGCGGGGATGAAATACATCCGCTTTTTCATATGAGCCGGGTGCTACCCTTCCTTTGCCAGTACGCCGGAAAAATACTCTATCGTTTTCTTGAGGCCTGTTTCCAAATCGGTTCGAGGTTCCCAGTCGAGCAGTGACTTTGCGCGAGTAATGTCGGGCTGCCGCTGACGCGGGTCGTCGGAGGGAAGAGGCTTGTATACGATTTTCGACGCGGAACCCGTCAAGTCGATAATGCGTGTCGCGAACTCGAGAATCGAGGTCTCAGCTGGGTTACCAAGATTCAGGGGGCCGGTAACATCCCCGCACTCCATGAAGCGGAGCATCCCATCAACCAGATCGTCCACATAGCAGAAAGAGCGTGTCTGGCTGCCGTCGCCGTAGACCGTGATATCTTCTCCGCGCAGAGCCTGAACGATGAAATTCGAAACCACGCGGCCGTCGTTGAGCGCCATTCGGGGGCCATAGGTATTGAATATTCGAATGATACGAATGTCAACGCTATTTTGCCGATGGTAATCCATCATGAGCGTTTCGGCAACCCTTTTGCCTTCGTCATAGCAGCTTCTCAGGCCGATTGGGTTTACATTTCCCCAGTACTCCTCCGATTGCGGGTGCGTCAACGGGTCACCATAGACCTCGGAGGTGGATGCCTGAAGGATGCGCGCCTTTACCCGTTTCGCAAGCCCGAGCATGTGTATGGTTCCGAGTACGCTCGTCTTGATGGTCTTTACCGGGTTGTACTGGTAGTGAATGGGGGATGCGGGGCACGCGAGATTGAAAATCCTGTCGGTTTCCAGAAGTATCGGTTGGGTGACGTCGTGGCGGATGAGTTCAAACCTGCGATCGTCGAGAAGACGGCGGATGTTTTCCTTGCTTCCGGTAAAAAAATTATCGAGGCAGAGGACTTCGTACCCTTCACGGAGAAGCCGTTCACAGAGATGGGAGCCGATGAATCCGGCGCCGCCGGTAACCAGGACTCTCATCGGGTCAACCCCTTTCCTGGTAGAACTGTGCGCCGTTACGTCCGATGGGGAAGTATGAAAAGCCGAGTTCCTTCATCCTGCGAGGTTCGAACAGGTTCCTGCCGTCAAATATGGTGGGACGTGTCAGCAGTTCCATTATTCTGTCGAAATCGGGGTTCCGGTATTCGTTCCATTCCGTCACGATGGCCAATGCATCCGCGTCACGCAGGATTTCGTATTCATTGGCGTTGTAGGTGACGCGATCGCCGAAAAACCGTCGAGCCTCCTTCAGCGCTACGGGGTCATGGACGCGCACGTCGGCGCCCGCATCAAGCAGTCGTTCGATGATGACAATGGACGGAGCCTCGCGCATGTCGTCGGTTCGAGGCTTGAAGGACAGTCCCCAGATGGCGATGCATTTTCCCGACAAAGGCTTTTCCGTACCGTTGGCACCGAAGTGGGAAACTATTTTACTGGGAAGAACCGCTTTCTGGCGCTCATTCACCTCATCGACAGACCTCAGAAGAGCAAAATCATAGTTGCATTCCTCGGCGGTCATTACCAGGGCCTTCACATCCTTGGGAAAACAGGAGCCGCCGTACCCGACTCCGGGGTAGAGAAAATCGTATCCGATACGGGAGTCTGATCCGATTCCTTCACGGACCGCGGACACATCGGCGCCGAGCAAGTCGCAGAGATTTGCGATCTGGTTTATGAACGTGATCTTTGTCGCCAGCATTGCATTGGCCGCATACTTCGTCATCTCCGCGCTGCGGACGTCCATGACGATGATGCGGTTCGTTCTTCTCATGAATGGGGCGTACAGCTCCTTCATTATTTCCGCGGTACGAACATTATCCACGCCGATTACGACACGGTCGGGCTTCATGAAGTCGTCGATTGCGGCCCCTTCTTTCAGGAACTCCGGGTTCGAAACAACATCGAATTCGATGGTGACGCCCCGTGCCGCGAGTTGTCCGCTGATGGCTTCCCGAACCTTATCAGCCGTTCCTACGGGAACGGTGGACTTGTTGACTACAATCTTGAAATTTTCCATGGCCGAACCGATTTCGCGGGCCACGGCCAGAACGTGATTCAGGTCCGCAGAACCGTCCTCCCCGGGAGGAGTGCCGACGGCGATAAACTGGAGCAACGAACTTTTAACCGAGGCAGCCAGATCGGTGGAGAATTTCAGTCGGCCTTCTTCGGTATTGCGCAGGATCAGTTCTTTCAATCCCGGCTCGTAAATCGGGATAATTCCATTCTTCAGGCCTTCTATCTTGGCTTCGTCAATATCGACGCAGATAACGGTATTCCCGCTTTCAGCAAAACAGGTTCCCACCACAAGGCCGACATAGCCGGTTCCTATCACACAAATTTTCATGAACAATACCTCAAAAAAAGTCAGGCACTCTACCGCGAAAAGTAGATGCCCTGTGGGACTGAGTGGCTGATAACTCAATTAGAATCCGGCATTCACGCCAATTCTGAAGAAGTTATAACACAGAAACAGTCAGAACTTCCAGAAGTTTTCCGCTGGAATGGTGGACGTGCCGGTGCTACACCATGGCCCGTACTTTCCTTGCCCATGGAAGGGAAGGTCGCCGGTTTTCTCTGAAGAATTCGGCGTTACTAAAGAAAAAAGGTCCAGTGAATATCACCGAACCTTTTGTTGATTTAATGGTGGAGCTGATCAGGATCGAACTGACGACCTCTTGAATGCCATTCAAGCGCT
>ERZ795032.1414-NODE-1414-length-16830-cov-14.750820_pt1 | contig 16830 bp, 11 predicted proteins | sample MGYA00375124_ERZ795032 | MGnify/ENA primary metagenome ERZ795032 (study PRJEB30167, sample SAMN05720154) | activated sludge metagenome | isolation source: Anaerobic digester | place: China | collected 2015-12-16 ...
ATTTCCAGCACCGAATTCATATCGTGGGTGTTAACGATGGTTGTGATGCCATATTCCCGGGTAATCTCCTGAATCAGGTTATCGATCAGGTTGGCAGTACGGGGATCCAGGCCGGAATTCGGTTCGTCACAAAATAAATATTTGGGATTCAAAGCTATGGCACGGGCAATGGCAACCCTTTTCTTCATGCCTCCACTCAATTCGGAGGGGAAAAGCTTGTTTACATTCTCAAGATCAACACGCTGCAGACAGAAATTGGCCCTGTCGAGGCGCTCCTCCCTGGATTGTTCGGTAAACATCTTCATCGGGAACATGATGTTCTCCTCCACGGTCATGGAGTCGAACAGGGCACCACCCTGAAACAGCATTCCTATCTCCTGGCGGATGGCTTTGCGCTCCCGGAAGCTCATGGAGGAAAAGTCACGCCCGTCGAACAGGATATGACCGGCCTGTACCTCAAACAACCCGACAAGACATTTCATAAGCACGGTCTTGCCGGAGCCGCTTTGGCCAATGATCAGGTTGGTCTTGCCACGGTCAAAACTAAAGCTGATGTCTTTCAACACCTGCTTCTCGCCGAAGGCAAAAGAGATATGATCTACTTCTATCATACCAGGAGAAGCTGTGTTAGTATCAGGTTGAAAATGATGATGCTGATAGAGCTGAAGACAACGGCACGGGTGCTGGCCCGTCCGACTTCCAGGGCACCACCCTGTACATGATAACCATGAAACCCGGAGACAGAGGCGATCAGGAAGGCAAATACCACGGTTTTGATCAGGGCATATGATACGTCATACATCTCAAAGTCAAGCTGCAATCCTTCAATATAGGCATACGCACTCCCCAGGTCGGTGGCCACGGTGGCCAGATACCCGCCGAACATCCCCAGGAACATGCTGATGATGACCAGGGCCGGGTTGATGAACATGCTGGCAATGATTTTGGGGAATATGAGGAAGGCAGCACTGTTGACACCCATGATTTCCAGGGCATCAATCTGCTCGGTAACACGCATCGTACCTATTTCAGAGGCGATGCTTGATCCCACCTTACCGGCAAGGAAAAGACTGATGATGGTAGGCGAAAACTCTAGCAAAACGCTTTGACGGGTGGTATAGCCGACTGTCCAGTCAGGTACCAGCGGAGAATCAATATTGAAGGCCGTTTGTATGGCCACGACAGCGCCCATGAAGACAGAGATGATGGCCACGATGGCCAGGGAATCTACCCCCAGCTTATAAGCTTCCAGGGTAAACTGATTCCGCAGGACCACCGCCTTTTCCGGTCTCCTGAAAACCTGGCGCATCAGGATCAGGTAGGCTCCAATATCCTTGATCAGCTCCATTGCATTGCTTTCTGCGAAATTAAGGATAAAATCGGTGGACTGCCTACTTCCGGGAAAGAGGTATCTTTGCATTCCATGAAAGCCAGGCTTACCACATACCGTATTTCAAGGCTGACCATCGCCGTGGTTTTAACGTTCGCTTTTGCGGTAAGTTCCTGTTCGTCAAAGACATATCCCTACAAGCAGCAAAAGAAACGCAAGAAATGTGACTGTCCGAGCTTCAGTGAGGCAAGGCAAAAACACCACCTTGCCCCCCCCCAGGTCTGTTTTCCCTGGGGATAGCACCACACATCCTGCACAAGAAATCAGGGAATTATACAAGGTTTTTCTAACTTTGCAGACCGCGGAAAAACGGAAAGATTATTTACATGGAAGAAAAATAATTCCGCATTCCCTATGAGTGAACATTTCTATTGTGTGATCATGGCGGGTGGTGTTGGAACCCGATTCTGGCCCATGAGCCGGAAAGACCATCCCAAGCAGTTCATCGATATATTAGGAACAGGCGAAACCCTGCTTCAATCTACCTATCATCGTTTTAGGAAGATATGCCCACCTGAGAACATCTTTGTGGTCACCAACAAGGATTACGAAGGTCTCGTCAGGAAGCAGATTCCTGAAATCCATCCTGAGCACATTCTGGCAGAGCCTGCCCGCCGCAATACGGCACCCTGTATTGCCTATGCCAGCCATAAAATTGCCGGGATCGACCCGGAAGCGATTATGGTCGTGGCACCTTCAGATCATGTCATCCTGAGAGAAGAGGCATTCTGCGAGCATATCCTGGCAGGGATGCAGGCCACGGAAGGCAAGGACTGGCTATTGACACTCGGCATTCAGCCTTCGCGTCCGGATACGGGTTATGGGTATATCCAATTCCGTGAAAGCGACCTTGCCGGCCTGGATGCACGTATTCATAAAGTGGTGACATTCACCGAAAAACCTGAACTGGAGCTGGCCAAATCCTTCCTTCAGAGCGGCGATTTCCTGTGGAATTCAGGCATCTTCATCTGGTCCGTAAGGAGCATCCTCGACGCCTTCTCCCGCCATCTGCCAGAAGTGCATAAGTTCTTCAGCCAGGGTGAGAATCTTTATAACACCCCTCAGGAAGAGCTCTTTATCACGAATACCTATTCCGTTTGTAAGAGCATTTCCATCGATTACGGCGTCATGGAGAAAGCGGAAAATGTGTACGTCCTGTCTTCAGATTTCGGCTGGTCCGACCTGGGGACCTGGGGCTCCTTATACGATACCCGCGAAAAGGATGCCCAGGGTAATACCATCGTTGGTGACAATGTAATGATATATGATTCAGAAAGTTGCCTGGTCAATGTTCCTAAAAATAAACTGGTTGTTATGCAGGGACTGCGGGATTATATTGTGGTCGAAGAAGACGATATCCTGTTAATCTGCCATCGCAACGAGGAACAGCAAATCCGGCAATTCGTCAACGATGTCAGGACCGAGAAAGGGGAACAATTCATCTGATCCTTTGATGTTTAGAAAACTCAACCTATAACTATATGAAAAACAAAGTTATAACCATTATTGTCCTGCTGGGCATGGCCATGCCCATTGCACGTGCCGATGAAGGTATGTGGCTCCCCATGTTCATTCAGCGTCTGAATTACACAGACATGCAGACCATGGGTCTCAAACTTACACCGGAGGAGATTTACAGCGTAAACAACAGCAGCCTCAAAGATGCCATCATCATATTTGGAAGGGGCTGTACCGGAGAAGTGATATCGACCCAGGGACTGATCCTTACCAATCATCATTGCGGCTATGGACAGATCCAGGCCCATAGCTCGGTTGAGAAGGACTACCTCACAGATGGTTTCTGGGCCTCCCGCTTTGAAGAAGAGCTTCCCAATGAAGGACTTACAGCGAAGTTTCTGGTACGCATGGAGGATGTGACAGCACGGGTGCTGAAAGGCATCAATGAGGAACTTGCTGAGTCGGAGCGCAACCGCCTGATCAGGGAGACCATTGCTGTCATTGAAAAGGAAGCCGTTGAAGGGACCCATTACGATGCCAGTGTCCAGGGTTTTTTCTATGGAAGTGAATACTATCTTTTTGTTTATGAGACTTTTAAAGATGTGCGTTTTGTAGGTGCCCCGCCCAGTTCCATTGGGAAGTTCGGATATGATACGGATAACTGGATGTGGCCCCGGCATACCGGTGACTTCGCCTTGTTCAGGGTGTATGCAGGTCCGGATGGCAAACCAGCCGCATTCTCCAAGGACAATGTCCCGCTGGTACCCCGGCATCACCTTCCCATCAACCTGGATGGTATCCAGAAAGGAGATTTTGCCATGATCATGGGTTATCCGGGACGTACCTCACGGTATATGACATCCTATGGTATCGATCTGAATATCAATTCCACATTGCCTTCCCGCATCATGGTCAGGGAGAAGAAGCTGGAAGTGATGAAGAAAGACATGGATGCCAATCCGGCCGTGCGCATTCAGTATGCAAGCAAATATGCCGGTATCTCCAACTACTGGAAGAACTTCATCGGAATGCGGCGTGGTTTGAAGCGCCTGGATGTATATGACAAGAAGCAGGCCCAGGAGGCAGCGTTTACACGCTGGGTGTTGCAGGATCCCAAACGTACCGAGACATACGGAGAAGCGCTCAGTCTGATCAGCGACGGTTACGAGGCCAAGAAGGCTTATGACAAGGCCTATTATTATCTGATTGAGGCCATCATTTCCGGTGCTGAGATCCTGCCTTTCACACGGCAGTTTGAAAGCCTGGCTGCCAGCCTCGAAAAAGGGGAGGATGCCAAGGTCAAAAGTGAAGTTGAACGTATCCGGGAGATGGCACCCAAGTTTTTCAAGGATTACAACAAGCCCACAGATCAGCGCCTGCTGGCTGCCATGCTTGAGATGTACTACCGCGATGTGGATCCTGCCCAGCAACCGGCCTATTTCCGTCAACTGGCCGCGAAATACAAAGAAGACTTCAGCCGCATGGCCGCTGATGTCTTCAGGAAATCCGCCTTCGACGAGCTCGCTACAGTCAATGCCCTGTTAGCCAAACCCAATGCCAAGGTAATCCGCAAAGACCCGGCCGTGGTCCTGATGAGCGCCTTTATGGAGAAATTCACAGAGTTGAGGACTGCATATACAGCCAAGGATGGCGGACAGCAAAAGGGCTATCGTCTCCTGGTGGCAGGAATGCGTGAAATGATGTCAGATAAGAGCTTCTATCCCGATGCCAATTTCACCATGCGTCTCACCTATGGCACGGTGCAGGATTACTATCCGGCCGATGCCGTTCACTATGACTACCGCACTACCCTGCTGGGTGTGATGGAGAAAGAAGATCCGCAGAATTTTGAGTTTATCGTGCCCGATAAGCTCAAGGAACTCTATGAGAAGAAAGATTACGGTGTATACGGAGAAAACGGAACCATGTATGTCTGTTTCCTCACCAATCACGACATCACCGGCGGCAATTCAGGCAGTCCGGTCATCAATGCCAGGGGCGAACTGATCGGCCTGGCTTTCGATGGCAACTGGGAAGCCATGAGTGGTGATATCGCCTTTGAACCGGACCTGCAACGTACGATCAACGTGGATATCCGTTATGTGGTATTCATCATGGATAAGTATGCCGGCGCGCACAACCTGGTCAGGGAACTGACCTTTGTCGGGAGCAAATCGCCCCTCAAATAGCAAGATGTAAGGCGTCATTCAACGACACCACTCTCAACCCCTCTCTAAATCTCTCCCCTGAGAGGGGAGAGACCCCGTTGTCCATAGCGTCCTCGCTACGGACTTGTAAAACCTTGGTTTTAGTCACCCTGATGCTTCCGTTGCCATTCATATGGCGTTTGCACGTGTGCAAGTGTGCCCGTACGAACGTGTGCACATAAACATTTCACGTGATCCCGTTAATGTGCATACGTGCACATTTGCCCACGTTCACACGTGCCCACGATACCCGTTGTCCGTAGGCTGTGCCTGCGGACCGGTTGTCTGTAAGCTGTGCCTGCTGACTCTAATCCGAAGACTAACAACTCCGTGAAACTCGGTTTCTTTTTCCGTGTTACTCTGTGGTTTAATAATGCCTCAGATAGAAGCACATCCTCCTGATTCGGGGGTCCGCCTCACCTCCTTAGCCATATGTCAACCTATTGTAAGGGCTGGGTTGTTTAACCACAGAGTTTCACCGAGTTAAAAGGAGTTGCACAGAGTTGTTCTCCCTCTCTCCCTCTTCCTCTTCCTCTTCCTCCCCCTTTTGTAGGGTGTATGTTTATGATAAACAAGACATTAAAAGCCCCTCCCATTTTAGGGGAGGGGTTGGGGAGGGGTTAGACAGCGTGAGCGTGAGCGTGAGTTTTTTTACTCTTCCTCTCCCTCTTCCTCTCCCTCTCCCTCTTCCTCTCCCTGCCAACCTCAGATTTATTGACCTGAATACCCCTGTCTTGCTATCTTTATACTGGATTTAAGACCATCAGAATGTTCAGGCTATTTCGAAAGACAGAAACACTGATCAGTGGGATCGATGAGTTCCTTGGTGCATTGGATGAAGGGATGCTGGTTTACCGTCAGGGGGTGCAGTATTACCTGAGTGGAAACCAGGTTGATTTTCTGGATGCCCTGAATCAGATCAGGCGATTGGAGGAGCGGGCAGATACCTTCCGCCGGCAGGTAAGAAGCGATATGTACAGCTTCTCTCTTTTACCGGAATACCGGGCCGATATCCTGGAGCTGCTCGAGAAGCTGGATGACATCATCGATGCCGCCAAAGACAGCCTGTCGCAGTTCAATATCGAAAAACCCTTCATCCCGGAGGTGTTACATGAAGATATTGTCCGCCTGATCAAAGTGGCCGGCAAGGCGGCAGAGAACATCATCCTGGCAGCGCGGGCTTTTTTCCAGGATGTCAAGCTGGTCAACGACCGCCTCCACCGGGTCTATTACTATGAACGCGAGGCCGATGACCTTGGGGAGCGCATCAAAACCCGGCTTTTTCAGGAGATTGACGACATTCATTTAAGCAACAAACAGCAGATCAGGTATTTCGTTGGTCATATTGACAGGGTGGCTGATATCTCCGAGGGCGTAGCTGACCTCCTGACCATTTTCGCCATCAAAAGGATGATCTAAACCAAATTGCAGTAGAACGGGGATGTTTCTGATCTATATCACCAGCGGATTGTTTCTGGGTTGGTCACTGGGAGCCAACGATGCTGCCAATGTTTTTGGCACGGCGGTGGGCACGCGCATGGTATCCTTCCGGACGGCTGCAATCATCTGCTCGCTTTTCGTCATCCTTGGCGCAGTGGTCCAGGGTGAAGGTGCCAGCGATACCCTGGGTGCCCTGGGTGCTGTCAATGCCCTGGCCGGCTCCTTTACCGTAGCGCTGGCCACAGGGATCTCCGTGTTCTGGATGACAAGATCCGGACTTCCGGTCTCCACTTCACAAGCCATCGTTGGTGCCATCATCGGATGGAATATCTACGCAGGCAAGCCCACCGATACTGCAGCCCTTGGACAGATTACCCTGTCGTGGCTCATGAGCCCGGTCCTGGGCGCATTGTTTGCCATGGGCATCTATTTGCTTATCAAGGAAATACTACTGCGCAGTCGCATTCATCTGCTCAAGCTGGACGCCTACATCAGGACCGCCCTGATCATCGTTGGTGCCTTTGGATCCTATAGTCTCGGGGCCAATAATATCGCCAATGTCATGGGGGTCTTTGTGCATTCTCTCAACATACCCCCTTTTGAGTTGGGACCCTTCAACCTGAGCGGGACCAGTCAGCTCTTCCTCCTGGGTGGGATCGCCATCGCGGTCGGGGTATTTACTTATTCACACAAAATCATGAATACCGTCGGGAAGGATCTGTATGAGCTGACATCTGAAGCGGCCATCGCTGCCGTTTTGTCCCATGCCCTGGTCCTTTTCATCTTTTCATCCTCTCAATTGCAAACATGGATGCTGGCCCTGGGCCTGCCGGCTTTTCCCCTGGTACCTGTATCGAGCAGCCATACCATTGTGGGGGCCATCGTGGGCATCGGATTACTTAAAAACCCACGTAACCTGCGTTTCTCTGTCCTGGCGCGTATCGCCATGGGCTGGGTCATCACCCCGCTGGCCGCCGGATTACTGACGTTCATCAGCCTGTTCTTCATGGATAATGTATTCCAGCAGGTCGTTGCATGGCCTTAGGCTTCGGATTTCAGGACAATCCTGATTCAGGAAAAGAGATGAACAGGTCTTTTGTTTTATTCCTTATTTTTCGCACATATTTTTCACTTTATGCCCTGGAACAAACCCGTTTTTGAATACCGTATCTTCGGACTTGATCTGATGGCGCGATGGATACCGTCGAAGTCCATAACCCTGGAACCTCCTTTGGTTCAATCCGATGCCGTGTATATCCTCTCCCGCAACACCAACCGGATCCAGGCTTACATAGAGGACAATGTGTTGTATATCAAAGAAATTTTGGATGCAGAACAGGGAATTGAACAGTGGCTGATGCGGGTGGAAGAAGCCTTTCCGGTGGCAGGCAGAGAAATTGAAGACAGTGTTCTTCCCCTGCTGGGGATCCGCATGGCGGTGCGTTTTTCAGAGATGAGCCAGGAAGAATTCCTGGACAGGATCGTCGCCACATCGCCTGAGCTTGTGGGGCTGAATATCCGGGAGCGCCGGCAGTCCTTTGTTCCTGTGGCCGGCGTCATGGGCTTGTTTTCAGAGGTCCTTGTCAATGGCGCCTACCAGCAAAGCGTGGCATTGACATCTGCGGATCTGTCTGTGCTTCAGGAGGCTTGCAAAGCCCTAGGCTTGGAAGGCCAGGAGAACACCCCCTTTCCGTTGGCCCTGAAGCGCATCATTGGCTGGACACCGCTTTCCAGGCAGCCTGAATTCAGTCATTGAAGGATGCCATCGTATCCCAACGCTGGTCATTTTAGGCAGCAGGCGCGCACGTTCATTTCCAGGTCATGGAAGAAATATGGGGCATCCCGCCATTTCTCCAGCTCCAGGCTGTGGCAGAACAGGATATGCTGTGTTTTCTGCAGCGTCCTGGCCATCTTTTCCAGTGGCGGCTTGCCGTCGCCGCCTGCAATCAGAAAGTAATCGAAGCGCTTCTCGGCCGGGATCAGGTAGGTGTTTTCCATCCGGTTGGGGATGATGATGTAATCTACACGTAGCTCTTTGTCCCTGGCGGTATAGAGCGGCAGCGACCAGGTTTTTGAAGGCAAGGCCAGCGACAGGTCTTCCTGGCGCTGAAACAGTAGCCCGGTTTTCTGGGAGATGAAATGAGCCAGCCGGTAATCCTGGATGGTGGCGGTTATGCCCAGGATGCGGTAAGGCCATTCATGTTCCAGTTCCAGTTTGATGCGGCGGGCCATGGGTCAGATGCTTTGCTGTGCCCGTGAAGGGGCTGAGGCTAAGGTACGATTTCCGGTGGAGAAAAGCTAATCTGCCAGAACCGGGGCCGATTCTTCATGTTCAACGGCGAGCCGGGCGCATGCTTTTTCGGCCAGGATTTTCTCAGCGCTGCGGATGGAATGGTCACGCGCGGATCCATAGGACACATTATCCACCAGCACTTCCACCACATAATGGCGATCCTGACCGCTTCCTTCCTCCCTGAGCACTTTAAACTCTACCTGCCGTTTTTCTTTCTGCCCCCATTCGATCAATTTACTCTTGAAATTGAGTTCACTATGTTCGAGTTGATCGAGGTCAAAATGGGTATGGATGATGCGGTGAATAATGATTTTCCGGGCAAAGCGATATCCCCTGTCGAGGTAGAGGGCACCGATAAAGGCTTCGAAGGCATCTCCCTTCATGGAACGTGCCTGGTCGTTGATTTCAGGACTATGGGTGATCAGGAGATCGAGTCCCAGTTTATTGCTGAGTTTGTTGAGTTGTGCCCTGCACACCAGTTTGGAGCGCATCTCGGTCAGGAAGCCTTCTTCCTTGCTGGGGAAACGTTTGAAGAGGAGGTCGGCAACCACAGCGCTCAGCACGGCATCACCCAGGTATTCAAGCCGCTCGTTGCTCAGGCGCGTACCATGGATGAAATCCCGTGATGCGGATTTATGGCGCAGGGCCAGTTTATAGGGGTAGATATTGCCTGGCCAGAAACCGAACAAGTTATGGATCGACTGCCGTAAGGCCCTGTCGGGCGAGAACACCGCCCTGATATAGTTCAAGGCATCAGAGACCACCTTTTACCCTTCGTATTTCTTGAAGATCACCGTCGCGTTGTGGCCTCCGAAGCCAAAGGTATTGCTAAGGGCATAACGGACGTCGCGTTTGACAGCTTTGCCGTAGGTATAGTTCAGCGAAGGGTCGATTTCCGGATCATCGGTGAAGTGGTTGATGGTCGGCGGAATGATGTCATTTTTCACGGCCAGAATGGCGGCAATGGCTTCAACGCTGCCGGCTGCGCCGAGCAGGTGACCGGTCATCGACTTGGTCGAATTGATGTTGATGGTGCCGGCATGCTCCCCAAAGAAATGATTGATGGCTTTGATCTCAGCGATATCTCCCAATGGTGTGGAGGTGCCATGCGTATTGATATGGTCGATGTCGGTAGGCTTAATACCAGCGTCTTCCACGGCCAGTTTCATGGAGAGGGCAGCTCCCATGCCATCAGGATGTGGGGACGTCATATGGTAAGCATCTGCCGAGAGGCCGGCGCCGGCAACTTCTGCGTAGATCTTGGCACCCCTGGCCAGGGCATGCTCGAGGCATTCAAATATCAGCGCACCACCGCCTTCACCCAGCACAAAACCATCCCTGTCCTTGTCGAAGGGGCGGGAAGCCGTCTGGGGGTCGTCGTTGCGCACCGAGATGGCGTGCATGGCGTTGAAACCTCCGATACCGGCTTCGTTGATGGCCGCTTCCGATCCACCGCAAACAAACATATCGGCTTTCCCTAGCCGGATGTAGTTCAGGGCATCGATCAATGAGTTGGCCGAGGAAGCACAGGCCGAAACGGTGGCGAAGTTGGGGCCGCGAAATCCGTACTGGATGGAAATATGCCCTGCCGTGATATCGGCGATCATCTTCGGGATGAAGAATGGATTGAAGCGGGGTGTGCCATCACCCTTAGCGAAATCGCTCACCTCTTTCAGGAAAGTGTCCAGTCCGCCGATTCCGGAGGCCCAGATGACGCCAACGCGATCCAGGTTAATCTTCTCCAGATCGAGACCGGCATCCCTGACGGCTTCATCCACGCTGACCAGACCGTACTGGGCGTAGAGATCATACTTTCTCAACTCCTTACGGTCGAAGAAATTGAGGCCATCAAAGCCTTTCACTTCACAGGCAAACTGCGTCTTGAACTTAGAGGCATCAAAACGCTGTATCATGGCCGCACCACTGACCCCATTAACCAAACTGTCCCAGTACGCCGGGACAGTATTGCCTAATGGGGTAATGGCGCCGAGGCCGGTTACGACAACCCGCTTCAACTCCATAGAAGAAATGTGTAAGATTACTTATTGTTCTCAATGTAAGCGATAGCCTCACCTACAGTGCTGATCTTCTCGGCCTGGTCATCCGGAATAGAAATATTGAATTCCTTTTCGAATTCCATGATGAGCTCAACGGTATCAAGGGAATCAGCACCCAGATCGTTGGTGAAGCTGGCCTCAATGGTCACTTCACTCTCATCAACACCGAGTTTATCCACAATAATGGCCTTTACTCTTTCCGCAATGTCGGACATAGCTGAACAATTTTGGTTATACGGATGCAAAGAAATAAATTATTTCTATCCTACGCAAAAAAAATCATAATAAACAGGTTATCAAATGTTTAATTTTCGCCCTTAAGCAGGTAGCGCCTTATGATTCCTGCGGGGTATTCCCTACTTTTGCAAAGCATGGCTACCGGTTTGAAACAGCTTGCCTTGCTTGCCAGCGGCAATGGCAGCAATGCAGAAAACATCGTCCGCTATTTCCGGTCCCACGGGGGCGCGGAGGTCTGTTGCATCCTGAGCAACCGCCCGGATGCGTATGTGCTGGAACGTGCCCGTCAGCTTGGCATCGAATCCAGGGTGTTTGGCAGGGAAGACTTCAGCGAAGGGGGCAAGGTATTGGATTATCTGCAGCACAAGCGAGCGGATGCCATCATTCTGGCGGGTTTTCTGCTGAAAATACCCGGGGTACTCATCCAGGCCTGGCCTGACCGCATCCTCAATATCCATCCTGCTTTGTTACCGGACTATGGTGGCAAGGGGATGTATGGTATGCATGTTCATGAAGCGGTGTTAAGAAATGGAGATGCGGTTTCCGGCATCACCATTCACCTGGTGAATGAGCACTATGATGAAGGTCGCATCCTGCGGCAGGTGCGCTGTGAGGTGAGGTCTGACGACACGCCGGAAAGCCTTGCAGCCCGTGTCCATGCCCTGGAATACCTGCATTATCCGCTTGTTATAGCAGAGATGCTCGGTTAAGAAACTTCTGTTTTCCCAACATCTGGATAAGAGGTATTGCGATTGGTTATTTTTCATTCTCCGGTTATTTAGAAGTATTCTAATATACACAAGTGGGGGTTACCTTTTGGTCATTTTCGGATTAACTTATGTCGTTAGTTAATTAAAACGGTTTTTTATGGATAGCTCAAATATATATATAGCGGTCCACCATACCCCCCCCCCCCGAAAATTCCCTCGGTAGAAGAGTTCTGAAGCCTCCTTAGGGGTATTTAAGCAAGAGCTGTCGTGGGTACCAAGGCATTTCCCATGCTATATCTATAAGCACCTCGTTTGGAGGAAGTGAGCCGGTATTATCGCAGCACCAGAGAGCTAAGCAAACAATGCTATAAATAACATAGAAATACCCCCATCAATTATGAAAACCAATTTACGAATAAGATCAATGATTATAATGACCCTAAGCTGGTACATCCTATCTATGACTGTACATCTTAAAGCTCAGGCACCACAAAACGTGATCAATACACGCCTGGCTGTATTTGATTCAACCACCTCATTTGTAGAAATGAGAGATTCCCTACTGCAGAACCTTGCAAATAGTCAGGATACCAACCCTGAGCGCCTGATGAATTACCTAAGCTTTCTGGAATTCTGGCATTCCAGAATCAGTGATTCTGCAAATACAAGCTATCAAAGTATTATACAGGCTCTTCAGGCCCACGCAGCAAGCATTGCAACTACTGTTGTCGATGAAGCTGACTGGAAATTGCTGGGCCCATTCAAAGTGAGCAATTATTCTGGAATGGAAAATCAGCGAATGGGCATTGTAAGTGAGGTGCTTGGAAATCCATTGGCAGATGAGTACCTTATTGGCACAGCACACAGTGGCGTGTGGAAGTGGGGCCCTGGTACCTCAGAATGGAGATGCGTCACGGATATGCTTCATTTTCCTTGCCTGGGGATAACATCTCTGGTAAGAAACAAGTTCGAGCCTAATGTGATCTACGCCTCAACAGGTGTTGGGGATAAGGCTGAGCGATATGGAACGGGTATCATACAATCTACAGATGGCGGGAATACCTGGTCGTTGATGAACGGTTTCCTCAATGAGACATATCCATTTGTTACAAGGCTCATTGCCGATGAGACGGATATCAATCCTACCAACGGACTTACCTTGTATGCGTTAACCGGCAAGCATATCCTGAGATCCGACAACTCAGGTCAACAGTGGATGTATCTGGTAGCACCAACCTTGCAAGACCCACATAGTTATTTCAATGACCTGAGCATCACCTCACGAGGAGATTTGATTGTCACTACTGCTAATACCTGGAATAATAATGCGAAAGCATACTATTTTAACATTAACACATCAACATGGTCACAAATTGATCTGAAAATAAATGGGAGTAACTTCTATTTCCAGCACGCAAGGGTAACGGGTCCACATAAGATACAGAATACACATGTGTATTATCTAGTGTGTGATTATATAAATGGAACGAGTAGTAAGCGCGTTGTTTTCATCTCATACGATATGGGAGATAACTGGGAACCACACAAGATTATCAATGGATGGGATCCTTGCGGTGTTTCCTTGAATCATCAGGAGATAAACTTTGATCCTGATAACAACTCCAGCAGAATTTTTCTGGGAGGAAAGGAATTATGCTCAATGGCTGAAGGTCCCCTCTTCCCTCCACCTTCTCTTAATACGCTGATGGCTGGTCATGATGGTATTAACGATATTCATATCTCCAGATATGATACAGCAAGAAATCTACACCTCGTTCTGGTTGCAAACAATGGCGGAGTAAGCTTGTTACATTACAACGCAAGTACTCAAACTTTAGATGGCCTTACCAACCTGAATCCAAGTTCACTTCCCATTACCGACTTTGTCGGGATGGGAGTCTCGCAATGGGGTCCGTTGAGGGTTGTTGGAGGCAGTATGTACAATGGTACATTCTTATATGAGGAGGGTGATTGGACTCACATCACTCAGCCTTTAGATGAAAGTGGTGGCGATTGTGAGATCAAGGCAGATGATCCCCAGCGCTTCTTCTACCAGGAACAAGGAAATATGATACAGGTAAATGGGCAGTCAACCAGTACCTTGTATGCGAACCTTGGCTGGCCAGTGCTTGGTTTAAAGTATGAGCTGGATCCGATTAACCCTGATATCCTTTACGCTGGAAGAGAGAAAGGTGTGAATGGAAATGGCAGGCTCCAAATCTATGATATGGCTAACCAAACCACAACGACACGGGAAAACACCCTGAATCTCACTACAACCGGAGCCATTGCAGCGGATGGTAACGGCGTCATTTTTGTTTCTGACCTCGAATTTAAACACCATAATACGCAGGATGCCGTCCTTATTAAATCAACTGATCATGGTGCAACATGGACTAGCCTGAACAACAGCATGGTGCACTATTACCAGAATGGTAGCCCCATATCCAAAGAATTGTCAAAAGTGTTGGGGTGGAAGACAATACGTGATATTGCTATTGATCCTGACAACAGCCAACACGTGTATCTGGCCATTAGCGGAATCTATACAACAGGGTCAAATCCTATCCCTAATCAACATGACAGGAGGGTACTCAGAAGTACGGATGGCGGACTTACCTGGTATGATTTCTCGCAAAACCTGGGTGCAGTCCCCTGCAATTGCCTGGCGATACATAAAACGGATAATAAGAAAAGGATATTTGTGGGGAACGAAGTAGGGGTCTATTGGAAGGACCTGGCAAATCCCGGATCAGATTGGAATACCTTCCTGGAAGGATTGCCCCCGGTGATCGTAACGGATATAGATATCAGGGAATGCTCTAATGAGATGTATATCTCCACCAAGGGAAGGGGAATATTCAGAACCACTTTGAGCGAGTTCTTTGAACCACAAACCATCTTGCCCACGGGGATGAATATCACCTGGAATACGAACTTCAGGCTCAATTCCGATCTGGTGGTACCTGATGGTACCCGCCTTACTATTGAGGATTGCACCATTGAGGTGACCTCAGGTCGAAAAGTAATAGTAAAACCAGGGGGGCAGTTGATCATCGACAATGCAACCCTGACCAACCTCTGTGATACTGTCTGGGAAGGCATTGAAGTATGGGGCGATAAGTATTCCCATCAGTACCAGGTTGGTGGTAGTTACCAACAAGGGTATCTCGAACTAAGGAACAATGCCGTGATAGAAAATGCACATTACGGTGCGCGTTTATGGAACCCGTCCGATCCAGTTGCTACAGGGGGTATCATTATTGCCCGTGATGCCATGTTCAGGAACTGCTGGAAAGCTGTTGAGATGATGCCATACGAGAACTACAATCCTTTTATCCCACCTTATACATCTCCTTATATGCCCGCCGCGAATGTGTCGGTGTTCAGAAACTGCACCTTTATGGTGGATGATGATTTCTACAGTCACACCTATGATGAGCAAGTCTCGATGACAGGCGTCTGGGGGATTCGATTCCTGGGGTGTACTTTCTCTGATCAACGCAGCGGACTGACTTCTAAGGCGGAGTTAGGACATGGTATCAACACCCTGGATGCTTCCTATGAAATAGGAGGCCTTTGCACCGCTAACCCTCCCATGGACCCCTGCCCTGCCATCAGCCTGATTCCGTCCTCTTTCTCTGGTTTCGATAAGGCCATCTCTGCTGGTGGTACAAATGGCAACAGAAACATCAAAGTAACCGGGGCGCATTTTGAAGACAATGTTACGGGCATATGGGTCAGCTCTGTGGACCATTTGATTGCCCTGAGCAATGCATTCGTGGTAGGAGGCCTGAGTGATGTTGACCAAAAATCCTATGGTATATACCTTGAACATTCAACGGCATACAGGATAGAGGAAAACACCTTTGAAGGGGAGATACATCCCAGCCAGAAAACATACGGCGTGTTCGTACTCGAAAGCGGCAGTGACAACAACCAGGTATACCGGAATACTTTTCAAAATCTTGACTATGGACAATATGGTGTCGCAATCAACCGCAACAGTACCAATCCATTTGAAGGCCTGCAGTTCCTGTGCAGCGAGAACGCGAACTCGTTTGGTGTGGATATTAGTTCGATCAAAAATGATCCCGCTCCATACAATATTAACCATGGCATCCGTGATTACCAGGGCTATTTTTTCGCCTCGGCAGCCAATGGTTTTACCCCGGTATCAAGTGCGGCGGAGCATAGTATTACCAATTCCACCCAAAACGTGCTTACCTATCTCTATAATGATGTTTCAGAAGCGCCGGTCAGTTACACCACGGGCATGGTGATCCCAATGCAATCTGCCGCCTGGAACGCCTGCCCCTCCAACATCACGGGAGGCTATGGAGGGGGTGCCCTCAGCCTGAGCCAGAAACAGGCTGCCGGCGACAGCCTGGCCCTGAAGGAAGTGGCTTACCTGAACCTGCTGTATAACTACTACCAGCTTATAGATGGTGGGAGCACCAATGTCATTCTCAACGAGATCCAGTATAGCTGGCCAGAGGATGCCTGGGATCTGAGAGATGAATTACTTTCACATTCCCCCTATCTATCGGAGGAAGTAATAAGGGAGGCGGCCGATAGAGGGGTTTTACCCCCGGCGATGTTGCTGGAGATATGCCTGGCTAATCCGGATGCGATGGGCAGCGAAGACCTGATGGATTATCTTGGGAATGATATCCCTTCTCCCTTGCCAGCTTATATGATCGATTTGATCCGGCTCTGCCGTGAACAGGAAACAGCGCGTACTACCCTGGAAGCAACCCTGGGAGGTTTTGGTGCCCAGATGATGTTCTGGTCCAACCTTCTCCTGGCCGATTTGAAACTGGATACATTGCGCCCTGACGCCAACATCATGATGAACTATCTACAGCGTAGGCAAACCCTCTCATCCGCTTATTTTATGATTGAGGTTCTGGTCGCCGACTCCAATTATGTCGCAGCTGAAGCTTTGCTGGCGGATCTGCCGGAACAATTCCCCATGAACGGAGCGGAGGAAGCGGCATACAATCATTACGTTTCCTGGTTCGGATTCCGGAAGGAC
>ERZ795032.1418-NODE-1418-length-16792-cov-258.354484_pt1 | contig 16792 bp, 18 predicted proteins | sample MGYA00375124_ERZ795032 | MGnify/ENA primary metagenome ERZ795032 (study PRJEB30167, sample SAMN05720154) | activated sludge metagenome | isolation source: Anaerobic digester | place: China | collected 2015-12-16 ...
AGTACTTCGAGTACTCGGCCTGCGGGAGACCGATCCTCTCCACCCCCATCCCCGACATGCTCCGGATGGGCGGCGGCAGCATCGCTGTCTACCGCGATAAGGAGGAGTTCATCGAGAAGGTCGACGAGCTTGCCGGAAATCCCGGGCGCTGCCCGGCGGAGGTCGAGGGACACAGCTGGAAGAAGAAAGCAGAGGCATTCGAGAAGGTCTTTGCACGGGTGATGAAGAAAGCCTGATAAACGCTTCTTTTTTCTGCTCTCCCGGATACGCCAAGATTATTAATGGTTCAAAGGGAAACAGAAACGTAGCAAGGAGGGTCCGATGGCTCACGTGGATCTCGATAAATATCGACCGTATATCATCATTGGTGTTATCGTTCTGCTCACCCTGCTCCCTCTCTGGGTACGGGGTTTCATTCCGGCAGCCGACATGGTGACCCCCGACGGGGTCAACCTCCTCGGCAACGACCCCTGGTACAACGTCCGTCAGGTCGAACAGACCGTCGCGAACTTCCCCGGTTACGCCTGGTTCGACGCCATGACGCTCTACCCGAGCGGCGACGTCGTCTACTGGGGGCCGCTCTTCATCCAGATCATATCGGCGCTCTGCGTGCTCGTCGGGGCAACGACGCGCCCCGAGATCATGGTGGTGGCATCCTGGGTCCCGCCGCTGATGGGCGCGGCGATGGTGCCGGTCACCTACCTGCTCGCGAAGAGACTCACCAACTGGAAGACCGGTCTCATCGCGGCCGGCCTCATCGCGGTCGTCTCCGGGAGCTTTGCCCACCGCTCCCTCTTCGCCTTCGTCGACCACCACATCGCAGAGACCCTCTTCTCGACGATCTTCGTCCTCGCCTACGTCGTGGCTCTGCTTGCCTCCCGCGACATATCGCTCTCCCGGAGGAGCTCTGAGGTCCTGAAGATGCCGGCGATAACGGCGGCGTTCGCCGGTGTCGCCTACCTCATCGGTTTCTTCAACATGCCGACGATGATCCTCCTCGCGCTTATCGTCGCGGTCTTCACCCTGGTCCAGTTCGTCCTGGACTTTGTTCAGGACCGGCCGAGCGATTACCTGGTCCTCGTGAACGCCGTGACGTTCGGCGTGGTGATCATCGGGACGGCGGCGTTTGGCTTCCCGCACCCGAACCTCGACCTCTCCCGCTACACCGCCGGGCACGTCGTCGCCTGTGCCGGCCTCATCGGCGGGACGCTCGTGCTCTACGGGCTCTCGGTCTACCTCCGGGGACGCCCGAAGTACTACTTCCCGGCAGCCCTTGCGGGCCTCGGGGTCGTCGCCGTCGCAGTGCTCTCCATCGCCCTGCCGGATATCTACAACCTCCTCATATCGAGCCTCTTCGCCTTCTTCGGGGAAGCGCCCGTCACCACGACCGTCCAGGAAGCGCGGGCCTGGTCGTTTGACGCGGCCTGGGCGACGTTCCACTGGGGTCTCGTGCTCGCGGCCGGCGGCGCCGCCACCCTGATCTGGTGGAGCCGCAAAAAGGTCAACCCGGCCCACGTCTTCATCCTCGTCTGGACGGCGATCATCCTCGCATCGACGGCTGCGCACGTCCGTTACGAGTACTACCTCGCGGCAAACATCGCTCTTCTCGCCGCGATCTTTGCCGGGGCGATCCTCGACGTAACCTACAAAGACGTCACGCGCCTCTTTGGGGCGAAGAGCAGCACCGCCCCGCCCGATGCCGAAGTTGCCAGGAAAGAGGAGAAACCTGCACGAAAGGGGAAGAAGGGAGCGAGGGCCCCGGATGCCCGAAAAACGAAAGTCTCATCGAAAGATCAGCCGGACTACATCAAGGTCGGAGCCTTTGCCGCGGTCGTCGTCGTCACGCTCGTCTTCGCCGGAACCTCCCTCCAGACCAACTTCGCCTATGCCGCAAGCGCGCAGTACAGCGGCATCAACTCGCAGTGGATGGAGGCCCTGGAGTGGATGGGCACACACACACCCGATCCCGGTGTCGACTACCATGCCATCTACGACCAGGACACGTTCACCTACCCTGAAGAATCCTACGGCGTCATGTCCTGGTGGGACTACGGGCACTGGATCACCTTCATAGCCAAACGGATCCCGAACAACAACCCCTTCCAGCACGGGGTCGCCGGACCGAACGGATCGGCGACCTACTTCGTCTCCACATCCGAAGAGGAGGCGAACCGGGTTCTCGACAACGTCAGCACCCGGTACGTCATCACCGATATCGATCTCGATACCGGAAAGTTCCACGCACCGGCGACGTGGGCCAACCCCGATGTGGGGAGAGACCGGTTTGAGCCGACGTTCTTCATCCCCGTGAGTGCGGGTTCGACGAGCTACCAGGCGATGACGTTCTACAACCAGCAGTACTACCTGACGATGGTCTCGCGCCTCCATAACTTCGACGGGTCCATGACCGACCCGACGTCGCAGGTGATCTACGCCGAGTACCGCGATGCGGATGCGGCAAACGCCTCCCTCCCGGTCATCACGCGCACCGAGCAGATGAACGCCACCGCTGCGGCGGCGGCGGTCGAGGCTTACAACAAGAACGCACCGGCGGGTTCTCACGCGACGCTCCTGAACATGTACTACCAGTACAGGGGAGACGCGATCCTTCAGCCGGTCGAGCAGGTGCCGGCGCTCCAGCACTACCGGCTCGTCCATGAGTCGCCCCAGAACGTCTTTGGTAACGTCGGCGCAGGCGGGCCTGACCTCAAGTCCGTCAAGATATTCGAGTACGTCCCGGGCGCCCGGATCAAGGGCGACGGGATCATCGAGGTGCCGGTCGTGACGAATGCCGGCCGCGCGTTCACCTACCGGCAGGAGAGCGTGAACGGCACGTTCATCGTCCCGTACGCGACGTCCGGGTGGTCGGGCGAGGTGAAGACGACCGGACCGTACCGGATCGCGGGCACCGGGCAGACGTTTGACGTCACCGAAGAGGATATCCGACAGGGACGCACCATCAACTAAACAGGGATGCGAGCTTCGGTCATATACGGTGACATCTTTACCCGGCACGACATGGAGGCGCACCCCGAGTCGGGCTCCCGGTTGCTGGGGGCCCTCGCCGGGGTACCCGAGAATGTGCGGTGGCACGCCCCGGTCCGCGCTACCGAGCAGGATCTGGAGCGGGTTCACCGCCCCCAGTATATCCGGTGGGTGCAGGAGATCGCGCGAGGACCCTGTTTTTTAGACCCGAACACCTACGTCACCTGCCACTCCTTCGAGACAGCGTTGTACGCCGCCGGGTCGACGTTTGCAGCCGTGGAGCGGGCACTTGACGGCGAGCACCAGTTTGCCCTGGTTCGCCCGCCGGGCCACCACGCCGAGCCGGACCAGGCGATGGGGTTCTGCATCTTCAACAACGCCGCCGTCGCTGCGGCAAAAGCGCTCCTGTCGGTCGACCGGGTCGCCATCGTGGACTGGGATCTGCACCACGGCAACGGCACGCAGACGGCTTTTTACGGGAGCGACCGGGTACTCTTCTGTTCGGTGCACGAGGCCGATAGTTTCCCGAAGACCGGGTGGGTGGACGAGATCGGCACCGGCGCCGGCCGGGGCTACACCCTGAACGCCCCGCTCGCGGCAGGGTCCACCATCGCCGACTACCAGCATGTCTTTCGCGAGATCTTCGTCCCGGCGCTCGTCCGGTTCCGGCCCGACGTCCTGATCGTATCGGCCGGGCAGGACGCCCTCTCCGACGACGAACACGGGCGGATGAACCTCGAACCTGAGGATTACACCGCGCTCACCGGGATGTTGATCGACGGCACGGATCTCCCTCTTGCCCTGACCCTCGAGGGCGGATACGGTCCGTCGCACGGGAAGGCGATCGCCGCGATATTCCGCGCACTCTCGGGAAAACGGCATACTCCTGCAGAGAGACCCCTGCACCGGACCACGGAGAGGGTCGTCGATATCTTAAAAAAGGTCCGGTTCTGCTGAGGGTAACCCGCGCGGCCGACACGCGCAACAGCGGTGATACCATCTTACACGTTGCAGCGAAGGTGGGGACTCCCACCCGGCGCTCTCGCCGGGACGAGGGCCCAAGGCTTGCAGGTTATCACAATCGCGCTCCTGTTCGTCACGATTGCAACGATGCCCCATTGCCGGCACTATCGATGGAGGGAGTATCGTTCTTCTCCCCGGTGCCGGGGAGTTTGCAGCCTTCGGGGCATGGTTTTTCGCCGGCTATCGCCATGACCGCCCCATTCCCCGGAGGGAGCGGGGTTGCCGGAGAGGTATATCGATGTCCTTTCACAGGCCGGTCCGGGAGGGGGATGGGTATGCATGAGCGGCCTCCCTGTGGGAGAGCCCGCGCCCCTCTCCCGGTTCATTCCCCCCCGGGGGAACCTCTCACCCCTGCGCGGGGCGTTTCCGGTCGGGGTCCATGTAGGAGACCTCAAACCCGGGGACGACGACCCGCACCACCGGCACCGGGGTTCTTGAGAGATCGCAGACGCAGACCCGGTCCGCATAGGGGCTGATCTCTTGAAGCGCCCGCTCGATATCGAGGTCGAACCGGTTGGTGCTCACGTCGGGGATATCCCTGATATCGACGGCCTCTGCATCGGCAAACCACATCCGGTTGATCCGCTTCAGCCGTTCGTAACCCGCCTTCCTGATGACCATCTCCCGCTGAGGGTCGGTGCGGCCGCCCTGGAGATAACTCCCGCGGCTCTGGGCGACCTCGGTCAGGGCGCGGAGCGCCGCGATCTCCGGGCAGGCATGCGTCCCCGACCCGATGACGATCATCGCCGGATCCCTCGTGACGGTATCGTCCGCAGCGGCCGCGACGGTGGGGATGCCGGTCTTCCCGTCGAGCAACCAGAGGTGGATCTCGATACCGTTCTCCTCGAACCGGTCGAGAACTTCCCGTGCGGCGCAATCGTTCCCGATGGTGAGACGGTGGCCGAGGTCATGCCTCTGCTCGGCGAGGCTGAGCGCATCCCGTTCGATCACCTCAAAGAGGGCGTGCAGGATCGCCTCTTCCATGACGTTTCCCGATGCAAGCCCGTTTGAATCGCTCCGGAAGAGCGGCACGGCCATACCGAGCGAGTCGTAGGGATGGAAGACGGCGTTGCTCGGGACATAGGCCTCCTCGTCGTTCAGTATATCCCATACCGGCGTCCAGTGGAGCTTCTCCCCCTGTTCGAGTTTGCGCGGGACGAATAGATCCTCGGGATGTACGGCCCGCCCCGGGCCGATCTCCTCGTAGGTTGCATACTCCATCCGGTCACCCCGGTACTCGGCACAGTACCGCTCGAGTGCCTCCATCATCGCCGAGACCCTGGCGTGGATGGGCTCCTTCCCCTTCCCCGCGTGGACGCGGGCTGCCCCGCGGGCTGCTCCCGGCCGGACCGCCGTAAAGACCGGGATCCCGAGGCGGTCGAGAGGGGTCACGTCGACGATCTCCGTCACGCCGATCTCCGCCATCAACGGTTCTACAGCGGCATAGGTCTCCTCGGGAGACCTGGAGCGGTGCGTTCCGTCAAAGTAGAGTTTCTCTACCGGGTGAATCATGATTGCCATTTAAAGTACCTTGGAGGTGATACCTTAATAGTATGGCAGGTATACCCTACCCACGTATGAGCACGGATGATGTGGTGGTGGGCGCAATCGTTCGGTACCCCCGCACCGGCACGACGGGAAAGGTTCTCCGGGTCGAGGATATCGACGGCCGGCGGTATGCCGAACTCGACAGCACCGGACTCTACTACCGGGTTGACGAGCTCGTCGGCGCCGACCGCACGACCGGACCCGTGGAGAGGGAGGGGCACTCCCTGGAGGATTACCTCGCGGAGCACATGGAGTTCAAAGAGCAACTGGAACAGGTGTGGGAGAAAGGGATCGACCAGAGCTGTGAAGGCGGCGGGTAAACCGCCCTTCATCACCGCTTTTTGATCAGGGCGTGAAATCTCCGGCATCAACCGGGGGGCAGTTGGTCCGCGGGGGGGTTACCCCTCGATCGGTATGGTGGTGAGTTTCACCGCCTCGACGCCCTTCTGCGCCATCAGTCGTTCCGTAATATCTTTCAGCACCGCTCCATCACCGCGGATCAGGATGACCTCAAGGCACCTGTTGTGGGTCACGTGCGAGTGAAGGGATGCCTGGATGATATGGGCATACTGGTGCTGGATCTCGGTGAGCGTCTGAAGCAGCCCGCGCTGGTCATGGTCGTAGACCATGGTGATGACGCCCTGACGCTCCCCTTTCACATCGGAGATCCACTGGTAATGAGTGATGTAACTCCGTATTGAGTCCCGTATCCCTTCCGAACGGGAGGAATACCCCCGGAGGCTCAGGATCTCGTCGAATTTATCAAGAAGGTTCTTGGGTAGAGAGATCCCGATACGTGAAAGCTCGGTATCACCTGACATACTGTAACCAGTTTTCATATCTCTCCTGGTAAGGTATAAATTTTTGCTCACATTCCGGCGCATTATTCATACTTCGTATGCCCCGAAAAAGGCAGCAAAATAGGGGGCCGCCCGGATGTGCGATAAGAATGCAACCGGGGCCGGAGAGATGATCCTCACCGATTATGTATAAGTAGTGTCACTCTATATTGGATAAGGAGGTTCGAAAACTTTTGCGAGATGCATTCATTCCCGGTGTCAATATTGGGCTCGTGGGTCATGTCGATCACGGCAAGACCACCCTGGTCAGCGCGCTGACCGGTACCTGGACTGACCGGCACAGCGAGGAGATCAAGCGCGGCATCTCCATCCGGCTCGGTTACGCTGATACGACTTTTTACCGGTGTGAGAGATGTGAGGGGGCGGAGGCCTACACCTCCCGGCCCGAGTGCCCGAGTTGCGGGGGAAAAGCGGTCCCGTTCCGGACGGTCTCGTTCGTCGATGCTCCCGGCCACGAGACGCTGATGGCGACGATGCTCTCCGGTTCCGCGCTGATGGATGGCGCGATGCTCGTCATCGCTGCAAACGAGGTCTGCCCGCAGCCCCAGACCAAGGAGCACCTGATGGCGCTCGAGCTGATCGGCATAAAAAAGATCGTCATCGTCCAGAACAAGATCGATGTGGTCACCCAGGCCGAGGCGCTCGAGCACTACAAGCAGATCAAACGGTTCATCAAAGGCACGATCGCCGAGAGCGCGCCCATCATCCCCGTCTCCGCGCAGAAAGGGGTCAATATCGGCGCCCTGATCCAGACCCTTGATTCGATCGTCCCGGAACCAGCCCGGAACCCGGATATCGATCCGGTGCTGTTCATCGCACGGTCGTTTGATATCAACAAACCGGGCTGCAGCTGGCGGGACGTGAAGGGCGGCGTCATCGGGGGATCGCTCATCCGCGGCATCCTGCACGAGGGTGACGATATCGAGATCCGGCCCGGCCGGCAGGTCCAGGTGGAGAACCGGATGAAGTGGGAGCCCGTCGAGACAAAGATCACCTCCATCAACGCCGGCAAGACCCGGGTGACCGAGGCCGCGCCCGGGGGCCTCCTTGGCGTTGCGACGAAACTCGATCCGGCGCTGACGAAGAGCGACGCCCTCGCCGGGCAGGTGGCCGGGCTCGTGGGGAAGCTGCCGCCGGTATGGGAGCGGCTGAAGTTCGATGTCACGCTCATGGACCGGGTGGTCGGTGCGGATAGCGAGCAGATCATCGAGCCCCTGAAGCATAAAGAACCGTTGATGCTCTCGGTCGGCACCGCGGTCACCGTCGGGGTGATCGTGAACACGAAGAAGAACCAGGTGGAGGTCCAGCTGAAGCGGGCGGTCTGTGCGGAGGTCGGCGCACGGATTGCCATCAGCAGGCAGGTCGGCGGGCGATGGCGGTTGATCGGCATGGGCGTTCTGGTCGAGTGAGGGTGCTCCTCGATACGAACGCCCTCCTGATGCCGGCCCAGTTCGGGGTCGACCTGTATGACGAGCTTCTGGCCCTCTTTGGGGATTTCGAGCCGATCGCGCTCGAAGAGGTGGTCGGCGAGCTCTCGGGGCTTGCGCGGGGCCGGGGCCGCGATGCGGCAGCCGCCCGCGTGGGCCTTGCGCTGGTCCGGCGTTCGACGGTCGTGCCGAGCGGGAGTACCGCCGAGGGCGTGGATAACCGGGTGATCGAGTATGCCCGGCGGGAAGGGTGTACGGTAGTGACGAATGACCGGGAACTCCGGAACGCTCTCCTTCGCGAGGGAGTCGACGTCGTCTCGATGCGAAGGCAGAAGACGCTGGAGTTGTTGAGGGGATAAACTATGTATTACAAGATGACGCTGGAGGATAAGGTGCGGGTTCCGCCCCACCGCCTCGGGGAAGACCTTGGTGCGGTCATCCTCAATGTACTGCAGGAACAGCTGGAAGGCAGCATCGCAAAGGAGATCGGTATCTTCATTGCGGTCACGAAGATCATCGATATCGGCGAAGGGGAACTGATCCCCGGGGACGGTGCCGTCTACTACGACGTGCGGTTCGAGGCGGCGGTGCTCCGCCTGGGGCTCCAGGAGGTGATCGAGGGCGAGGTGGTCGAGACGACAAGTTTCGGCGCGTTCGTCAGCCTCGGGCCGATCGATGCCATGCTCCACGTGAGCCAGATATCCGATGAATATATCAACTACGACGAGAAGAACGGCAGGCTGATCTGCCAGGACTCAAAGCGCTACATCGCCGTCGGTGATGCGATCCGGGCCCGGGTCGTTGCTCTCTCGTTGAACGAACGCGAGCCACGCGAGAGCAAGATCGGCCTCACCATGCGTCAGCCGGGGCTCGGGACCTCGGTCTGGCTGGAAGAGGATCTCGAAGAGGAGAAGCAGAAAGGAGCAGCGTGATATGGTCGTCCGTAAGAAGGTGGTCAAGGTCTGCCGCGAGTGCCATCGGGTCGTCGAAGGAGAGGCCTGTGTCATCTGCGGCACGGCCAACCTGAGCGAAGACTGGGCGGGCTACGTCGTCATCATCGATCCCGAGCATTCGGATATCGCAAAGAAGATGAAGATCACCCTGCCCGGCCGGTACGCACTGAAGGTCCGTTGATGCTCAGGCTCCCCGAAGCGCACCGGGATCTCTTCAAAAAGCCGTTCGGCACCCTTTATGGAAGTATCGGCGAACTCCTCCCCCGGCTTTCGGGCCGGGCGGTCTACGCCGTCGGCGATGTGGTGACCCATAACCTCCTCGACGCCGGGGTCATCCCTGACGTCGCCATCATCGACGGCTATACGATGCGCCTGCCCTGCACCCGCCTGCCCCTGTTCCGGGCGAGACGGCGGTTGACGGCGAAGAACCCCGCCGGGACGATCACCGACGAGCTCGCGGGCGCGATCGCCGATCTGGTCCGGGGTCCGCCGGGAGTGCTCTTCGTCGACGGCGAGGAGGATCTTGCGGTCATCCCGCTCGTCCTTGCAGCGCCGGACGGTGCCGCCATCCTCTACGGTCAACCGGGAGAGGGCGTCGTCCTCCGGATCGTCGATGAACCGGCGAAACGGGAGGCCAGGTTCATGCTGACCTGTTTCGTGCGCGAGTAGGGTGCGGCCAGCCCCATACCATAATTTAAATAAATCTGTCAACAACATTTTAGGGATATCGATGGATTTCGAAATTACCCGTGACGTGAGGAACGAGGTGTTGAGCCGGAGGGAACTTACGTTTACCCTCACCTTTGACGGCCCGACCCCCTCGCGGAAGAGCATCCAGGAGAAGCTCGCCGCAATGCTGAATAAGAACGAGAACCTTGTCGTGCTGGACCTTGAGCGGACCCGATTCGGGGCGATGGAACTCTCCGGCCGCGCCCGGATCTACGACGACGAGGAGAGGAAGAAGTCGACCGAGCGGGGATATCTGCTCAAGCGCGGCGAGCCGAAGGCCGAGAGCGAGGCGTGAAGGGCATGGCGGTCAAGAGACACGAGTGCTACGAACTCAAGGGAGATAAGGTCGTTCTGCAGAAGCGCCACTGTCCCCGGTGCGGCCCCGGCGTCCTGATGGCGGAGCACAAGGATCGGGTGGCCTGCGGCAGGTGCGGCTACACCGAGTTCCGGAAGTAGTTCCTCACTCTCCATACCTATACGGTCACGGCGGGAGATTCCGGCCGCGGCCATCTTTTTCGATGGGGCGATACCTGTTTTATGTCTGATACGAGATCCGAAGACGGGCTGGTGCTGGGACTTGAGGGGACGGCGTGGAACCTCAGTGCCGCCCTCTTTGGAGAAGGGCTGGTCGCCCTCCACTCCTCCCCCTATATCCCGCAAAAGGGCGGGATCCATCCGCGGGAGGCCGCGCAGCACCACGCATCGGTGATGAAGGAGGTTGTCTCCCGGGTGCTCACGGAGCCGGAGCGTATCCGGGCGATCGCCTTCTCCCAGGGACCCGGTCTCGGCCCTTCCCTCCGGACGGTGGCGACCGCCGCGCGGGCCCTCGCGATCGCGCTTGGTGTGCCGCTCGTCGGCGTCAACCACTGTGTTGCTCACATCGAGATCGGGAGATGGGCGACCGGGTTTGCCGACCCGATCGTCCTGTATGCGAGCGGCGCGAACACGCAGGTGCTCGGCTTCTTGAACGGCCGTTACCGGATATTCGGCGAGACACTGGATATCGGGCTTGGGAACGCGCTCGACAAGTTCGCCCGGAGCCACGACCTCCCGCACCCGGGCGGTCCGGCCATCGAGCGGCTTGCGCGGGAGGGAAACTACATCGAACTCCCGTATACGGTGAAGGGGATGGATCTCGCCTTCTCCGGTCTCGTCAGCGCCGCCCAGGAGAGCACGGCCCCACTCGAGGATGTCTGCGCGGGCCTGCAGGAGACCGCGTTTGCCATGTGCGTCGAGGTGACCGAGCGGGCGCTCGCGCATGCCGGCAAGGACGAGGTGCTGCTCGTCGGCGGGGTCGGGGCGAACGCGCGGCTGCAGGAGATGCTCCGGACGATGTGCGAGGACCGGGGGGCGTCGTTTGCCGTCCCGGAGCGGACCTATCTCGGCGACAACGGGGCGATGATCGCCTATACGGGGAAGATCATGCTGGAGCACGGGGTTACGCTCCCTATCGAGGAGTCGCAGATCCGCCCCGGGTACCGGGCGGACGAGGTGGAGGTCGCCTGGTGGATCGGGCCCGGCGAGATCTTTGCTGCCGGACCTCTGCCCGAGGGCGGTATCGCCCGGGGCGCGGAGGCGGTCGTGGAGATCCGGGAAGGTGATGTGGTCAAGCGCCGGACGGGCAAGCGCTACCGGAATCCGGGCCTCGACCGGCGGTTGATTGCGGAGCGGACCCGGGCCGAGGCCCGCCTGATCGCGGCGGCGCGGCGCGCGGGGGTTCCGACCCCGGTGATCCGGGACGTCACGGCCGATACGATCGTGATGGAACGGGTCGAGGGCGACGTGCTGAAGTACGTCACGTCCGCCGAAAACGTCCGCCTCGCCGGCAAAGCGGTCGGGAGGCTGCACGGGGCGGGTATCGTCCACGGCGACCTGACGACGAGCAACATGATCGTCCGCGGCGATCAGTGCGTCCTGATCGACTTCGGGCTCGCGTCGACGTCGCCGGAGGTCGAGAGCCGCGGAGTCGACCTCCACGTTTTATTCCAGACGCTCGAGAGCACCACGGAGAACTACGGGGAGTTGCGGGAGGCCTTCGTCGCGGGGTATGCGGAGACGTTCCCCGGGGCGGATGAGGTCCTCTCCCGCGAGCACGAGGTGGAACTGCGGGGGCGTTACCTGTGAGGCTCGCGGTGGTGACGAGCAACGCGAACAAGGCGCGGGAGGCGGCCGCGTACTTCGCGGGGGTGCTGGAGGTCGAGCACGTCGCCCTGGAATGCCCGGAGTTCCGCCACGTCGATATCGGGGAGATCGCGCGCGGCAAGGCGGAGTTCGCCTACGGGGTGCTCTCCCGGCCGCTGATCGTCGACGATACCGGCCTCTTCATCGACGCCCTCGACGGGTTCCCGGGCCCGTGCGCCGCGTACGTCCACGACACGATCGGGAACGCAGGAGTCCTGAAACTCATGGAGGGCGTGGAGAACCGCGGCGCCCGCTTCGAGACGGCGATAGCATTCGCCCGCGAAGACGGTATCCGGATCTTTCGCGGGATCCTGCCCGGGACGATCGTCGCCCCCCGGGGGATCGGAGGGTTTGGCTACGATCCGATCTTTGCCTCTGGAGAGCAGACGCTCGCCGAGATGCCGCTTGCGGAGAAGAACCGGATATCGCACCGGGCACGAGCACTTGAGGCGTTTCGCACATGGATCACGCAGGAGGGTAGCTCCTGACAAACTGTTAATAGGATTGAGAACGAACAGTACCCAATCGACAAATGGTGTTTTCGACATGGCACGATTTCCCGAAGCTGAAGCACGTCTGCTCAATGTAAAGGTCTGTATGAGATGCAACGCCCGGAATGCAATCCGCGCGACCCGCTGCCGCAAGTGCGGCTCAGAAGAGCTCCGGTCCAAGTCCAAGGAGCGCAAGGCGTAACGCCGTCGTATCTGCGGACTTCCGGCCACGGCCGGGCCGGGGATCCGGTATACTCTTTTACACGTTCGCCGAGGAGAGCGAAGGTTATCTGCCCTTCAGGCACTGTAATAGGTGACCTTCCGGCCTTCTTCGCTGTACTCGCCGCGATAGGTCTCTATGTTCCGTTTGTAACCGATCCGCTCCGTAAAACCGAGATCGCGGAGCCGCTTTCTGACTCGCATCACGTCCGCCTCGTCGGCCCAGTCCCGGGTGTAGACGTACATGACGGCCCGCTCGTCGCGCGAGTCCGGGTTCGGTTTGGCGGTGCTGACCTTTGCGGATATACCGAGTTCTCCTCTCGCCGTCGCGTCACGGATCTTCCGCCACGCCTCGTCGGCCTCGCCCGGAGGGACGAAGATGAGCCATTTCCCCACCTGTTCGTCGTCGAGGCCCCGCTCAAGAGGGCCCGGCGCATCCTGGACGATCCAGTACATCCGGGTCGTCTTTGAGGGCAGGATGCCCTCGCCCGCCCTGATCGATGCATAGACCACATCGATCCCGCCGAACCGGCGGATAAGCGCACCGGCGAGATCCGGATAATCCTCCCCGAACCGCTCGAAGACCCGGGCGGCATCGTCTGTAAAATCGGTACCCTGTTCGACGAGCTCAAAGAGGTGCGAGCCCAGGTGACGGAGTTCACGGTTGAGGTAGACCTCAAAGATCCCGTACGCGACCTCGCCCAGGGACTCCGGATCGATCTCTTCCATACTTACTGGTAACTGCCGGGACCGTAAAAAGGGTTCTGTAGTGTTATCGGCACGGCCGGGCCACGCGAGACTCTTGCTCTTCTTCCGGGCGGCCACGGCATCGTGCCGGGTGCGCCGATGGTGCGGGCCACGGTGAGCGGGAGCCCGGCATGCCGCTACGTTCTCCTGAGGGCGCCGGATGCGCGAAAAGCCGGTCCGGACGTGAGCGCCCGGGGCGATTCCGGCGTATATCTTAATAGCGATCCGGTCCAATAGATCTCTGTCATGAAGTGGACGCGCGACTTCGGTCTGACGATGAGGATGCTTCTCACGTCGTTTCTCCTCCTCATAGTCTACCTGATCTTCCTGGGCGTCCTCTACGCCCTCGGATTTCCCTTTGAGTTCCTCCTGGTGGTTGCTGCCGGGATGGCGTTCCTCCAGTATTTCTTCTCCGATAAACTCGTGCTCTGGAGCACCGGCACCCGGATCGTCGCAGAGGACGAGTACCCGGAGCTGCACCGGATGATCGAAGGCCTTGCCGTGAGGGCCGGCCTCCCGAAACCGCAGGTGGGGGTCATGCCTTCCCCGGTGCCGAACGCGTTTGCGACCGGGAGAAGCCCGAGCCATGCCGTCGTGGCGGTGACCGACTCGATCATGCGGATGCTCACCCGCGAGGAACTCGAGGCGGTGCTCGCCCACGAGATGGCGCACGTGAAGAACCGGGATATGCTGACGCTGACGATGGCGAGTTTCCTCTCGATGCTTGCCTTCCTGATCATGAGGAACTGGTTCTTCATGAGCCTCTTTGGCGGCGGCAACCGCGACAACAACATGGGTGCACTGATCCTGGTCTACGTCGTCTCGATCGTCGTCTGGCTGGTGAGCACGCTCCTCACCCGTGCACTCTCCCGCTACCGGGAGTTTGCCGCGGACCGGGGCAGCGCCGAACTGACGGATAACCCCCGTGCGCTGATATCGGCACTCAAGAAGATCAGCGGACGGATGGATTACATCCCGGCCGAGAAGAAGCAGGAAGTGGAGGGTGCAAACGCCTTCTTCATCATACCGGCCCTCTCGGGGAACACCCTGATGGAGCTCTTCTCGACGCACCCGTCGCTTGAGAAGCGGGTGGCCGCCCTTGAGGATCTGGCGGCCGGGGCGCCGTAACGGCCTTCGGGGCTATATAAGACTCACCTTTTTTTGCGACTCCGTTGCGGCGATGCCGGAGGGGTTCGTGCCTGTATCGGCGCCGCGGGTCGCTGTAGCGGGGATCTTCTCGCGGCCAGATCCCCCGGGCAGAAACTGCTGCCGGGACAGTATCGTACCCCAGAACCCGGGGTGATTGGGCAGCTGATCGTCACATCAGCTGGCTTGCAATTTTATCTTACCAAAATTATATAACATTCTTTTGCCAAGAGATGCCCGCTCTGTCAGTCACGGCCGAATACCCCCGGGAGGTCTGGCGGCTCAGCCCGCAGCACCGCGCAGGTGCAGTCCGGGGGGCGGATCCAGTTCCCGCTGTCGTCCTCATCACGGCCCGGCTCCAGTCACGAGCGCCCGGGTCAGGCAGAAAAGGTGATTACAATGGCTTTAAAACGAGTCTTCGGCATCTTTGCCGTCATATGCATCCTCGCCCTGGCCGGTCCCGTTGTCGCGGTCCAGGTGCCGGAGGATCAGTCACAATTCGTCTTCCCGGGCGAGATCCGGGAAGCGGGCGCGGCGGTAGCGTTCGCAAAGGGGGATTACCTCGCAGACAGATTTCCAGAGAACATGGAGGTTATAGGGAGGTATAACGTCACTATCGATCCGGCGGAGGTCTTCAAGCTCCAGCCGTTCAACCTCGACAACCCCATAGAGGTGAAGAGAGATACGCCGATCGGCGCGCTGGATGCGGTGGCCCGGACAGGGGCGCTGAATTACTCGACATATCTCTATTCAACCAGAAATCTCCTGGTAATCGATCACATCAACGGCCATCTCTACCAGGGGGATTGGCTCTGGCTCGTAGTCTACGAGAACGGGAGTTACATCACATCAACCCCCGATATGTGGGATTACTCCATATCCAACGGTGAGACCATCTGGCTCATCTACTGCGATCTCACGGATTTCAACTCCCGCTACGAATCACGCCTGGACCGGGCGGTTGCAGGACTGTCGATTACAACCACGCACGGCAAATCCAACGTAACTCCCGGCCCCGTTACTCCCGAACCGGTTACCCCTGAACCGGTTACTCCCGGCCCTGTTACCCCCGAACCGGTTACTCCCGACCCTGTTACCCCCGAACCGGTTATCCCCGGTCCTGCTACCCCCGAACCGGTTACTCCCGGTCCTGCTACCCCCGAACCGGTTACTCCCGGCCCTGTTACTCCCGAACCGGTTGAGGGGATGAATCTCATCGATGTGATCGCCGAAAACGATAACCTGTCGTTCTTTGCGGTCCTGCTCAACGCAACGGATCTGGTGACCACGCTGCAGAGCGGCGGGCCGTATACGGTCTTTGCGCCGAGCAACGATGCTTTTGGCAACATGCCGCGCGAGGCCTTCGCCAGTCTCCTCACCGATGATGGCGAGCGAATGCGGGTGCTCTCCGCCCACGTGGTCAACGGCAGTTATACAACTGCCGATCTCCTGAATGTGACGCGAGGTGGGAACACGACGACGGTCGAGACCCTTGCCGGGGGAAACCTGACTATCTCTGCAAACGGCAGCGTGCTCAGCATCGATAACGCCACGATCGTCGCTCCGGATATCAATGCCAGCAACGGCGTCGTCCACGTCATCGATAGGGTTCTCAGCCCGCCGGCAGAGGGTCCGGGGCCGACCGTGCCCGCGGGGGTGGTGCTGCCACCGACGACACCCGCAACGGTGACTCCCGTGCCGGCCATACCAGCGCTGACCACACCCCCGCTGGTGACACCGATGCTGACCATGCCTGCGGTGGGGTAGTGGTGACCACGGCATCGCCGGCCGCCGTGGAGGATGTCCGCCCGGGAACGGCACCCGACTGCCGTTTCCACCTCTCCGTAATTAGTGGAAACCGGGATGCGCTTCGTGAGCGGGAGGCTTTGCCGGCAGGATGTAGCAGGTTTTTTAGCCTGGAGGGGCGCCGGAGTCGGGCACCTTCCCGGGGTTTTTCGGGAGCGTTCGGCAATCCTGTATCGACTATCCCCGTCGTGCGGTTGTGCGATGGGGGTAGCGTCCCGGGCCGGGCGGGGGGAGGCGATCCCGGATCCTGCAACGGTACGCAGGAGAGAGGCCCGGCCGAGAAACCCGCGGGGGCTATCCCGTGCTGTATCTTTCTTCGCGGCATGACAGGCCGGATGGCCGAGAGCGGGGGTGCGGGGTGAGCGGCGTCTGGAGATATGCGGTAGTTATAGTCTGTATCCTGGCGCTCTTCCCGGCCGGAGCCGCATCCGGAAGCGTTCAGGCGCTTGATTTAGGCACTAACGTATGGGTTGACGGAGCGCCCCTCACCCCTCCTATCCACGAGGACCGGGAAGACCCGTTCCCGTATGCGGTGAACGCGAGCAGCGAGGGCGTGTGGGTGGCGTATAACCACACCCCCGGCGACCGGAAGGCGTTCATCTGCAGGGATAGTGTAACTGGTGAGGATTACACCATCAACGCAACGTGTGCGGCGATCGGGGAGCATTGTTACGTGT
>ERZ795032.1426-NODE-1426-length-16731-cov-7.324958_pt1 | contig 16731 bp, 14 predicted proteins | sample MGYA00375124_ERZ795032 | MGnify/ENA primary metagenome ERZ795032 (study PRJEB30167, sample SAMN05720154) | activated sludge metagenome | isolation source: Anaerobic digester | place: China | collected 2015-12-16 ...
ACCCGCTGTTCCGGTTGATCAAGGGACGCGGGGCGGCGCTCCTCCGGGAGAAGTGCGTCTGCGATGCGGCCAGGGAGGTCTTGATCGTCGTTGACCCCTCAAAGATGGTGGAGACCCTGGATGCAGGCGTGCCTGTTGAGGTGCTCCCGTTTGCCGCCGGGACGGTCTCCCGGAGGCTTGAAGCGCTCGGCGCCGATCCCGTCCTCAGGGAAGGGGTGAGGAAGGATGGCCCGGTCATCACCGATAACGGCAACTTCATCATCGACTGTGGGTTCGGGGCGATCACCGACCCGTCTCGACTGGAGAGGGAGATTATATCGATCCCGGGTGTGATCGAATGCGGCCTTTTTACAGGTTATGGAGAAAAGATAACGGTTATTCTTGGAGAAGAGGGCGGGTATCGCATCCTCTCACCGGGTTGATATGCAATCGCGCATCTTCTGGATCAGATCCAGCTGGTGCCGGGCCTCTCTCATCTTTTCGTTCTCGATCGTGTCCACGATCTCTGATATGGAGCGGGATAGGTTGTAGATCTTCACCGGTCTTCCCTTGCTCTCCGACTTGCTCTCGCGGACATCGATCCAGTTGCACTCTTTCAAATAGCGCATGGCTATGCTGACCTCAGGCTGGCGGAGATCGGTGCCCCGTTCGATCTCCCTTGACGTAGCTTCACCGTTGTTTGTGAGGAATACAAGCACTCTGGCGACATTTCTCTTGATTCCGATGTCCGTTAAGAGTTCGGCAACCTCTTCATCACGGGGGGTAAAACCATTCGTCGTCTCCAGTCCCATCCATTCACCATCAGATTTAATCTAATTTTTTAAATCTAACTATAAAAATATTATTGCTTCAATGAGGCGGGCAGCAATTGCAGAAGTCTCAAAATTGCCAATTGCCGGGAGAATCCTGCCGGTTCAAATCTTCTGCCGCAAAGATAGGGTGAAGTGCCAGACCAGCCCGGTGTTAGAGGAGGCCGAGGCCCGAGAGTTCTGAGACGATCCGCTCCACCGCTCTACGTGCATCATCTGGCACCTTGCCGCCGGTGATGATCAGTTTGCCCGAACCGAAGAGGAGGGCGACCACTTTTGGATCGTCGAGTCTGTAGACGAGGCCCGGGAATTGTTCGGGTTCGTACTCGATCCGGTCCAGGTTGAAACCGACGGCGATCTTGTTGAGATTGATCGGTGTCCCGAGGTCAGCGGAGGTGACTATGTTCTGGATCTTGTACTCGGGGTTTCCCGGGATCTCTATGCCGAGCGCTCGCAGGTGGTCTGTGAGGATCTGCAGTCCCCGTGAGAGGCTGTCTATGCTCTTTGCGCCGGTCAGGACAACCTTCCCCGAACCGAAGACGAGCGCTGCGATCTTCGGGTCCTGCATCCTGAGAACAACGCCAGGGAACCGCTTTTTATTGTATTCTGCATCTTTCAGGCGGGAAGCAAGGGAGGGGAGATCGAGAGAGTCGGTCACTTTTGCTGAAGCAACGATATTCTCTATCTTGAGAGACTCCTCTGGTCTGTGTTCAGACATATATATAGCATATTTAAAATAGGTATATAAATGGTTGGGTTTCTACTCTTCGAGGGTCGATATGTCACCCGGATCCATGCCCAGTTCCTGAGCCTTGAGGACGCGCCTCATGATCTTTCCGCTCCGGGTTTTGGGGAGCGAATCGACGAACTCGATCTCGGAGGGCATGGCAATGGGTCCAAGCGTCATCCGGACATGGTAGACGAGATCGTTTTTCAGTTTATCGCCGGGCACGCGACCGTTCTTGAGGATGACGAAGGCCTTGATGATGTTCCCCTTCAGCGGGTCGGGTTTTCCAATGACAGCGGCCTCTGCCACGGCGTCATGGGAGACGAGCGCACTCTCGACCTCGGCGGTTCCAATGTTGTGCCCGGCGACAACTATCAGGTCATCGGACCGGCCAAGGATCATGATGTAGCCGTCGGTGCCTTTCACCGCCAGATCGGAGGTGGTGTAGCATCCGGGGATGGTGTACCAATACTTCCGGTAGCGCTCATCGTCATTCCAGACCGTTCGCATCATCGATGGCCAGGGCTCTTTGACGACGAGGAAGCCGCCGGTGCCAGGCGGAACCGGGTTTCCGTTGCGGTCGACAACGTCGGCAACCACACCGGGGATCGGTTTCCCGGCGAACCCCGGGCGCATGGGCTCCCCGATCATCGTGGTGACCATGTGCATCCCGGTCTCGGTCTGCCACCAGGTGTCCACAACCGGACAGCGGGCTTTGCCGATGACATGGTAGAACCACTCAAACGCCTCGGGGTTGAGCGGTTCGCCGACCGATCCAAGGATCCGGAGCGATGAGAGGTTGTAGCGGTTGGGCCACTCTTCGCCCACGCGCATAAACATCCTGATGGCGGTCGGGGCGGTATAGAAGATGGTGACGCCGTAGTCCTGGATGATGTCCCAGTAGGTGCCGTTGGTCGGGTAGTCGGGGGTGACCTCTGTGATGAGGCAGGTGGCGCCGTTTAAGAGCGGGCCGTAGACGCCGTAACTGTGGCCGGTGATCCAGCCGGGGTCAGCGGTGCACCAGTAGACGTCGTTGTCCTTGATGTCAAAGACGTATTTGGTTGTGTAGTATGTCCCAACCATGTAGCCGCCGCAGGTGTGGACGATGCCTTTCGGGAAGCCTGTGGTGCCGCTGGTATACAGGATGAACAGAGGGTCCTCTGCATCCATGACTTCGGCCGGGCATTCCCGGTCTGATTCTTCCATCAGTTCGTAGAAGTCAACCTCCATCTCGGGGTGGAGTTCTACGGGCTTTTTCTCGTCACGCCTGAGGATGACGATCCGCTCGACGCTCGGGGCGTTGACGACGGCCTCTTCGACGATGTTCTTGAGCGGGATTGCCTTGCCGCGCCGGTAGGTGAAGTCGGCGGTGACGATGACCTTTGCATCTGTGCCGACGATACGCTGGTTGAGTGCGCTGACGCCGAACCCGCCAAAGACAACTGTGTGGATCGCCCCGATGCGGGCGCAGGCGAGCATGGCGATGATCTGCTCGGGCACGACCGGCATGTAGATGCAGACACGGTCGCCCTTGCCGACACCGAGGCTCTTCAAGCCGTTGGCGAACTGGCTGACGGCCTGCAGGAGCTGGCGGTAGGTGTAGACCTCTTCCTCACCCTCGGTCTCGCCACGCCACATGATCGCGACCTTGTTGCGCCGCTGGTTGTTGACGTGGCGGTCAAGGCAGTTGTGGGTGATGTTGAGTTTTGCGTTGGTGAACCACTTCGCGTAAGGGTAGTTCCACTCTTTCACCCGGTCCCAGGGCTGGAACCACTCGAGATCGCGGGCGATCCTGTCCCAGAACCCATCGGGGTCAGCCAGGAACTCCTGGTAGGCACGGTTGTAGTCGCCTATCCAGGACCGTTCCTTGTAACTGGCATCGGGCAGATAATACTTCCCTTCCTCAAGTTTGACATCGAATTTCTCGGCCATTAGTTTACCCCGTATTAGTCATTATTAATAATGAATATTATATCAACATTCTGGTTAAGCGTTGATTTGCTGAAGGGAAAAGGGTTACCGGGGTGCACCCGGGGTCTGGCGGGGGTGGTGGAGCCTGGATTGCCTATTTCGGTGGCGTTTTTGGGGATCAGAAGGCTTAAAGTAAATTCTGGCGGGGCGCGGGTGCATGCCGGGTTCGTGCGCAGGTTGTTTCAGCCCGGCGGCCGGCGCAGAGGGGGGTTTGCCAGAACAGTGATACGCTGCTGCACCCTTGCGGCTGGAGGGTGTCCCGGGGATCGATGACCCTCTCTGGAAGGCAACTTCCCTCCACTGAGAGGACGTTTCCCCGCGGGTGGGGGATGAACCGACAAGTAAAAACCACCCGTGCAGGCCCGGTCATGCTTCGAGAACCAGGTGGTTGTTTATAAGTGCCGGGGCAAAGAACCTCTATTTGAGTTTTGCATGGAAATGCTCCCGCCAATTTCATGCGGCATCCCTTGTGGCCTCACGGGCATGATCCAATTTCATGCGGCACTCGAAGGGTTGCCCCAACCAGAGTGTAATGGTTTTATGATCCTTGTGCATACCGCCAGGAAAAGGTGAAGGACTCATATTTCAGAACGTTTGTTTGATGCCCCCCATACACTTTCACGGTGCATGGTGAAGGTTAATATTGAGTGAATGTATAAGGTAGATGCGTGCAACCTGTGTCTTGGTTATTCCTGCGCGCCACCCCACCACAGTGAACTGTCAGACGATGTTTGCCCGGGGGGAGTCTTCCAGCGATTTCTGTAGCACCCTCTCGCCGATTGCCCTGCTCCTGACATCGGGTTGCCGAAACGGGTGTATCATCATGTTAAAGAGACCCATGGTCTTTCTGCCAGGATGACACCCCTGCAGCGGAAAGTAGCATGTGCAGATCCACAGGCGCAGCCCCCTCACCCTGGTTGCGGGTGGTTTAGAGGGATGCCGCCTCCTCTCACCGGCGATGAGGATCGTGAATCCAGTAAAACCTCGTTATCTCCAGTATTGGGGCAAAAAAAGTAGGGGCGAGCGTGACCCTGTCTTCCACCCGCTTCCATACCATGCCCTCGATGTAGCAGCCGTCGGCATACACCTGCTCAAGAGCGACCCGGCGCTGCGAAAGCGTCTTGGCATACTCGGCCTTAACGAGGATGACCTTGAATCCCTGACAGGTTTTTTCTTCGCCGTCCACGACACAGGCAAATTTTCAACACCGGCTTTCCAGCGGATGGGCATGGACCCACCCGCGGAATACGAGATGAAGAGGCACCATGCCGACCTTGGCTACCAGCTCTGGAGGGAGCACCTCTGGAAAAAGGCGGTAGATGAGGGCTGGATCACGATCAGAGACGGTGTGGATTTCGATGATGCCTGGCGCATCGTTGACCCTCTGCTAAAACTATCCTGCGGCCACCACGGCAGACCCCCGGATGAAGAACTGATCTCGATCAACGAGTGGTTCACCGCTGAAGACAGACTTGCAGCAGAAGAGTTTGTGCGGGATTGTGCGGCACTCTTCCTCGCAGACAGACCGCTTCCACTCTCAGGAGGGCGTGAGAATCTCCAGGCTATCAAAACAGCATCCTGGATCCTCGCCGGCCTCTGTGTGCTTGCTGACTGGATCGGTTCAGATGAACGCTACTTCCCATTCAGAGAAGGTACAGTAGACCTCGCCCGGTATCTGACCGGCACCGCTATCCCTAATGCCGAGACGGCGATTCGGGGGAAAGGTGTCATACCCTCCACGCCGTCGCAGGAACGCAGGATCGAGGATCTCTTTCCGGAGATTTTCTTCGAACATGCCCCAACTCCTCTTCAAGCTTATGCCTCCTCATGCCCCCTGGGAGAAGGGCCGCACCTCTTCATAATAGAAGACGCCACCGGCAGCGGAAAGACTGAGGCAGCCATCATTCTTGCCCACCGACTCATGGCTTCAGGCGAGGGTCAGGGGATCTACATCGCGCTTCCAACCATGGCAACCGCCAATGCCATGTACGGCAGGGTCAAAGATGTGGCAGGAAGGATCTTTGAAGACAACAACTACTCCATGGTCCTTGCTCACTCATCCAGCCGGCTCTACCGCCTGTTGAGGGGATACCTCGAGGGGGTCGGGAATGAACGGGGATACACCCCTGGCGTATCCTGGCTCGCCGACAACAGGAAGAAAGCCCTTCTCGCCCAGGTAGGAGTGGGAACCATTGATCAGGCACTCCTCGGGATTCTCCCCGTCCGCCACCAGTCACTGAGGCTCCTTGGTCTCTCACGCAACATCCTGATCGTAGATGAAGTGCATGCCTGTGACCCTTACATGCACGAACTCCTGCAACGGCTCCTGGAGTTTCATGGTGCTGTGGGAGGCAGCGCCATCCTCCTCTCAGCGACGCTTCCATCAAACCAGAGGAAAAGCCTGGCAGAAAGTTTTACACGCCGAATACCCGGCGTAAAGCCCGATCTACAGGCTGACGGCTACCCTCTCCTCACCCACATATCACCATCGCTGACAGAGGAACGTGTCTTCCCCATGGCACAGCAGCGGCGGATCGCTGTCTCCCTGACCTCATCAACGGACGAGGCGGATGCAGCGGTCATCGCCGCGGCGCAGAAAGGTATGTGCGTCTGCCGCATCAGGAATACCGTCGACGACGCAGTCGCAACCTGGCGGTATCTCTCCAGCGTCCTTCCTGAGGGTATGGTCTGCCTCTTTCACGCCCGTTTCACGCTCGGAGATCGTCTGAAGATTGAGAGGGAGGTTGAAGAGCATTTCGGTAAACACAGCACGCCGGAGAGAAGGAAGGGGCAGGTAATCGTCGCAACACAGGTGGTAGAGCAATCCCTTGACCTTGACTTTGATTTCATGGTTACTGACCTCGCCCCCATCGATCGGATCATCCAGCGGGCAGGGAGGGTTCACCGGCACGATCGCGGTGAACGTGGGGTGCCGCACATCCTGGTACTTGCTCCAGAAATGGTGAAAGATCCTGATGAGCGGTGGTTTTCCAGGATGTTCCCTCGAGGTGCAGCGGTTTACCCTGACCACGCACGCCTCTGGCTCACGGCGAGAATCCTCTCCGGGGGAGAGATCGTGATCCCGGGGGACGCTCATCCATTCATAGAAGCTGTGTTCGGCGACGAGAGCGAGAAAGAGATCCCGCCCACGCTCCGCATGCTGGCCGCGAGGGTGCGAGGGGCAGAGTCAGCGGATGCATCGTTTGCGATACAGAACGCCCTTAAACTGAGAAAGGGCTACACGGCCACCGAAGAGGTGTGGAGGAATGACGTCAGGACACCTACACGCCTTGGAGAACCGTCGGTGACGCTAAGGCTTGCCCGACGGGATGGCGAACGGCTTCTCCCATGGGCCGAAGATCCTGATCCCCGGATCGCGTGGGACCTCAGTCAGGTGAGCGTCAGGGAGAGCCTGGTTGCGGCCGCAGCAGACTACGACGGCAGCCTTGGCAAAGCGGTCGAGGATGCAATCGCTTCGATGCCAGACCGGGGGCGAAATGCCGTAATCGTCCCACTCGTCTTCGAGAACGGTGAGTGGACCGGTGTCGCACTCCAGGCCTCTGGAAGGGAGGCCAGGGTGAGGTACAGCCGCGAAGAGGGGCTTGAGGTGTCTCGAGCGGCATAGTAGTGCATCGTTAGAGAGAACAGCGTGGAGATGAAAAGAGCTGATAAGGTATGGATAGGTGATAACCATTACCAATTTGATCACCGACCGGTGGATCCCGGTCAGAAGAAAGAACGGCGAGCATGAAGAGATTGCACCATGGCAGATCACTGATGGAGATGAGAGCGGTAACCCGGTCATGGCGGTAACCGCTCTTCGTCCTGATTTCGATGGGGCTCTGGTGCAATTCATCATAGGTCTTTGCCAGACGGCCATTCCGCCCGAAGATTATGAGGAATGGCGGGAGATGCTGCTCCATCCACCGGGTCCGGATGAACTTAGAGCAAAACTGGAACCCATCCAGCCGGCGTTCAACCTCGATGGCAACGGCCCAAGGTTCATGCAGGATCCCGGCGCCGCGGATAGGGATTACTGGTCGATCGAGAACCTCATCATCGGTATGCCTGAAAAGACCAAGATCAGTGAAAACACCGATTGGTTTGTAAAACGAGGGACGGTGCATGGACTTTGTCCGAAGTGTGCCGCTATGGCGCTTTTTACCCTTCAGACAAACGCGCCTTCAGGCGGGCGTGGGCACATGACGTCCTTACGGGGCGGAGGGCCGATGACCTGCATAATCCTTGGCCAGACGCTCTGGCAGACGGTCTGGGTTAACGTCATCGATCAGGAGAGCAGAGACTGCGACGGAAACCCTGCAACGGCCGGGGATTCGCGAAGGTTCCCCTGGATGGGGACGCTTAGAACCAGTGAGGGGGACAGAAAAACAACTCCCCGTGATGCCCATCCGGACCAGGCGTTCTGGGCCACACCGCGAAGGATCCTCCTGGACTTTGAGAATGCTCTTCCCGGGAGATGTGATCTCTGTGGTGAGGAGACCGATCACCTGGTCACACAATTCCAGACGAAACCCTATGGTGTGAGCTACGTCGGCTGGGTTCACCCGCTCAGCCCTTATTATCGAAAGGACAGGAGTTCAACTGACCTGCTACCCAGCCACCTGCAGGCGGACGGGATCACCTACCAGAACTGGCTTGGAACGGTTGTCAACGACAGATCAAAAGGGGTATGGGTATCCCAGAATGTGGCGCTTTTTCCGGGGCGGACACCACCTGGAAAGATCAGGGCAATCTACTCCGGCTACGGGGGTCGGCCGCGTCTCTGGGTTTTTGGCTACGACATGGACAACAAAAAGCCACGCTGCTACTACGAGGGGACGATGCCGATCATCACTGCAGAAGGGGAGTGGGCGGCCTCATTTGAAGAAGTCGCTGCAGGTATGGTCAGAGCTGCCGGTGAATCGGCGAAAAACACCCAATGGTGTGTGAAGGTTGCCCTCTATGACAATCCGTCCGATATCAGGGGTGGATTCTCGGTGATCCCTGCACGTTTCTATCAGGCAACGGAGAAGATTTTTTTCCAGAATCTGGAGGAAGTTGCCTCTCTCCTCAGCAGCGGGAAAGATTTGTCTGGTATAAGGAGGATGTGGCTGGAGACGCTCAGAGACGTCAGCACGCAACTATTCGACGAGTATTCGCAGATCGATTCTATCGATGCAATCAACGCTCAAAGAGCTGTTAATGCTCGTAGACTGCTGCTCAATCCTTATTCGAAGTCGAACAGGGCAATCCGGGAACATCTCGGGATTCCCGACCCCCAAAAAAAAGCGAAAAATAGTGTGTGAGACAGAATGATGACTGAAACTACACCAAAAACGGAAAAATCTCCACAGGAGATCATTCATGCTGTGATTGCCTGGTTGGAGACGGTGAACGAGAACCGCGGGGATAGGGCAGAACTCCGGCGATGCCGAAGCCCTGCCGAAGTGGCGTTTGTGCCGGCGTTTTACCGGCTGAAGATGATGGTGCCACAGAATTTCGATCCAGAAAGACTTGCGGCCGTCGCTGGAATCCTCTCGCACGTTGAGATCGAGCGCGGGGAGGGTCCTAAAGTTGAGATCGCTGAACTCTTCGCCCGCCCGGCCGATGGCGGCTCGGCCCCGCGTATAAGCGAACCGCGATTCCGTCGTCTTCTGAGGGTGGCTGACTTCGATTATGCTGAACTTTATCCTATCGTGACGCGTCTAATCCGCCAGATCAAAAGGAAAGTTCCTGAGTCAGCGATGCCGAGCCTGATCTGGGGCATCTATCGATGGGATCAGAAGACGAAGAGATCCTGGGCAGAAGCGTATTATGAACATATTCCACGAACTTGAAGATTGAGGTGAAGAAATGACCGATTTTATCCAGTTGCATATCCTTGCATCGTATCCACCATCAAATTTAAACCGCGACGACCTTGGAACGCCGAAAACTGCCATGATGGGGGGTGTCCGGAGACTCAGGATCTCCTCGCAAAGCCTTAAACGGGCGTGGCGTGAATCGACATACTTTAAAGAGGCTTTTAGCGGCCATCTTGGAGTACGGACCAAGGAGATGGGATGGCAGATCTATCTTGCCCTTACGAGCGGGCGAGCACTTGAGGATGTCATCGCCGAGAAGGATACAGAACCTGTTAACCCGGGGGTAGATGATGGGAAGGCCGTTGAATGGGCAAAGGCGATCAGCGGCAAATTCGGTAAGTTAAAGGAGCCAAGGAAAGCAAAGACGAATGTTCCTCCAGATCCAGAGAAAGATAAGAAGGACTCTCTCTGTGTCGAACAGCTGGTTCACTTCAGCCCCGAGGAGATCTCGGCGATCGGGGATCTGATTGCAAAGATCTCAAGGGAGGACAGGGCACCTGACGATAAGGAACTTGAACTCCTCCGGGCGCAGAACACGGCTGTGGATATCGCCATGTTTGGCCGGATGCTTGCTGCATCGCCGTCATTCAACCAGGAGGCAGCTGTGCAGGTTGCGCATGCGATCACCGTGCACAAGGTTGCGGTGGAGGACGACTACTTCACGGCTGTTGATGATCTCAATAGGGGTGTGGAGGATGTTGGTGCGGGGCATGTTGGCCAGGCCGAGTTTGCAGCCGGGCTCTTTTATGTCTACATATGTATCAACCGTGGCCTGCTGATCGATAATCTGGGTGGAGATGCCGCCCTCGCTGATGCAGCGATCCGGGCTCTCACGGAGACTGCGACGAAGGTGGGGCCAAAAGGGAAGCAGAACAGTTTTGCCTCGCGGGTGTATGCTTCTTACCTCCTTGCAGAGCGCGGGACCCAGCAGCCGAGATCGCTTGCAGCGGCGTTCTTAAAGCCTGTCGAGGGGGATGATTACCTTGATCGCGCGATCAGGGCTCTGAAGAAGACCCGGGATAACATGGATCGGGTGTACGGAGCGTGCACCGATGAGTGGAGGGAGATGAACGCCCTGACCGGGGAGGGGAGACTCGAGGATATCCTTATGTTTGTTGTTGGTGACCATGCCTGAGTATCTTGGTTTCCGGCTTTACGGCCCGATGGCGTCGTGGGGCGGAATTGCCATCGGAGAATTCCGGCCAGGTGAGAGGAGCCCTGCAAAGTCGGCAATCCTTGGGTTGATCGGGGCGGCCCTCGGTATTCGGCGGGACGATGTCATTTCCCAGTCCAGGTTGCGGGACGGCTACCTGATGGCGACTGTTGCTCACGCTACGGGCAGCCTTCTACGGGACTACCACACCACGCAGGTCGTGCCAGGGAGTACACGAAAGGGTAAGGGGGCATTTGCTACCCGGCGGGAGGAGGTGAGTATCCCTCGTGGCGACTTAAACACTGTTCTCTCAACACGTGAATACCTCTGTGACACCCTGTATACTGTATGTCTGTGGGGGGCAACAGATGACCCTCCATACCCGCTTGCTGAAATCGCCGAGCGTCTGAAAAATCCTGTCTACACGTTATACCTCGGGAGGAAATCCTGCCCGCTTGCCCTGCCCTTACAGCCGCAGATCGTTAGGGAGGTAAACCTGCGAGAAGCGCTGAATGCATTGTCTTTCCATGATGAGACCTTCTTGAGATGGCTTCCAGATAAAGGCGCCAGAGGGGTGCTCTGCTGGGAGGGTGATGATGAGACGGGGTTCTCTGCGGTCCCTTCATACGCGACGCCCCGACGTGATGTGCCGGTCGATCGGTCTAAGTGGCTGTTTGTGGGGCGCGTTGAACATGAGGCGCGGATAGATATTCCGGAGGGGATGCGGTAATGTACCACATATACAGGATCCGTCTGCGTGAGGGCGCTACAACGTCTGCAGGTTTCTGGCAGGCTATTCGAAACCCCTACGAGGTGCACGCTATGGTCTGGCGCATCTTCTCTGACGGTTCAAGAAAGGAGAGAGACTACATCTACCGACTGGAGATAGAGGAGCGTACGCCGTTGATCTATGCGGTTTCTGAGGCCGATCCGGTTGATCTCGATGGGATCTGGGATATAGAGTCGAAGGAGTATCGCCCTGTCCTCAGGAAGGGGCAGCAGCTGGCTTTTTCGCTCAGGGCGAACCCTGTTAGGACGAAACGCGATGAGAAAGGGCGTCAGCACCGTCATGACGTCGTGATGGACGCAAAAAAACTGCTCGACTACTCGGCCTGTCCTCCTGAGGCCAGACCACCTGAGTCTGAGCTGGTTCAGAGGGAGGGGTATTCCTGGCTTGCATCCCGTTCTGAGAAACTTGGCTTCTCGGTGGATGGGGGTATGATCCGCGCTGACGGTTACCGTCAGCACCGGTTCAGGAAATGGAACGGCAAGATGAATGTTGCCATCAGCACTATAGATTTCACGGGTGTTCTGACCGTAACTGATCCGGATCGATTTGAAGAGACGTTGTATAGAGGGGTGGGGCCAGGGAAGAGTTTTGGCTGCGGGCTGCTCATGGTCAGGCCGGTGTGAGGGCTGGAGATGCTGCCGCGGCTCAGGGCGATACCGATGAAAGAACGGCTTTCACTTATATTTCTGGAGCGGGGCGAACTCGATGTGATCGATGGGGCCTTTGTTCTTGTGGATGTGAATGGTGTGAGAACGCAGATCCCTGTCGGTGGTGTGGCCTGCCTAATGCTCGAACCGGGGACGCGGGTCTCCCATGCTGCAGTCGTGCTTGCTGCCCGTGTCGGATGTCTTCTGGTCTGGGTGGGGGAGGCGGGTGTGAGGCTTTACTCGTCGGGGAGGCCGGGTGGCGCGCGCTCTGAGCGTCTACTCTATCAGGCGAGGCTTGCTCTTGAGGAGGAGGCACGCCTGCGTGTGGTCAGGAAGATGTATGAACTCCGTTTCGGTACGGAGGTGCCACCTGATTACACCGTCAACCAGCTTCGGGGGATGGAGGGGGCCCGTGTTCGGAGGATGTATGAGAACCTTGCACGGCAGCACGGGGTGAACTGGAAGAGGCGTGATTATGATGCTACTGACTGGGGCAGCGGGGATATTCCAAACCGCTGCCTCAGTTCAGCAACAGCGTGTCTCTACGGGATCTGCGAGGCCGCGGTGCTTGCAGCCGGATATTCTCCGGCGATTGGGTTTATACATGTCGGTAAATCGCTCTCGTTCGTCTATGATATTGCTGATCTCGTGAAGTTTGATACGGTAGTTCCTCAAGCATTTCGGGTGGCGTCACGTCATCCGGCTGATCCTGAGCGTGAGACACGGATCGCCTGCCGTGATGCGTTCAGGTCAACCAGGATCCTTGAGAAGATCATCCCTCTGATTGATGATGTGCTCGCTGCTGGCGGCCTTGCGCTACCTGAAACACCGAAGGGGGCTATACCTCCAGCAATAACTGAGGAGGATCCATGGGATCTCTGATAGTGGTCTGTGTAGAGAATGTCCCACCTCGTCTGCGCGGTAGACTGGCTCTATGGCTTATCGAGGTGCGTTCTGGCGTTTACGTCGGGAACTACTCGGTACGCGTTCGCGAGATGATCTGGGAGACGGTGCTCGAGGGGCTTGAGGGAGGTAACGCTGTTATGGTCTGGGGCGAGCCGAATGATGCAGGCTACGATTTTGTGACCGCGGGGACGAACCGGCGTATCCCGCGGGAGATGGATGGCATAAAGTTAATCTCTTTCCTTGCAGAAGGTGCGAGATAATGCAGGAAGCTGCTCCATATCTTCTTCACAGAAATGCATCTCCAGCAACGGAGAGTGGGGGGCCGCTTGCAATGCAGCGCTTTATTGCAAAGGCATAGAAAGTAATTTCTTTCCAGGGGTAATAAGATGAAGAGTGTTCCCCATGCGTGTGGGGATGAACCGTCCGCTACACCCGGGGCGAGCGGGCCCAGGTTGTGTTCCCCATGCGTGTGGGGATGAACCGCCGCTCGCGGTAGTGTGACCGGCAGCCGACGCGTGTTCCCCATGCGTGTGGGGATGAACCGACCTCCTCCTCCGGGAGCGGGAGGCGGTGCTCGTGTTCCCCATGCGTGTGGGGATGAACCGTCCGTCATATAGCGATACGTCGGGGTCGGGATGTGTTCCCCATGCGTGTGGGGATGAACCGGTGATACGTCTTAGCAATTGCCGGATTTTCGTGTGTTCCCCATGCGTGTGGGGATGAACCAGACCAGTGAGTTGTTGTTAATAAAAAGGTGGCGTGTTCCCCATGCGTGTGGGGATGAACCGATCTGGCCAGCCACGAGTAAGGTACTGGGTACGTGTTCCCCATGCGTGTGGGGATGAACCGGCAGCTGGCGCTCCGGCTCCGGCGACCAGTAAGTGTTCCCCATGCGTGTGGGGATGAACCGGCCGATCGGATTGGCCATCAGCGCCGCGGTAAGTGTTCCCCATGCGTGTGGGGATGAACCGCAGATACCAGGGAACCAGTTGGTTCCAGCGAAGTGTTCCCCATGCGTGTGGGGATGAACCGATCCATTGAATGTTTTTGGCACCGAGGATAGGGTGTTCCCCATGCGTGTGGGGATGAACCGATGTTTGAGAATATCGTCCCGGTGCGTATCAAGTGTTCCCCATGCGTGTGGGGATGAACCCTGGTTTTGAGTGCCTCATTATCGACCTGGGTCGTGTTCCCCATGCGTGTGGGGATGAACCGACCACAAAACAAATTATGCGGATACACACAGCGTGTTCCCCATGCGTGTGGGGATGAACCGTGTAGTGCCGCCGTTGATGGGTTTATACGCGGGTGTTCCCCATGCGTGTGGGGATGAACCGGCGCCGCACAGGCGATGGCCGAAACGATGGAAGTGTTCCCCATGCGTGTGGGGATGAACCGCCTCCGTGCACACTTGCCACGGCCTCAACTCAGTGTTCCCCATGCGTGTGGGGATGAACCGTCGAAGATGCCCTCGACACCCTGGCCCCCTACGTGTTCCCCATGCGTGTGGGGATGAACCGTAGCCTATGATCTTGAATACCTGGGTGATATTGTGTTCCCCATGCGTGTGGGGATGAACCGGTTTGAATGGATTAAACGCTCCCCTTTTTCACGTGTTCCCCATGCGTGTGGGGATGAACCGATAATTGTCTTATTTCAAACCCTTCACCTACTGTGTTCCCCATGCGTGTGGGGATGAACCGATACAACAGATTCATCTATTGATTCATAGGTAGTGTTCCCCATGCGTGTGGGGATGAACCGGAGGACTGAGAGGAATGGCCCTATTAGAACGTGTGTTCCCCATGCGTGTGGGGATGAACCGTCAGGTTTTGGTAAAACCCTGTATCCCCATATGTGTTCCCCATGCGTGTGGGGATGAACCGGGGACGGTATGTATTAATGCCTTCGCAACATAGTGTTCCCCATGCGTGTGGGGATGAACCGCCGACAACTACGGGTATCGGTATTACGTGAAAGTGTTCCCCATGCGTGTGGGGATGAACCGATAGAAAGTTTATCCGTACCTGTATGGGGATAGTGTTCCCCATGCGTGTGGGGATGAACCGACATCACGTACGACGTTTTGATCGATGATGATGTGTTCCCCATGCGTGTGGGGATGAACCGGCTGATGGATATGGGTATTACAGAATTGAACGGTGTTCCCCATGCGTGTGGGGATGAACCGCCGACAACTACGGGTATCGGTATTACGTGAAAGTGTTCCCCATGCGTGTGGGGATGAACCGATAGAAAGTTTATCCGTACCTGTATGGGGATAGTGTTCCCCATGCGTGTGGGGATGAACCGACATCACGTACGACGTTTTGATCGATGATGATGTGTTCCCCATGCGTGTGGGGATGAACCGGCTGATGGATATGGGTATTACAGAATTGAACGGTGTTCCCCATGCGTGTGGGGATGAACCGTAATCCTAATTCACTAACAATTTTGCTCATAAGTGTTCCCCATGCGTGTGGGGATGAACCGAGTCTGGATAACGGATACAGACTCCTGGCCTCGTGTTCCCCATGCGTGTGGGGATGAACCGTACGGGTTAGTGGTAACGCGACGGTGGTGGCTGTGTTCCCCATGCGTGTGGGGATGAACCGTTACAGGAGGTGGTGCAGGTGCAGCGACACGCGTGTTCCCCATGCGTGTGGGGATGAACCGGGGTATGGCGGGCTGGGAGGCGGAGAGTGGCAGTGTTCCCCATGCGTGTGGGGATGAACCGAGGAGAGGAGAGAGCAGGAAAAACAGCAGAACGTGTTCCCCATGCGTGTGGGGATGAACCGGTTGCAGGTGCAATGGGGAAGGCGGGCAAGGTGTGTTCCCCATGCGTGTGGGGATGAACCGGCACGGTACGCGGCGTATCCTGTTGGTCTCGGGTGTTCCCCATGCGTGTGGGGATGAACCGATCACGGGCCTTCCTGCTACCACACCTACGGCGTGTTCCCCATGCGTGTGGGGATGAACCGTAGCTTGTATGCTCACCGCCCTTCCTCTCCTGGTGTTCCCCATGCGTGTGGGGATGAACCGTTTTTCCAGTTCCAATCCTTATCCGCGTCGATGTGTTCCCCATGCGTGTGGGGATGAACCGGCCCGCGTAAGGATACTCGGTACCCTGCTCGAGTGTTCCCCATGCGTGTGGGGATGAACCGCACTGTCGGTGTAGTGGGGTATCCAATTATCCGTGTTCCCCATGCGTGTGGGGATGAACCGCAAGGGCCCTGGAAGTGGGGCAGGATTTGAAGGTGTTCCCCATGCGTGTGGGGATGAACCGGCACCCCGTTCACCCAGATCTGGTATGGCGACGTGTTCCCCATGCGTGTGGGGATGAACCGGCAGGACAACAGGATACTAAAACCCTGAAACCGTGTTCCCCATGCGTGTGGGGATGAACCGTTACAGAGGTGAGTGAGGTGAACGAAAATCCAGTGTTCCCCATGCGTGTGGGGATGAACCAGCCGGGCTGGTGTTAAGCGGTATTGAGATTACGTGTTCCCCATGCGTGTGGGGATGAACCGTGGAATAGTATATTTCCTGTGGCGCGGGATATGTGTTCCCCATGCGTGTGGGGATGAACCGCGGTGTCGGAGGGGCGTTGCGCGAGATGCAGGGTGTTCCCCATGCGTGTGGGGATGAACCGACCCGATACTTCCATCATTCGACCGCTATACGGTGTTCCCCATGCGTGTGGGGATGAACCGAATAGCGATTGCGTTGCGGATTTCCTGTTCCTGTGTTCCCCATGCGTGTGGGGATGAACCGTACATCAAACCTCGCTTTCTGTATTACATCTCGTGTTCCCCATGCGTGTGGGGATGAACCGATAGATATACGGCTGCACGAACTGCA
>ERZ795032.1431-NODE-1431-length-16702-cov-219.760678_pt1 | contig 16702 bp, 13 predicted proteins | sample MGYA00375124_ERZ795032 | MGnify/ENA primary metagenome ERZ795032 (study PRJEB30167, sample SAMN05720154) | activated sludge metagenome | isolation source: Anaerobic digester | place: China | collected 2015-12-16 ...
TAAACCACCGTGCGGATGCCCCCGGGTGCCGGCCTATTGCCGGGGAGCAGTCACCTTAAAGTAGTCTCCTTCTCTCCTACCCTCACGTGAGGGAGAAGATCATGGTAGAAGTACGTAAGTATGTCAACCCGCCCGCCGCCGAAGTGATATGCGAGTTCCGGTTTCCCGAAGAGATCCCCTGGGACCTGACCTACCCCGGCATCCTCTACGGCCACCTGAAAGATACCTACCCGAAACGCGACCAGCGCTACGTCCGCGAGGTGGTGATGCTCCTCGGTCCCGAGGGGCTCCGCGAGGAGCTCCTGGTCGCCGAGCGGTCGATATTCCTCGCTGAGGACGAAGGTTGTGCCGTCCAGGTCGGGCCCCGCCTGCTATCGGTGAGCTGCCAGAAGCCTTACGTCCACTGGGAGGCCTTCTCGGAGCGGATCCATGGGGCGTTCGACCGGTTCCGGGATGTCATCAGCGCCGATGCCGTCAGGACCATAAACCTGCGCTACGTCAACCTCATCGAGATCCCGGAGCGGGAGGTGACGCTCTCGGATTACTTCGCCTTCTATCCCACCCTTCCGCCGGAACTCCCGCGGACGCCGGCGGGATTCATCACCGGATGCGAGTTCGCGTTCCACGACAACCGCGACAACTGCCGGGTGGAACTCACCGATGCTGTCCCTGAATCGACGACGAACAATGCGTTCCTCTTAAACATCGACTACTTCCTCACGGAGGAGGGGAGCATCACGCTGGATGGGGTGGCCGACTGGCTCGAGATCGCCCACACCCATGTGCGCGACATATTCGAGGCCTGTATCAAAGACCCCCTCCGCGACCTCTTCACCATCCGCGAGGAGGTCCCGGCAGCGGCACGGTGATATCCGATGGGCGACATTGTGCGCAAAAAATGGATGACGATGATGGATGCCCACGCGGGCACCATCGAACAGGTCTACGGAGGGCCGGTCGGTCTCATCTGGGAGATGCTTGCGGGCGAGGGTGCCGACGGCGATACCGGTGCCCTTGCAGAGCGGGCAGGACTCGGCCGGGAGAGCCGGGTGTTCGCCCTCCTTTCCGGACCGGGGGAAGCGGCCCGGCGCATCGCCCGGAAGTACGGCTGCACCGTGATCGGGCTTGTGCCGGTGCCGCAGGTGGTCGACGAGGCGGTCAGGAAGACGGAGGAGGCCGGACTTGCCGGCCAGGTCGACTTTCAGCAGGGAAACGCACTCGATATGTCGTTTCACGATGGAGTCTTCGATACCGTCTGGGGTGAGGACGCCTGGTGCTACGTCATCGATAAGGACCGGATGATCCGCGAAGCCTTCCGGGTCTTAAAGCCGGGGGGCACCCTCGCGTTCACCGACTGGGTCGAGATCGGCCCGATGAGCGACGATGAGTGGCGCACCCCGGAGACCTTCCGGATCTTCCCCTACTTCGAGGCCGTCGAAAGGTATGCGGAACTCCTCGAGCGGAACGGTCTTCGGCTCGTCGACGGAGGAGAGGTTCCGGGCGACCCCATCCGACAGGTCGGCAATATCCGCAAACGACTCCGGGACAGCCGGGATGCGATCACCGAACTCATCGGTGAGGAGGCCTACGACGACGCCCGGCGAGGGCTCGACCTCTGGGAGAGAGCCGCCGGTCGGGGGCTGATCGGGCGCGGGTGGCTGCTTGCAGAGAAACCCTGACCCGGCACCCCTCATATCATTCCCAGTGTCTCCGTCACGATCGCCGGGTTTGCATACCGCTTCTCGGGCAGCAGATCGAGCGCTCGCATGATCTCATCCGGTGCATGCGCGCTTCGGGCGTAGTCGATCAGTTCTTCGCGGGTTACCGGGTAGGGAACGTCGCGAAGGTACTCGTGAACGCGGGAGACGGTCACGCCGGGTGGTAAAGCCGTTCCAATCACCTCCAATCCCTGTAATACAGGGAACCTATTTGACCATGCCCCCGCGCGGACGGGTACCCGTCGCCGGCACGAGGCCATATATAGATGGGACCCGGATAGTCGAATAACTCAAGTCCGGAGGGTGAAAGATGATCCAGGTACGGGGAAGCGGCATACTCCTGCACATCACGTCGCTCCCATCGGAGTACGGCATCGGCGATTTCGGACCGGCGGCATACCGGCTCGTCGATGCCCTGGCTCAAGCCCGGCAGCACTACTGGCAGATCCTGCCGCTCAATCCGACGCAGACGGAATACGCGAGCTCTCCCTACAGCAGCCCGTCGGCGTTCGGGATGAACACCCTCCTCATCAGCCCGGATATACTCGTCCGCGACGGGTTCCTCAGGCGGGCCGACCTCGACCCGGCACCCGAGTTCCCGGAGAGGCGAACGGTCTACGAGGCGGTCGCATGGTACAAGGACCGGATCTTCTCGGTCGCATACGAGCGGTTTCTTCATTCGGGGCCGGAGCGCGGGTATGAGGTGTTCTATGACAGGAACGCATGGTGGCTGGACGACCACGCGCTCTTTGTCGCGCTCAAGGCTCACTTCCGCGGGCAGGAGTGGAACCGGTGGCCGGAGGAGATCCGGGGCCGGCAGCCGGAGGCCCTTGAGGATATGCGCCGGCGCCTTGCCGATAAGATCCGGAAAGAGACGTTCCTCCAGTATCTTGCCGCCCGGCAATGGTCGGCCCTCCGCCGGTACTGCGCCGGCCGGGGCATCCAGGTGATCGGCGATATACCGATCTACGTCGCGTACGACAGTGTCGATGTCTGGCAGAACCCCGGGATATTCAAACTGGATGACAACCTCCGCCCGACCGTTGTGGCGGGGGTGCCCCCGGATATGTTCAGCAAGACCGGGCAGCTCTGGGGGAATCCGATCTACGACTGGGCCCTCCTCCGGGACCGGGGTTACGACTGGTGGGTGAACCGGATCGCCCGGGCCGGCGAACTCTACGACCTCTTCCGGATCGACCACTTCCGGGCGTTCGCGAATTACTACGAGGTTCCGGCGGGCGACACGACGGCCGAGAACGGCACATGGGTCGACGGACCGGGAACCGATTTCTTTGAGGTGCTTGCCCGGCGGTTTCCCTGTTTTGCCATCGTCGCCGAGGATCTGGGGGCAAACACCCCCGCCGTCCAGGAGCTGCTCGACCGATTCGGGTTCCCGGGGATGAAGATCCTGCTCTTCGCGTTCGGCGCGGAGCTCCCCGGGAGCGCCCATGCCCCTCACAACTACGTTCCAAACCTCATATGCTACACGGGGACGCACGACAACAACACGGCCCGGGGATGGTTTGAGGAAGAGGCGTCGGAGGAGGATAAACAGCGGTTCTTTGCCTACATCGGGAGGGAGGTGGCGGCGGATGAGGTCCACCGGGAACTCGTCCGCCTCGCGATGACGTCGGTTGCCCGGGCGAGCATCACCCCCATGCAGGATCTTCTCGGACTCGGTGCCGCGGCACGGATGAACTACCCCTCGACCACCAGCGGGAACTGGGAATGGCGCATGACCCCCGTGGAGTTTGCCGGTGCTCCGCTCGAGTGGCTCCGCAACCTCACGGTGCTCTCGGGACGGGGATGAATCAATACCGGGAGGTCAGGACCTCGAGCTCTTCACGGATGGTCCGGCGGATCATCTCCTCGATGGCGGTGTAGTCGCGCCTTACCTTCTCCTGCTTCCTGAGCAGTTCTTCCATCATCATGATACCGGCTGAGAGGTTCTTCCCGTACTTCAGGGCGACCTCCAGCGCCTCCTCATCGACCCGGACGACTTTCGACATGAAAGAGTATTTTTTCTGTGCCTGAAGTTAAATGTAACAGTTTTGTTACACGAGGGCGCCCGATGTTACAGATCTGTAACAGTACCGGATGTGGTGTAACATATGCGTTACACGAGGCCGGGGTGGGAGGTTCACCCCCTCCGGCCGGGATCTCCTTACAGGTACGCCTCCGTCGCGTAGCGCCGCATCATCCGGTGCGTATTGAAGAAGTAGGCGATCTTTGCGATCGAACTTCGCATGATCGTCGCCCACTCATCCTCCCAGCGATAGTAGGTGGGGACGATCAGGTACTCGAGTTTGCTGTAGAGATCCTGGAGTGCCTCCCTCAGCCGCTCGGCCTCGCTCACCTTTGCGCCAGGTCCGGGACCGATCGCCCATCCTGTCGTTCCCTCGATCCAGCCCTCGATCCACCACCCGTCGAGGATACTGAAGTTGACCACGCCGTTCAGAGCAGCCTTCATGCCGCTCGTGCCGCTCGCCTCGTAGGGCGGGAGGGGCGTGTTCAGCCAGACGTCCACCCCGGCGGTCATCAGGCCCGCAATATCCATCGTGTAGTTCTCGAGGTAGACGCCCGTCACCTCCCCCTCAAGGTCGTGCATGGCGTCGTGAATCGCGCGGATCTCCTTTTTGCCGGCAACATCCGTTGGGTGTGCTTTGCCTGAAAAGACGAGCTGGATCGCTCCCTTCCTGCTTGCCTCCCGCAGTCTGTCAAGGTCCGAGAAGAGCAGGGTTGCCCGCTTGTAGGCTGCTGCTCGCCGGGCAAACCCGATCGTGAGAGCCCGGGGGTCCAGGTCCACATTGTTCTTCTCCTTGACATAGTTCACCAGGGCCTGCTTTGCCTGCTGGTGGGCGTGCCTGATCTCCTCGCGCGGGATCGTATCGACCCTGGCGAGCAATTCCGGTTCCTGCGCCCACCCGGAGATGTAGCGGTCATAGAGATTCCGGAACGGGACCGATGTCCACGTATGAGGGTGGACGCCGTTCGTCACCGCCCGGATGTGAAACCCGGGGAAGAGCTGTCGCGAGAAGTTCATGTGCGCCGTCGTCACGCCGTTGATGTACCTGCTCAGGCGAAACGCAAGGGTCGCGAGTGCAAGCCCGCCCCTGGCGATGTACCTGTCGAGCAGTTCCGGCGGGATCTCGCCCTCCAGCAGGTGGACCACCATATCGCGCGGAAACTTCTCGAACGCCACCGCCACCGGGGTATGGGTGGTGAAGATACAGTGCGTCTGCACCTTCTCCTCATCCATCCCCGGACGCCTGAGGAGTTCGAGGGTGAGGAGACTTGAGTGGCTCTCGTTGATGTGATACTTGCCGACCTTGATGTCCAGAGCGGTGAGCATCCGGGCTCCGCCGATACCGAGCACAATCGCCTTTTTGAGCCGGCATTCCTGGTCGCCGCCGTAGAGATGATCGGTTATCCCCCGGTCTTCGGGCGCGTTCTCAGGGAGATCGGTATCGAGGAAGAGCACCGGCACGAGGCCGCCGACAGGGCTCCAGTAGTCGTAGAGCCAGGCCCGGATCGTGACGTTCGCATCCCCGATCCGCACCGTCACCCGCCGGGAGAGCTCACGCATGTGTTTCTTTGGATCCCATTCGTCCGGCAGGTCTATCTGGTCGCCCTCCGGGGTCAGGCGTTGGCGCACGTAGCCTTTCCGGTTGACGAGCGTCACCGCGACCATCGGTATGAGGAGGTCGGCGCTCGAACGGATGACGTCCCCGGCAAGTACGCCAAGACCGCCACTGTAGGTCGGTATATCGCTCTCAAGGCCGATCTCCATGGAGAAGTAGGCGATCTTCTCGCCATCGACGAACGTATCCCTGCAGAGCTCGCTTGAGAAGTAGTAGGTCACGCCACGGACTTCCACCGAGTAGGCTGCCTTTGCCGGGTCCACCGGCATCCCGCAGATGGGGTCCCTCACCGCCATGGCCCTGCATCCCCCGGACACCATATGAACCTGCCGATACCCCGGGGCTCGGGCCGGGTTATGCGGCACAGCACCATCTGCATACACCTGCGACCCGATTGCCGCCGGATATACGCGCGGACGACTCATCCCCGGGTGTTCGAGCGCCATTCCCGATCATCGCAGGAGAGGAGCGGGGGAGGCCGGCAGAGAGGCGCGGGCGGGGTAAGGGTGCTGGAGAACGATGCACGGGTATCTCCCGTCGAAGGCATGGGCCGGGGGAGGCCGGCGGGGTGTATGGGCATCTCCGCAGAAAGGCCGGCAGGGCGGGGAACCGGAGAGGAGGAGGGATATCTGCTGGAGGATGTGGAGGAGGATCCTCTACAGGGGGAAAACCCACCGGAAAGGCTGTTCTCATCTATCCGTCCCTCCGCCGGCTTTCTCGCACCGGGCCCCGGGGCCGGCAGCGGCACTTATATACGATCCCGGTGAGAGGGGGCGGGCGGGAAGACCATGGTGGAGAGCCAGACGATCAGCACCGATAAAGCCAGAAGTATGGCCGTCGACGACCTCTACCAGGCCCTCTCCTCCGGGCAGGGAGGTCTCGGCCAATCCGAGGCGGAGAGCCGCATCCGGAAGTTCGGCCCCAACGAGATCGTCGAGAAAGAGGAGAGCGAGATCCTGAAGTTCTTCCGCTACTTCTGGGGCCCCATCCCCTGGATGATCGAGGCGGCGGTCATCATATCCGCCATCATCAGGCACTGGGAGGCCTTCGCGGTCATACTCGCCCTCCTTCTCATCAACGCGATCGTCGGTTTCTGGCAGGAGCATCAGGCGGGCAACGCCATCGCCATGTTAAAGAAGAGGCTCGCACTCGAGGCCCGGGCGCTTCGCGACGGCAAGTGGCAGAAGATCGCCGCACGAGACCTCGTTCCCGGGGACATCGTCCGGGTCAGGAACGGAGACATCATACCCGCAGATATCAAGCTCGTCGAAGGAGACCTCCTCTCGGTCGATGAGTCGGCCCTCACCGGCGAGTCGATGCCGGTCGAGAAGCATACATCGGATATCGCCTACTCCGGTTCCGCCGTCAAGCAGGGTGAGATGACTGCGCTCGTGGTGGCCACGGGAGAGAAGACCTTCTTTGGCAAGACCGCCCGGCTCACCGAGGAGGCGATGACGGCGAGCCACTTTCAGAAGGCCGTCATCAGGATCGGCGACTACCTGATCGTGCTCGCGATCGTCCTCGTCACCATCGTCTTCATCGTCTCGCTCTTTCGGCAGGAGAGCGTCCTTGATACCCTCCAGTTCGCACTCGTCCTGATCGTTGCGGCGATTCCCGCCGCGCTGCCGGCCGTCCTCTCGATCACCATGGCCGTGGGGGCGACGGCACTTGCCAGAAAAGAGGCCATCGTCAGCAAACTCGTCGCAATCGAGGAGATGGCCGGTGTGGATATCCTCTGCTCGGACAAGACCGGAACGATCACCGAGAATAAACTTACCCTCGCCGAGGTCGCCCCCTTCGAGGGGTTCAACGATGACGATGTACTCCTTGCCGCCATCCTCGCATCTCGCGAGGAGGACCAGGACCCCATCGATATCGCTATTATCGGCTCAAAAGAAGCGCAGGGCCTCAAAGATCGGCTCGAAGCATATACCGTCACCAAATTCAAGCCCTTCGATGCGGTAGTAAAACGCACCGAGGCCACCGTCCATGATGGTGGCGGCCGGGAGTTCTCGGTCGCAAAAGGTGCACCGCAGGTGATCCTCGCCCTCGCCGGCGGGGGAAAGGATCTCGATGAGGCGATCGACCGTCTCTCCGAGACCTTCGCAAAGAAAGGCTACCGGGTTCTCGGCGTTGCACGGAGCGACACCCCCGGTACCTGGGTATACGTCGGCGTCCTCGGTCTCCACGACCCGCCCCGCGCTGATTCCGCGGCAACCATCAAGACGGCGGAGGAGATGGGACTCGACGTCAAGATGGTCACCGGCGACCACGTGGCGATCGCCCGCGAGGTCGCCCGCGAGGTGAACCTCAAGACCAACATCGTCACCGCCGAAGCCTTCCTCGGGAAGCACGACGACGAGGCCGCAGAGGCCGTCGAGAAGGCAGACGGGTTTGCCGAGGTCTTCCCCGAGCATAAATACCGGATCGTCTCCCTCCTCCAGTCCCGGGGACACACCGTCGGCATGACCGGCGACGGCGTGAACGATGCCCCCGCCCTGAAGAAGGCCAATGTCGGGATAGCGGTCGCCGGGGCCACGGATGCGGCGAAGTCCGCGGCGGCGATCGTTCTCACGAAACCCGGGCTCTCGGTGATCATCGATGCGATAAAAGAGAGCCGGAGGATCTTTCAGCGCATGGACCACTACGTCATCTACCGGATCACCGAGACCATCAACGTCCTCTTCTTCATCGCCCTCGCGATCCTGATATTCGGGTTCTTTCCGGTCACCGCCCTGATGATCGTCCTCCTCGCCCTCTTAAATGATATCCCGATCATGACCATCGCCTGGGATAACGTCCTCTACTCCCGGTCCCCCGAAGAGTGGGAGATGCGCAAAACCCTCACGCTCGCGACGCTCATGGGGATCACGGGCGTCACCGCCTCGTTTCTCCTGCTCGCCATCGCCCGGGGGCCGTTGCACCTCGATTTCGGGGTCGTTCAGTCGTTCGTCTTCTTGAAACTCATGGTTGCCGGCCACCTCACCATCTTCGTCGCCCGCACCCGTGGCCCGTTCTGGTCTGTCCGGCCCGGATCAGCCCTGCTCTGGTCGACGATCGGCACAAAAGCTATCGCGACCCTGATCGTCGTCTACGGGATCGGCGTAACGCCCATCGGCTGGCCGCTTGCGATCCTCGTCTGGATATACTCGCTCATCTGGGAGTTCGGGATCATGGATCCGGTGAAGATCTACACCTACCGCCTCATCGACCATACCGGCATACAGTTTGCCCGGTGAGGGATATCCCTCACCGGGGCAGCGGTGCCATCTCCTTCTTTGCGAGCCGCTTCTCGACGTCGGCCACGCGGAGGGTGATCTTCAGGATCGCGTCGGGCTCGACCGATATCGAGTCGATCCCCTGCTCGACAAGGAAATCGGCGAACTCCGGGTAGGTGCTCGGCGCCTCGCCGCAGAGGCCGCTGTGCCGCTTGTTCCGTCGGCATCCCTCGACGGCCATCGCGACCATCTTCTTGACGCCAGGGTCGCGCTCATCGAACGCTCCCCCTATGACAGCGGAGTCGCGGTCGATGCCGAGCGTCAGCTGGGTCAGGTCGTTTGAGCCGATCGAGAATCCGTCGAAGTAGTCGCTGAACGCATCGATCTGGACGACGTTGTTCGGTATCTCGCACATCTGGTAGACCTGAAGACCGTTCTCGCCCCGCGAAAGACCGTTCTTTGCAAGTTCCTCGATGACCTGCTTCGCCTCCTCCACCCGGCGGCAGAAGGGGATCATGATGATCAGGTTCGCGAGTCCCATCTCCTCTCTGACCCGCTTCAGCGCCCGGCATTCAAGTGCAAATCCTTCCCGGTAGCGATCGTCATAGTAGCGGGAGGCGCCGCGGAACCCGAGCATCGGGTTTGCTTCCGCGGGCTCGAAGTAAGTCCCGCCGAGCAGACTTGCGTACTCGTTCGTCTTGAAGTCGCTCGTGCGGACGACGACGGGGTTCGGGTAGAACGCCGCGGCGATGGTTCCCGCACCCTCCGCGAGCCTCTCCACGAAGTACTCTTCGCCGTTTGAGTAGCCGTAGGTGAGGTCGGCGATCGATTGACGGACGGATTCATCCGTAACCCGTTCGGGGTGGACGAGCGCCATCGGATGGACCTTGATGTAACTGCTGATGATGAACTCCATCCGGGCAAGCCCTATGCCGTCGTTGGGGACCATCGCAAGCCCGAATGCCGCATCCGGGTTCCCGAGGTTCATCATCACCTCGGTCTTCGGCCTTCGCAGGTCCGAGAGCCGGGTCTTCTCGACGTGGAACGGGAGGACTCGATCGTAGACGAACCCCTCTTCGCCCTCGGCGCAGCTGACCGTCACCTCCCGGCCGGTCGGGACCTTCTCGGTCGCGTCGCCCGTGCCGACGACCGCGGGGATGCCATGTTCCCGGCTGACGATCGCGGCGTGGGAGGTCCGGCCGCCCCGGTTCGTCACGATGGCGGCGGCAACCCGCATCACCGGCTCCCAGTCGGGGGTCGTGGTATCCGAGACCAGAACCTCGCCCGGTTTGAATTCCGGGAGGTGGCCGACATCGGTGATGACCCGGGCCTTCCCGGTGGCGATCTTATCACCGATACTCTTTCCGACGGCAAGCACCTCCCCGCGTTCGTCGATACGGTAGGTCTCAAGGACATCTCCCGTCTTCTGCGACTGCACCGTCTCGGGTCGCGCCTGGACGATGAAGAGTTCCCCGGTCTCTCCGTCTTTTGCCCACTCGATATCCATCGGCACCGGTTTTCCAGCCTTTGCCGAGTAGTGGTCCTCGATCGTGAGCGCATACCCTGCAAGCGTCAGGATATCATCGTCGGCGATACAGAACCGTCTCTGGTCGGCATCCGGGACATCGACACGCCGGGTGACCTCCTTTGCACCCCCCTGGCCGTAGATCAGTTTCACCCGCTTCTCACCGAGGTTCTTCCTGACGATTGCCCGGTAACCTTTCCGGAACGTCGGTTTGAAGACGTAGAATTCGTCGGGGTTGACGGCACCCTGGACGATCATCTCGCCAAGACCGTAGGATCCGGTGATGAGGACGACGTCCCTGAAACCGGTGTCGGTGTCGAGCGTGAATATGACCCCGCTTGACGCGAGGTCGGAGCGGACCATCTTCATGATCCCGACCGAGAGGGCGACCTTGAACTGGTCGAAGTGGTTGTCTATCCGGTAGGCGATAGCCCGGTCGGTGAAGAGAGAGGCAAGGCATCTGACGTAGGCCTCCCGCAGCGCCTGGTAGCCGCGAATGTTTAAGTAAGTCTCTTGCTGGCCTGCAAACGAGGCCGTCGGGAGATCCTCGGCAGTGGCCGAACTCCGGACGGCGACATCGGCGTCGGGCCCGTACTCGTCGCAGAGCATATCGTAGGCCGTCTTGATCTCGCCCCAGAGGTCATCGGGTATCCCGGCCGAGAGGATGAGGTCACGGGCCTTCCTTCCCCGCTTCGCGAGGTCGGCGACGTTGCTCCTGTCAACCCCCGCGAGGGTCTCCTTCAGGTCGTCGAGTACCCCTGCGGACGTGAGGACGTGCCAGTAACCATCGGCAGTCACGGCAAATCCGTCGGGTATCTTCACGCCTTTCGGTGTCAGTTCGCTGTACATCTCGCCGAGCGATGCGTTCTTCCCCCCGACGATGCCGACGTCCTCGTTCCTGACGTCGATGAACCAGCGGATGTAGGTTGCATCCTGCTTCATGTTCTTCCACCTCCGGCAGGCGGCGCCGCCGGCACCCGGTAGGTCCCGGCAACGACGTTTTGGGGGTTTCCGGCAAAGAAGGCCCTTATGTTCTCGATGCTGGTCGCAAGTATCCGCTCAAGCGCCTCACGGGTGTTGAAAGCGTTGTGCGGCGAGAGGATCGCCCGGTCCGAGTGCAGGATGGCGAAGCTCTCGAGCGCCTCCTTGAGCTCGGCCGCCGGGGGTTCGCCCGTCCCGGCAAACTCCTCCTCGATCCAGACCTCCTCGCCCTCGAAGGTGTCGAGCGCGACCCCCCCGAGGCGGCCTTCGTTGAGGGCGGTCGCGACCGCCCGCGTATCCACGACACCGCCCCGGGATGTGTTGATGAGAAACGCTGTGTTCTTGACCAGCTGCAACCGTTCGGCGTTGATGAGGTGGTGCGTGGCCTTCGTGTAGGGGACGTGCAGGCTGATGACGTCGGACTCTCGCAGAAGGTCGTCGAGGGCGAGGTAACGGATGCCGTAGTCCCGGGTGAGGTCGGGTTTCGGGTGTGGGTCGTAGGCGACTATCTTCATATCCGCCCCGTGGGCGATGCGGGCAAGGTGCGATCCGATGTGCCCGGTCCCGATCAGGCCGAGGGTTTTTCCGGCGATGTCCATGCCCTGAAGGCCGGTCCGGGAGAATTCGCCCCGGGCAGTACGCTCAAACGTCGGCCTGAACTTCCGGGCAAGGGCGAGGATGAGCCCGAACGCGAACTCCGCTACGGTGTTGTCGCCGTAACGCGGGACGTTGCAGACGGCTATGTTTCTCTCCCGGCAGGCATCCACGTCGATATTGTCAAACCCGGTGGAGACGGCGGCGACCATCTTCAGGTTCGGCAACCGATCGAGGATCTCACGGGTGACGTGCGATGTGACAAAGACCCCTATCCCATCGGCGTTTCGGGCAAAGGACGCGTTCTTGCTCGTGAGCGCATCGGGGTGCAGGTCGATCTCATAGCCGCCCTCGCGGGCGAAGGCATCCCTGACCACATCCTGCTCGTGCTCGTCGAGGTCGAAGAAGACCAGTTTTACCATGGGTCCCCTCACTCCCGTGAAGCCATGTAGGAGGCGATGTCGACCATTCTTTTTGCGTACCCATACTCGTTGTCGTACCAGACCAGGACCCGGGCCATCCGCCCGTCGACGACGCCCGTGGATCGGCCGTCGATGACCCCGGAGTGCGGGTCGCCTATGATATCGGCCGATACGAGCGGGTCATCGGTGTAGGCGAGGTAGCCCTTCATTTTTCCATCCGCAGCCTGCTTCATCGCGGCGTTCACGGCGTCGGTGGTCGTCTCTCGCTTCAGTTCTGCGGCGATATCGACGACCGACCCGTCGGGGATGGGGGCCCGGATTGCTATCGCATCCATCTTTCCGGTGAGTTCGGGGAGGACGCGGGTGGTGGCGACGGCGGCGCCGGTCGTCGTCGGTATGAGCGAGACGGCCGCGGCACGTCCCCGGCGGGGCTTCTTCGTTGCCCGGTCGACCAGCGCCTGGGTAGCGGTGTAGGCATGGATCGCCGTCGCCATCAGCCGCTCGACGCCGAACGAGTCGTTGAGGACCTTTGCCGCCGGTGCGAGCGCGTTGGTCGTGCAGGAGGCGTTGGATATGATAGTATGTTTTGCGGGGTCGTAGGCACTCTCGTTGACGCCGAGCACGACCGTCAGGTCCGCGTCGGGCGAGGGTGCGCTGATGGCGACCCGTTTCGCCCCGGCATCGATGTGTTTTGCCGAGCCCGCCCGTTCGGTGAAGTGTCCGGTGCACTCAAGCACCAGATCCACGCCAAGATCGCCCCACGGAAGGCGTGCGGGATCTCTGTCGTGCAGCACCCGCACCTCTTTTGACCCCAATTTGAGGCGATCCGAACCGGCCTCGATTGAGAAGGGCGCCCGCCCGTGGACCGAGTCGTACTTCATCAGGTAGGCGAGCTCTTCTGTCGGGTTTGGGTCGTTTACCGCGACGATCGCGATGTTATCCGGCGGATCGGTGATATAGTTGGAGAGGACCTTCCGCCCGATCCGCCCGAACCCGTTGATGGCAACCTTCTTCATGACACTTCCCCCCTGTCAGACAGGTGGTCTCCCCTCTACAGGATGGTATATATGATCTTCTACCACCGGGTTCTGCCCCGGAAAGTGAGCGAAGGTGTCGCCTCTTCATGAAAAATCTCATTTACACTGGAGATGGGTTCCCGGCTGGTGCGTTCCCGGGCACGGTTCGTCCTGCCGGATATCGCCATGACTGCCCCCCCTTCCCCCATCGGGGCGAGAGGTGAGAGGGAGGAGGTTATCAACCTCTCCTGCGGGGAGGGGCCACCCCCGGCTATCTTCCTCCCGCCTGCCGGGCAACACCCCGGGCGGCCGCTGCGACCTCCTCGGGGTCGCCCAGGTAGTAGTGCCTGATAGGGTGCAGGTCGGCGTCCAGCTCGTAGATGAGGGGGTAGCCGGTGGGGATGTTGAGATCTGCGATATCGCCGTCCGGGATATTGTCCAGGTGCTTGATCAGGGCACGGAGGCTGTTTCCATGGGCTGCGACCAGGACGGGTTTTCCCCTCCGGAGATCCGTTGTGATATGGCTCTCCCAGTACGGGAGCACGCGGTTGAGCGTGTCGTGCAGGGACTCGGTCGCAGGGAGGGTCTCCGGGTCCATGTCGGCATAGCGGGGGTCAAACCGCGGGTGCCGGGAGTCATCCCATGAGAGCGGCGGCGGCCGAACGTCGTATGCCCGGCGCCAGAGGTGAACCTGCTCCGTGCCGTATTTCGCGGCGGTCTCCGGCTTATCCAGGCCCTGCAGGGCGCCGTAACTCTTCTCGTTCAACCGCCATGAACGCTGCACCGGGACGTACATGAGGTCGAGGTCGTCCATGACGATCCAGAGTGTCCGGATGGCCCGTTTCAGTACCGATGTGTAGGCGACATGGAATGTATGCTCGCCGCCAAGGAGCGTCGCCGCCCGGTGGGCCTCTTCTCTGCCCCGGGCCGAGAGGTCCACGTCGGTCCAGCCCGTGAACCGGTTCTCCCTGTTCCAGAGGCTCTCGCCGTGCCGTAAGAGGATCAGTTCTACCATTGCGTATCTCTCCCATACGAGGAGGCATCCACCGGGCCTCCACCCATCGTGGTAGTCCTCCATACCGGATATAATCGCCCCCGCCTCCCCCTGGCAGGGGCGGGGCATAGGAGGCCGGAGCCGATATAACCTCTATAAACAGGCCGTTTAACAAATCGGGCTCCTATAAGTTCGATTTTTTTCGTAGCTTACCATCCATTTATCCCTCAATCGCTCCCATATGGTAGCGTATGGCACCGAACAGAAGAAGGAACAAGAACTACATACTCGCAACGGCGGCGCTCCTCATCGTCGTCGTGGCGGCAATCATCGCCGCGGGGTGCACGGCGGGCACGTCGACACCGGGCGCTGTCATCGGGCTCACCGGGGTCTCCTGGTCGCTTGACTCCTACTGTGATGAGAACAGTACACTCGTAGGAGTCCTGCAGGGAACGGAGATCACCGCCCGGTTCGACGACGGAAAGGTCACGGGCCTGGCCGGGTGCAACCAGTACGGCGGCGACTACCACCAGAACGGCGCGGCTCTCTCGTTCTCCACGCTCGCTCAGACCCTGAAATACTGTGAGGAGCCACGGGGCATCATGGAGCAGGAAGCACGGTTCATGGAGGTCCTCGGGTCGACGGCGGGCTACCGGATCGAGAACGATCGGCTCCTCCTCACCGACGCTGCCGGGGCAACGGTGCTCGTCTTCACGAAGGAAAAACCCGCGTCGATCGTCGGAACATCCTGGACGCTCGCCGGCCTCGCCGGGGAGGATGGCGGTCTGCTACCGGTCGTTCCCGGCACAACGGTCACGGCGGTCTTCGGTGCCGATGGCAGAGTCGGCGGATCGGCCGGATGCAACCGCTACGGTGCGAACTACGCCGTACATGGCGCGGACCTCATGATCGAACCGACCACCATGACCGAGATGTATTGCGGCGAACCCTCCGGCGTCATGGAGCAGGAGGACCGCTACCTTGCGCTCCTGGCCGAAGTCGCCTCCTGCCGGGTTGAGGGCGACCGGCTGATTCTCACCGACGCTAACGGCACCGATATCCTTGTCTTTGAGCCGATCATCCGGGCGCCCGACCTCCCGCTTACCGGAACGGACTGGGTGCTCGACGGCTACAGCACCGGGAAAGATGCAGTATCCCCGGTGATCGCCGGGACAGAGATCACCGCTATGTTCGCGCCCGACGGGAAGGTCGCCGGGAGTGCCGGGTGCAACCACTATGGCGGCTCGTACAGCCTCGACGGCGGGAACCTCTCGGTCTCGTCGCTCTTCAGCACCCTTATGTATTGCGGCGAACCGGAGGGCATCATGGAGCAGGAGGGGAAGTACCTCGCGCTCCTTGCAAACGTATCGTCCTACAGGGTACAGGGCGACCGGTTGACCCTCACGGATGCAGAGGGGACCGATCTCCTCTTCTTTGTGATGGCGGAGGAAGTCCCGCCGGCGCCGCTTGCCGGCACTAACTGGGTGCTCGACACCTACAGTACCGGAGAAGATGCAGTCTCCTCGGTGATCGCTAAAACCACGATCACGGTGACGTTCTCACCGGACGGCAACATCGCCGGGAATGCCGGGTGCAACAACTACGGAGCCGCCTACCGGCTCGACGGCACGAACCTTTCGGTCTCGCCGCCGGTCAGCACGAAGATGTACTGCGGCGAACCGGAGGGGATCATGGAGCAGGAGGCGCGTTACCTCACCCTTCTTGAGTCCGTGGCAGGCTACCGTATCGATGGGAACCGGCTCGACCTCCTTGACGGGGCTGGAGGGATCCTCCTTTCCTTCCGGGCCGATGACGCGGATCGGTCCTGACCCGACCTCCGTCCCCTTTTTCCACGTATACCGCTCGAGGACGGTTTTTTTGCCCGCCGGAACCATATCCGGATGAGGGCTACAAAACGACGCCTCCTCTGCAAGCGCTCAAGAAAGATGGCGATCGAGAGAATCTCGATGAAAATCGGTTATTTTTTCTTCCCTCAGCCCTTACGCCTACCGTGGTAAATATGAGGGACGGGCATCACGCACTTGCGAAGGCCGCATTCCTGATCATCGTCGCGGCGTGCCTCGTCTCTGCCGGGTACTCCGGCGATACATCTCCCGGCGATGTCGGTCAGGCCGCCGAACCACTTATGGGAACGGCGTGGAACCTGGTCGGATACCGTGCCGATAACGGCTCCGTCGTCGCGCCCCTGCCCGGGAAGGAGCCATCCGTCATCTTCGGCGGCGATGGCACGCTCTCGGTGTCCGCCGGGTGCAACCTCTACTCCACCTCCTACCGGATCGACGGTTCCAGGATCATGGTGGAGCCGGCCACCGCCGCAGGCACACACCCTGCGGTGGAGCAGGATATCGCCCGGCAGGAGAGCCGGTACTGGGAACTCCTTCTTGCGGCTGCATCATACCGGGTTGAGGGCAACAGGCTCGTGATCACCGGGTTGTCGGGCCAGGATCTGCTCGCCTTCTCGCGGGCCGGCGAGCCTGCGGATGTGCCGCTGCTCGCGATGGAATAGCGGCCGGCTACAGCACCAACGACACATCGATGCCGCGCGCGGAGCACATGTTCTATTCGGGGGGCG
>ERZ795032.1433-NODE-1433-length-16682-cov-5.546641_pt1 | contig 16682 bp, 12 predicted proteins | sample MGYA00375124_ERZ795032 | MGnify/ENA primary metagenome ERZ795032 (study PRJEB30167, sample SAMN05720154) | activated sludge metagenome | isolation source: Anaerobic digester | place: China | collected 2015-12-16 ...
TACTGAAACATTTATAACTATACCTTCAAGTGAGTTTTTTAGTATGGGATTTCTTAGAATGTCACTTCTTGCTGATTTTTGCCTCACCCAACCATCCATATCAGGATATCCAACAGCTGATAGTGTTCCGTCTACCGGTATAACATATACACTTGCAGCGTAAAAAGGATTTCCCTGTTCATCTATAACGCGCACATCCAGTGATGCCGTAGATTTACTAAAACTGAATTCCTGCTCTTTTATTAAACCTCCGAATATCTCAATATTTTTATAATCTCCCAGATATGCTGTGCCATTGGTTAAACTAAGTTCATAATCTCCTGATGGAATTAATCCTGTAATCATATATTCCGTTGAAGTACCTATGATAGCTTTCCCCCCGGAATTTTTAGTTTTGCTGCGAAGAGATAATTCTGCACCTTCAAGTTGATTCAATTTAGTCAAAGTATCAGCAGACAGTTTCACCTTAAGGCCTCCGTTAACGGGTGCCGGAAGACCTTCTGCCTTCATTTCTTCTTTATTATCATCCAGATTTATACTACCTGTTATTTTTGTTATATTCTTCGCTCCATCAGGAATAGCAATGGTTCCTGTATATGTTGCGGTAATACTTTCTGCATCTGCTTCAATACCTGGTTCGCTCTCATTATTAATCTCCTGCAGTATAGTTTCCTCTGTTACAGTTACATCACTTGAATTTATATATTCCAGAACTACTTTTGCCGTTTTTTCAGCTGTTCCAACTACAGTTACCTCTATGTTTGAACCTGCATTCAAATGACTATAATTATCCCATGAGCCCACCCATTTTACAGAGATTATTTCAAGTTTAGCCGGTTTCTCAATGATTATTGTTATCTCTGCTGCTTCCGATTTATTATCGGCTAAATCAAATGCTATTATCTGATATTTATATTCAACATTGTATTCAAGTTCTCCGTCTGTAAATAATAGTTCATCCGGCACAGAAACTCTGGTAATTCCCGTAAAATTAGATCCATCTATACTCTTGTATATTATATACCCAGTAGTTGCTACATTGTCCTCTGATGCATCCCATGTTATTGTTACAGTTGATTCATCATCTAAAACAGCCTTAATATTCTTAGGGGCCTCGGGAGGAATCTTATCAGGACCTTTGACTGTTTTAATGTTGATTTGTGCCGGTTCAGATCGGTTTCCAGCACCATCAACTGCAATAATTTGATAGCTGTACTCAGTATCTTCCGAAAGTTCACTATCCTGATAACTCAAACTTAATCCTCCGGATATTTCTTTAGCTATTACATTTCCATCCCTCTTGATTTCATATTTTATTAAGCTGATGTCTTCGCTTTCGGGTGCTTCCCAGGACAAGTTTATATGAGAATAGTCAGGAGATTCCGCTCCCAGATTCATAGGAGATCCTGGTGCAGTTCTATCTACAGTTATTGTAATTGGTATACTTTCGTTACTTACTATTTTATCAACTATAGCAACAGCAGTTATTTTGTATTCACCTTCTGCGCTAAGCTCAATATCAGCCTGAAAATTTCCTTCTTGAGAAGCCTCTACAGAAGCTGCTTCTGTTTTTTGACCGTCATTTAGGCTGTAATAAACTATTATGTCTGCATAAGGGGATGCTTTCCCAGTAACTGTAATGCTTGATTCATTTGTCATTGTAACTGGCTGATCAAGCACCGGTGTCCCAGGACCTCCAGTAACAGCAAAAGCTGTTTGAGCTTCCATTACTCCAAAAGGTCCCATCCCCAGTTTTAGATTGGCTTTACATTCCCCTGCTGAAAGATCCTGGGGTATTGTATAGCTGCCTTTGAAGTAGGTACTATCTTCTGAAAGACTGTTTACTGCACCATCACTGATATCCCATTGTTTACTTATGTCCCACTGCTTCCATTTTGTCAGGATGCTGTAGTTTCCTGCATCATTCTTATATCTGAATACCTCTTGTTCATTATCATCAAATATAGTAATAAAGGGAGCAATTTCATAATGGTTCATGATACCGATTGTTCCATTATTAGGGCTTAAATAATTTTCCCAGCCTGTAAAATAGAAATTATTTGCTGCAGCAACCAGCCTGTTACCTGCATTATCTACTATCTTATTTTCGAATTCGACTGTATCATTTATTCCGGCTGATGTATTATATGTAGTGATTTCCGTATTATAAGTGCTTCCTGGTGACCATTCCATATTTCCTTTGTCTTCCAGGGCAAGTTCTTTTTCAATCCAGAAATTCCAGTTTCCGCTATCCTCCTGGTCATAACGAGTGAATACCCCCTGTGCTTTGTATGTACCTGGTGTTATATAGAGCTTTTTCTGAAGCACTTCCGGGCTCTCATTTTTATCATATTTATTTGGATAGAACACGGGCGATAAAGAGCCTTCTCCGCCAAATAAGGCTAAAGCCTGAATCGGAGTTGTTTTATCTCCCTGTGCACCTCCCGGAGAAAGCATTGCAAGGGTGTTTCCTCCAAGTTTTAATATTTGAGTTTCAGGTGTTTGTTCTTCTATATTAATGTTTTTAGTCATGAAATATAGTGGTTTGTCCTGCCAGTCATCGTCCCAGTCTGTAGAATTTATGAATGTTTGGTACTTATATTCTCCATATGGCAGCCAGAGTACCTGTTTGCCATAACCTGCATTATTCAATATTGCACCAACAGTCCGGCCATTTTGGTTTTTTGTATAAATAGCATTGTAATGGGGTACAGATAATATTTCCCCACTTACATCAATAGATTCCAGTTCAACTTTTTTCATAGGATACTCTGCAATATTTACCGTGAGATCCATTGGAAGTTTCTCTATGTTGATAGGAACATACATAAAAATGGGTTCAGCCGGATTATCGGGATTAGCCGGATCAGGAGAATTTCCATAGATAATAAGGCCATGTGTATAGTCTTGATAATCTTCGTATGTATGCAGATACAGGGATGCTTTCCCATTGTCGTCTGTAATACGAGCAAGACTCATAATATAAGAGATGGATGAATCCTTTTGTGCCACCGGTATGACTCTGGCTCTCTTCATAGGATTTCCGTTTCTGTCTAATACATTTACATGCAGGTGATAAGGATCTATACTACCTGATACAACCTCAAATGTAATGCTATCGCTTTCAACAGGACCCAGTGGATCTGCTTCAAGCCTTACACTGGCAGTAAAACTTCCGGTTATGTCATTTGGTATCCTCCAGTATGCATAATCCATTCCTGAGATTCCATAATATTTGTTTCCGGTGCTGCTATCAATAATTTCAAGTTGTGGTACAACATTTATTGAATCACCGTATACAGTATTATTCCCTTGTTTTTCATATGACCTTTTATACACTCCTGTGATAGTATTTCCATGTTCATCACTAAAGTGTGGTATAAAATTGGCTAAATCTCCGGAATAGAATTTTTCATAGTACTCATTAATTTTAATTTCTGCATTAATAACCCCACCTACCTGATATTGTTCAGGCTCTCCTGCATCTAACTTAAGTTCTTCGTTTCCGAAGCTCCAGAACCAGTCTGTGCCTGCATCTGGCAAATCCGGCGACTCTGATGGAATCCGATAAGTAACGTCAGTCCATGCAGAGTAGGTTCCTGGTGTAACAATTATTGTTTCACCAGGAACAATCATATCGAATCCAAAATTTAAATTTCCTGTACAGTAAAGGGCAAGGCTGGCATCAAAAACATCGGGACCCGATACAAGCTCTAATTTTGTAACAGTTTCATCTGTGGGATAGAATTCAATTTTTTGAGTTTCTGAAGTAATTTCGACACCATATTCAAAAAGATAGTATTTACTCACTTTGTCCTTACTCACTTCGTCCCGACCCACAATTCGTATATTATACCTGCCCCTGGTCAAGACTATGCTGGCTTTTCCCTCTTCATCCAGTATGGGAGCATTATCATAATCTTCTCGTCCAAAGAAATCCAGTATTGCATCAGGATCCTTAAAACCAGGTACATTTGATTCAAGAGGTTCTATAATAACCTTTGCTTCCGCCAGTGGTTGCCCTTCTAAATCTGTTGCAGATATTTTTGCAACAGATGCATTACTGTCATCAATAACTGCTTTTGCAGGTGCCCTGACAGTAGCATGGTAAATAAAATCAGTTTCAATTTGACTTGTTTCAGATGCAAATCCCCTGGCTGTAACAAAAAAATCATTCCCATATGTAGCTTCAGTACCGGGTATAATTACCATTCCATCATCATCTGCATAACCGTACCATATTTCCTCATAAGACATATACTTTTCTTCTTCGTTGTAGAAAGCATGATGTACCGTTACCAGTGCCCCTGAAGCAGGTGTACCTGTTGCGCCGCTACCAGAACCACCAGAACTATCAGAACCACCACCCGGGTTAATTATTTCAAGTATCAGTCCGTCCTCCGGAATACCAGCAGTAACATAATTTTTCGATAATGACTTTATACCTTCTATGCTACCTGCAGGATTATCATCTGTCGTTGGTAATGTGTTGTCCTCAGAATTTTTCATATCTATTATTACCGGCAAGGCAATTTCCCGGTATTCCTCTTCACCAGAATCTGTATCCGTCGATTCAAGCATAGAAGCTGTTAAAGGGTTTCTTACAATTGTGTCTGAGATAAGCGAATTTCTCATATTGGATTCAACGCCGGATACAATTTTTGACGCAATAGGTTGAAAGCCTATTGCCTGTACCGGAGTCATAACAGCAACTTCAAACATCATAACTAAAGCAATGTAAATAGCTGTCAAACGTAAAAATAGCTTTTTATCTGATTTTTTGTTCATGGCTTACTATCCCCCCATTATTATACTGGTGTTTTCTATCTTCATTTAAAATCATCGCTTATAGAAATTTTTTAACTTTTATACCCGTATATTGCAGATAGATCATAATATTCCATCCCTGATTCATATGTCCCAATGTTTATGTTACTGTTTATATTACTATTTATATTACTGCTTATATTACTGCTTATATTACTGTTTATATTACTATATTAACTACTTTTTTCATTATTGATTGGTGATACTAAAAAATTACATTTTCCATGTCACAAGTTATTCATTACCTGGTATTTCTATAGTTGATTATTAATTCTGCTCTGGTGTTAACTTTCAACTTTTTGTAAATTTGTGTCATATGGGTATTCACTGTTGAATATTTTATGCCCGATTGCTTTGCTACTTCCTTAAGAGTAAAGCCTTCAATCAGTAATAAATAAATGTCCTTTTCCCGAGGTGTTAAGCTCAATACAAAGTCTTTCTTTTCATCTTCACTAAAAGGAAATTGCTTTATCAGGCCTGATACACTTTGATTATCAGTATAATTCGATTCCACGCATTCATTTTGCAATGAATTGTTCTCATTTTCATTTTTGTGCCTTGTTTCTTTTTTGAACCTATCAAAAAACCTCACTTACTTCACCTCCTTTAATGAGCTACAAGCCTGATTTATTGTATTTGGTGCTGTTGTATTTGCTGATGTGTTTGGTGTCAGACGCCAAATACATCAGCATTTAATTCTATTTTATGCAAAATCTCCTGTTTGACTATTCATTAGTTCTAGTGAAAACAAGAAAAGCCTCCTCATTAGAACTAATGAGGAGGCTTTTAAGGGTACTGTACAAACTACTTTACAGCATACTCACTAAACATAACTACTAATTCTGTCCTGCTATTTATTCCCAATTTACGGTAAATGGATGTACAATAAGTATTTACAGTGGAGTATGCAATATTTATTAATGAAGAAATCTGGCGCATTGTATATCCATCCAGGAGTAAAACGCATACCTCTATTTCTCTTGGTGTAAGCTTTAATTCCGTCAATCGTGCAGTTAGTCTGCTGGTATGAGTAACATCAGAGCGATAAAGGTCGTCTAACCACTCTGCAGAATGAAGTATTTTTGTTAATAAAGGGGTCAGTGTGAATATTATCAAAATAATGCCAACTGAAATTAGGGCAATAGCAGATAACAATGCTGCAGAATTAACATCTTTTATAGCACTTATTATTGAAGAACCTAAAATGTAAAATATAGCAACTGAAAAAATACCGACTCTAAAAAATATAATACTTCGAGATTTTTTTGCAATAATACCCATCATATAATATATACTAACAAAACCCATTGAATAAGAAACTCCAAACAATAATACCTGCAGTAGAATCCATTCTTCACCATTGCTTCCAAAAGCGTTTATAACAAAACCCATTGTAAGAATAGCAAATGAAAAATTAAGTATATAGCATATATTACAGTGTAAAATCAGGTGAAGGAAAAGGGTAATAACAATTCCCAGCAAAACACCAATCACATGATAAGTATTTAAAGTTAAGGACGCTATTGATGTAATTGATCTCCACAAGGCAGGAGCCAGAAAGTCGTTAAATAGAAAAACAAAGCAGGCAAGTATTAACACAGTATAATCTCTTAGTTCTGTCTTTTTCCCGGGTTCAAAACGTTCATCCTCTGTTGTTTTGCCATAAAGCCATGCGCAAATCAAAATTGGCAAAAATCCAACTAATGGTAATACATTAAAAATTCCATTTTCATAATTCGTATCAGCAAAAATGACTTTAGCAACAAGCATAATTTTAGATATAAATATACCTATACTAACTGAATAAAGCCTTTCCAGGTTATTCATAACCATAAAAAATCCGTAATCTATTGATGCTAAAATGTTTCCCATAGCAATAGCTGTTATTGTTGTACCAATATACAAAATTACAGTATTACTTGTTATAGTGTTAATCAAAATCCCTATTATTCCAACAATGGCACTATACTTTACAAATGGCAAAAACTTTTTTAAATCAAGCAGAAAGACACTGGCAGTAGTGGCTAAAGGATACAAAAAAGTGAAAATTGTCATTGGTGAATATGCTGATAGTTTACCAACCTCACCATATGTCCCAATAGGTAGAATATAAAAATCCAGCCAAAGAATTATAGCAATCCAGCTAACAAAAAAAGGCAAGTTCTTTTTTGTTAGCTTATTTATGTTTAGAACTCCTTCCTGTCTAAATGTACCGAGGAAGGAATTTATTGTCTTCTGAAAAATTGCTTTCACCCAATGTCCCCCCTTATTTGTTTTGCATCTGCAAACAAAAGTTGCAGATTGAATATCTTCTTTATTGTTAGTATAAAATGTAAAGACCTCATATTTATAATATATGCTTCCAAAATTTGTACCATTAAATATAGTATATCTAAGTTTGCAGAAGTTTCAACTCAATGTTAATACGTGGGTGCATATTTTAAAAGTGAAGAAATATTTACCAGGAGCTGTAAAGAAAGAAGTATCATCTTTATGTGAACGCAAATCATTGAATGCGTACTTCAAGAGCATTTTTTGAAGCAAAGTATAGTCGTAAGTAAAATCTAGCACATCATCTTTTTCATATTTCCGAACAAAATAATCAAAAATTATCTCTTTTGCGTACGAATCGATATATGAAATTCTATTGTTGTTGCAATTTGCGCACACATCTTTTACCATTGGATCTCCCAAGTGGACTTTGTCTCTAATACTATCAATTGTGGCAAAGCACTACTCTGGGAAAAGATCTAATATGGCGCAAGAAATAATATGCTCTTTTGTTCCTTTTGCTTCCTGCCCACAATAAGCACAAATCACTATGGCTTCACTTCCTATCTTTATAAACTCACCAGCAGAGTCATCGCGTAAAAGCTGGTTGTTAGGCTTCTTATTATTGCTATTATATACCATCAGTTAAAAACCAGTTTCCTATACAGATAATGGAAAGGTTACTTTTAGCGAACGTACCTGCTTATAGAATTTCTGTGCATGAATTCATTATAAATATACCCTTGTTCCGGCGTTATTCCTATAAGCTCTGGACGCTCTTTATATATTTCTTCCAACATCTTATCTAAGCCTCCGATAATACTGAAAGGTTCTTCAGCTTCAATAGGATAATCAGAAATTAGTTTTTTAACCAATTCTTCCGCATGACCCTGGTTCTTGGCAAATACAATACCTTCAAACTTGCTGGCAGCTTTTCTGCTGTTTCTTTTATGATAATAAAAATGTACTGAATAAATCATATGGTTCTCCTCTCATTACCCTATTGCTTATAAACGGTTACTACCTGCTGACTCCACGATATAGTTATAGCTCTGGCCCTTGATTTATATAAAATCACATACCACTTTTTTCACAAACATCTTGTGAGCTTATTCAATGGTATAAACTTACATACCCGCTTTAATTATCCAAAGATAAATCTCTTTTATAATTAATTTAATCAACCTGCTCTGAAAAAAGCTGAGTTCTTAACTCTCCATCTTCAAACCAAACTAGCCAACATTTATCATTTCGACTGCGCAGTTTAGGATATTTCTCAAGTGCTTTTGAAGTAGCTTGTCTAAGTAATCTAACAGTCCAAAAAATCTTGAAATTCAGATGTTCTAATTGCAAAAGCAGTTTTTCTCGATCAACACATAAATATGATTGTGAGTCATGCCACTTTTCTCCTGCTTCAAACCTAATTGCTTCAAGCTGTTTTTCTCCGTTATAGTACTTATACCCATCTCCATCACATATGTCCAGTAATTCCCGTATAATTCGGGAAGGTAGTTTATAATATACATCACCATATTCAGGATAATTAGCTGTGCACTCTTCAACTGTCTTATCAATTGTATATTTCACAAAATCGCCATCATCAATAGAAATATTATAGATTTTATTGTAACACTCATTTTTCCAATTCATCCAGCATATCTCTTTAGGGGTTATATAACATTGAGTCTCAGTAGATGAATGTAAATCCTCAGGATTACTCAGGTTATAAACTAAAGAGTCTTTTCGATTTATTAAGTCATTTTTTAAGTATTTAAATTGCTCATTTGTGATTATTGCCGAAGAAATCCACATAAGTGATTCTCCACCCAAAGCATTAGATACAGAGTTAAAACTATATAACGATATCCAATTCTTTTTCTCTTCTTGTACAATTTCATGGTTGAAATCACTAATATCAATCCATTTTTCAAAATTAGGAGTAGGAGCATTTATTATCCAATTCCTTATGGCATCTTCCCCCATATCTTTGTTAATTAAAGGTGATAGTTCCTCTGGGATAAACCAAGAGGTTTTTTCCATAATGCTATCTGGATTTTCTTGATATAATTCTTGCGCTGGATTTGGAAAATCATCAAGCAAACCATAATCGCTCAGCAATGATGGTACCCTTTCAAAATCTCTAAATGGTAACCGATCTGATAAATAGCCTAAAATTTCATTGCGAGCACACCATGTATACTTCTCGCAAAAAGTCATTATACTACTTTTGGAACCGTGCGTTGCAGGATGATGTTGGCGCAAAATTGCAATATCAACACCGATTAATTCCCCAGGTTTACCTCCATTAGGACAACCGTAGAACTCTTCTTCATTCCATCCCTGTAGTAGAATGTAAGCATATGCAGCTGATAGGACAAATTGATTAGGTTCAAGTGATTCCATTTCCAAAATTCGCGCATGTTCTAACAAGAAGCTGTCTGCTTCTTTATTGTATTTGTAAGCAGGCGATTTCGAATTTGGAATGGTGGTATCTGCACCATCATCAATCAAATCATCCAGATGATCCCAAAATTTCCTTTGCTTTTTGTATGCAAGCTGAATCTCTCTCAATTTTTCTCTACATTTCTCATTAAGAAAAATTTCTTCGTTAGTCAATATATCTTCAATTTCTTTTTCAGAAAAATACCATGTATAGTCAATCTCTTCAGCAATTTTATCACTACCGCGGCGGCTGAAAAACATTCTATCCATAGGATCACACAGAACATATCTTGCCAAATCATAATCAATTGGTCCAAAGCCACCCATCCGGGTACCAGAAGTAGCCTCACGATTAAGAGGGATAGTTCCACTTGTATGATATGGTGGACGGCTCTCACCTACATCCTCATCATTTATGGTACCAAATGCATAGGACCGTTCAACAATAGCTCTGCTGTAATATCGAATAGCACAATTATAATGCATACTAATTTTATCTGAAGCAAAAATATTTTTTATCATCCAATCACTGAATAATTTAATGCATGGATGTTCTTTTTCAAGCATAAATACAGTCCCCATTGCTATGGAAAACAAATCTTCTTTCATCTGAGGATCGTTAGTGTTCCATGTATACTCGAACAGCTTATAAAATTCAAAAGGTTGCGTAAAAGCCCATTTCATTAGTTCTCGTCTATAACCCACTCTTTCAATATTATTAACAGTAGTTAGCATCCATGCATAGACTAAGGGAATACCATTATATTTGTCCTCGCTACATAATTTATATCTTTTATCGCTTAAATCAATTTTTGTATAACATTTCCAAGGAGCATCTCCTGGGTACCTTAAATAGCTAGGTACAGACCATATAATGTCACGTTTTCCCGCAGTTTCAAAACCTATAAGATACTCATGTAATATCTGTGCACCAAGAGAATGATTCTCAATTCGTGATACCGGAAGAACAATTTTATTCACAACACTTTTTAAACAGTCCGAATTATAATTCATCATCCTTTTAACCAAAGGTATGTATTTAGATGCAGGGTTTGGTGATACGTTTGATAATGAAAAGCATACTAAATCAAATAATTCGTTATTACTTAAATTATCTCTGAAGCTTTTATTCTCAGTTATCAAATAGCTGTAATCTTCCAAAAGAAGGATAGAGACCATTTGCAGAGCACCCTCATGACCTGTTAATGTTTCTGTAAGTGTAACTTTTGATGGATTTTGTATTTGATCAGTAATTAATAGTGCAAGTATATAATCAAAAAAAGGTTGAATGCCAATCGAATAATAGGTTTTTGGTGGCTCAAGTATAGTATCTGAATTTGCTGTATAGCTCTGAAGTATTCCATAATCTTCAATAAAATCAATAAATTCTCTTCGGTAATCATGGGCGACGGTAATAAGCCCTGGAACATCTTTCAGAGAATCAATTAAATCATTTCTATACACCGTTGTATTTATTAGAAACTTTCTTGCTACTGCTAATAATGAATTTTGCACAATAATCTCTCTATCTCCATACCCTGTTTCATATTTGGAGTTAAATTCTCTTTCAATTATATGAAATTTCTTCGATAAAAGATTAGTAATAGTAACAGAAGATTTTTCTACGCCGGATATACTTCTATGCCTATAATTTTCACAAAAAATACGCAATGCAAGGGGAGTTTTTAAGCTCCATTTAATCCAAGAACACCCTTCGATATTTATACGAAAATATTCAATATATTCTTGAAATAATTCGTTTACTGGAACATCACCATCAGAAGGTAGTCTTAATGTATTACTCAATAAGCTATCATCATATGCCAATTCTCTAAATACATATGGTCGACTTGTAATACAAAACCTTAGCCGGGGATATTTGTAACATATTGCTTCTATCTCTCGAAGGCGATCATACCACAACTCATATGGTGTAGATTCATCCACCCCTTCAATGCAAATTAATATCTTCGGAATGATTTTAGCTACAATAGTATCTGCTGTAGAGACATTATTAATTTCTGCACGATATGACAATGCTTCTAAAGCCTGCCATAATTCTGTTTCGTTCCAAACTGAAGCTAACCCTAAAGACTTTTTTAAGATATCAATCCAGCTATTATTTGGATTAACATCTTTCGCGCGGATTAATATCGGAATATGTAATTTTTCGTTTAGTAATGATTCCACCATGTTAGCTATCCCATGTGTTTTTCCCGAACCAGGATTGCCTAATATCAGATATTTTTTATTATCTAATTTAAAACGAATATCCGAAATAATAGTATGGATTTCATTTTCCTGAAGTGCTTCGGCAGTTTTTTTAATCTCATTAATGTGAAAGTAATTTCCTCTAAATTGCTCGTTTTGCTTTAACAACTCTAATAGCATAGCAAAGTCAATATACCAATTATTTTCGTTAATCGAGGATGCAACTTGTTGGTCATTATTTACAGCATCTATAGTACATTTTATCTCACCTAATAATTTAATTACTTGCTCTTGAGTTCCCTGAATTTCATGTATTAACTGCTCCTGTGATGAATGATCTTGAACAAATTGTAAATAGTCATCGCATGCTTTCAAAAATTTGCTGCATTGCTGGCTCATAGCACTCAGTGTACTTATACTATTTTGACGATCATCTAATGTTCCTACAAATTTTAAAATGCTTTTTTGCATTTGTCCTTGAATATGCAGACAAGGAGTATACTTCTGCGATAACCATCCACTTTTTTGTTTTTCGTAAGAGTACACAATAAGCTCTTTGGAAATCTCGGATTTTTCAAACCAATATCGGTATATCCCTGCAGCATCACTATCTTGCAATTTAGTTAAAAGTTGAGTTTCATTCCATAACTCAATTTTCAACCCCGGATAATCATCCTCTAATCTATTTTTCAACTGCTGCCAACGGTTTGATTCAGTATTATCTATAACCTTTTTTCCTTTACCAATACGATCCGATGATAAATCACGCGGAATACATACAATATACTGCTTTATCGATGGTCTTACTCTAAGTGCAGTTTTAATCGAGTTGCTAATTTGCCCGAATTGATTTGCAGAAATACTATTCAAGAACCACTTTGCTTGCATCCCAATAATTGTATCTTCTTTTTTTATAGCAAAGGATTCAACTCCCCCATCTCCTCCAGAGCCATTTACAATTGTAACTGCTTTTAAAGAGTCAGGATATGTTTTTTTGCACCACAATTCAAACAACTGATTGCACATGCATTCAAAAGCTCGTGCTGGTGCCTCATTATAAGTTTGGAAATGTTGCCAGTTCATATTCTCACCCCTTTTATCTAATATGCCATTTTTCTCATTAGCCATATTTCATGACTGTCTGCCAGCTTAAAATCTGACTTATTATTAGCAAAGTATTGCACCCAGGATAATCTATTATGACCTTCGACAAGCTGATATGGAAGCTTATAATTCCCTTCATTGAATTCTGAAGATTTCATAACAATAATAGGGATTTTCCATGTCCCATATGTATACCAATGATTGATCAGTTCGTGCAAATGACCATAAGAACTTCTGTTAATATCTCCATTTATTTTTTTCAAGCTTTCTATTCTCTCTTGTAGATAGAGATTGCTAAACTTGGGAGGCTTTATTTTCATAATATTATCAACTGAAAGTTTCATTAATTCGAATTTGACTTCATAATAATTAATGCATGAAAATTCATCAACAAACCCTGAAAAATTGTATAGCTTATAAAAACTTTGCTCAAGCACACTTTCAGGGAATTTTCCTACTTCTCTATTAATCCTCTTGCAATATTTGAGAAATCCATCTGTATTCCTCCAATCGCTTTCATACTCATTTGGAGTAAAGTGTTTCCAACTATCATGTTGATTCATAAGGTTTTCTCCAGGATCTATTTTTCAGTTTATGTATTTATCGACAACAGGGTATAATGCTTCCATAGCATTAATAAACTGACCCCATTCCGGATTCTTTTGTTTTTCATGTGACGTAAGGTAATACTTTATATAGCATTCTCAAAGCTTTATTATCACTTTTATCTATTTTATAAAGATAGAAAATCAGTTCATACATTTTTATCACTTGTACATTGTCCAAACCTGTCATCCATTCTTCCGCTTTTTCTATTAACTGAACAGTGTTGGAATCATGGGTAGCAAAATAAATCAATCCTTTTACAGCTATGTATGCAAGAGATTTTACTTCACCCCGGTCGTCTTTATTATCAAGCAAAGGATCATATTTTGTTAAAGGATAAATTTTTTCTTCTATTGAATTTCTAAGCATATATTCTTCTGCCGTCAGTGATGAATCCTTATGAATAGTAAGACGCGGAGGTGAATTGCTGATGTTTGTGTCAATGTAAGTCCTGACTGATGGTAGTACCAGCTCATCATATACAGCTTCATGGATAGCCAGGTTAGGGAATGCTTCAAATATTGGCTCAAGCCATATGCGTTGAAATACGAGAAAATCGAAGGATTTTTTTGCATACCTGCTTCTATCCGGTGGAATTAGAAAATTGGCATCTAAAGTAATGACTTGAGCCGGATTACTAAAAACACTTTCTAAGGTCGGGTTTGGGGAGGAGAGATTTATATCCATCACTAACCCTCCTCGTTAAAGAATTCTTCAAATTCATCTATATCTTCATCAGACACTTCGAACTTATAACCAAAGTCGTCAGGTTTTTTGTTGAAGAGGTTTAATGTATTTATGAATTTGTCTTCATCTATAATGCCATCTTCAAAGTTGCGAATAATAATTTCGATATCCTTTGGAGAAGTACCAATATTATTTGTAGCCGTGTTAAGCTTTACAAATACTTCTTTATTAATAGCCTTACCCATACGACCATATTCACCGTCCAAATCACGCTCGTCAATGCTATACAGTCGTTCATATTGTTCATCAGAAACAGCATCAATTTCTCTTAATCTCTTGACAAGCGAACGATATGGGAGCCACCAAACACATTGCAATCTAACTATAAAGCGAAGTAACATTTTTGTTTGTATTTTCCTAAGTGAAGATGTTTTAAATTCATCAAGCACAATACTTTTTAATGTGCTTTCAGGAAGGAGGAATTCAGCAGCAAATCGATTAGCCTCAGCTTCTACATAACTATCCTCTTCCTCTGACAATCGACTAAGATGTGAACCGGTCTTTGTGTAAAAATGATATAGCTCATGGGCAATGGCAAATATCTGCTTGTCAAAAAAGTCAGCAGTATTTAAACCAATGAAAACAAGCTCTTTATCCCCTTCCGTGGAGCACATGAGTGCCGCAGAGAATGCCGGTTTTACATCATCTAACTTAATAGGATATTCTAACAATAGAATATTCATATTTTCAAGAATTGTAAAAATGTCATTAGCAATTGGTGTTTCACCTATAAAGCCCAGTTTGCGACGCTCATCCCCTGCTAACTTACGAATATTTTCAATTTGAATTTCATTAAGAGAGATTGAGTGATTCATTTTCAAATTTACTCCTTAACAATATTTGCTGCCTAAGAGATAGCATCATGGTAAAAAGTTTTTCTACCCCTTCTTTTTCAGATTCACTTAATGTTTCACTGCGCAAAGCAATAAATGAGTTCGATTCTTGTTTTTCAATGAACATATCAACAATATCAAACTCAAGCGTATTGGCCAAAGACTCCAACTGGATAATAGAAGGAATAAAGTTCTCACGTTCTATGCGGCCTATCATTACTCTATTTATACCGGTAAGATCACTTAGCTGTTCTTGTGTCAGTCCTTTTTCCTCACGTTTTAACTTCACTATTTCTGCAAGTTTTGCAACAGATAATTTTTTCATTTTTCAAGCCTCCTTTTAATACATAGTATTCCCACTCTTAACTATATGATACTATAAATTTCATTTTTGGTCAACAAATAAGTAAAATATGAGCTTTGATTTGTATAATGAAATTTAGGATTGCATCATTTTAAACAAAGACCTATTCATTTAAACCACGCAAAGTGTAAAATAGAATATTTTTATTTTCCTCCCGCTATCACTTTTATTTCAGCGCTAACATGTCATAAATAAACTTTCGGCTTATTCTCGCTCCCGCGGCTGCTCTATTCTTAATACAATTCTCAGATAGTCGTTATAATCCTTTCCACGCTTCGTCGGCTCATCGTAAACAGCATATCTGGACGGGAGAATGGTTTGAATGGCTTTCGTCGCCAATCGCCCTGGTATGTCGTTATCCAAATGCAAAACAATATCTTCAATGTACGGAAAATCCTTTAAGTATTGCATGAGTGGGGCAGGCGGAGTACTCTCCTCAATATTCTTTTTCGGCCTGTAAATTCCCGCAAGGGATAGACAGTTTTCCAACTTCCAGTCCCTGCCAGAAAGCAGTTTCAGTGTGCCATAGGACAATAAATCAATAGCGCTTTCAAACAGATGCAGCCTGCAGCATTGCTTCGGGGAGTGTCATGTCCCTCACTTTGATGAGATAGTCCAGGGCAGAACGTCCACCGATGTCGCGTGACCACCAGTTCCATTTTCTATTGCTAATTTTCAGACTGTCATGACTTCGTGTAGTATAGACATTGCCTGAAAAGCGTACCAGCTCATAAGGCTCGTAATATTGCAGATAAGTAAGCAGATCCATTTGCTTTGCTCGTTGGATTTGTTCTGGTGTTACATAGGGCATAGTTTATCACCTCTAAAAATGAAACAGCATCGGGGTATTTACCGATGCTGTTTCATAGATTGTTTTGTTGTAAGTTCATAATATACCGATTTTTTTCAAGTAGGCCATACAGTCCGCATGTCCTTGAAAATAAATTTCCATGTGCTCCATAGAATTCGCCTGTTCATTCACTCTTAAATATTCAACCAGTGCCTTATGTTCGTCATTGTTCAATGATACGCCGCCCTCGCCATCCACAGCTTTTTGTACGGCTGGATATTGCCGCTGTATTTCTATTCGCCTGTAATAAAGCTTGCTATATTCGTCGTTGCTGTGAAGCAGGTTCATAACAATATCATTGTCGATTTCACCGAATAATTCTTCCACTCGTTTGACTAAATTGTTCAGGATAAAATCCTGAGAATCCTTTGAATTGTCGAGTAGACTCATTCTTTTCTCCTTTCTTGTGAGTTAGGCGAAAATTAAG
>ERZ795032.1438-NODE-1438-length-16647-cov-5.113308_pt1 | contig 16647 bp, 12 predicted proteins | sample MGYA00375124_ERZ795032 | MGnify/ENA primary metagenome ERZ795032 (study PRJEB30167, sample SAMN05720154) | activated sludge metagenome | isolation source: Anaerobic digester | place: China | collected 2015-12-16 ...
GCGCCCGGCAGGGCGGCTATCTTCTCAAGATGGCGCCCCAGAACGGTGCAGCTCTCTTCCTCATCACAGGCCGCGCCGTCATGACCGAAGAGATTGGCAGGCAGGTCCTTGTAACCGAGTTGCCGGCCCAGTTTATAGACAAAACTGTGGAACGAGGCGATCTCCCAGTTGGGCTTGGCGGGCTTTGTGATGAAGATATCGTTGAGGTTCTTCAGGTAATGGTCCAGCTGGCTCCGCAGGCTGTTGTTAAAGCAGACGATCAGCGTTCGCCAGTCGGGATGGGTTTCCGCGATTATTTTGGCTTTGGCGCAAAGGACCAGTGATTTACCGCTGCCGGCGATGCCGCGCACGATGGTATGCCCGGAGTCCACTTTTTTAGCCATCTGCTCCTGGGTTATGTCCAGAATGATGCGCTTGGGGCCGCCCTTGTCCTGCTTGGTGAGGGTGATCTCCGGGTAAAGCGCGCCGCGCATGACCGTCAGCTCGTCCTCGGTCAGGGGCTCGTTGGGCCAGAAAGCCTGCGCAAAGAGATTCCGCAGGACCCTTTCGAGCTCTTTGCCTTTGACGGAATTGCCCAACGGCTCCAGCTCGTCCCGGAACAAAAACTTGGACCCGTCCAGGTGGGCGGACATCTCCGCGGGGACGTCCTTCCTGCGGATATTGGTGAAAGCCACCACATGCGCGATGGGGAGCCTGAAGGTCCCCTTATAGTTGCCGTCCTCCCGCAGGAGTACCCGCTTGCTCCGGAACAGCCCGGCCAGCTCAAAATAATAACTGCGCACCTGCTCCAGCGGCGAGCGCACCTGCTTCCGCTGCCCGTCGCAGACTATGGTCCAGAAATCCGGGCTTATGCCGACTATCGTCTCTTTCTTCCAATCCTTGACCTCGAAGATGACTATCCCGAGGCGCGGGATATACGCCGTCACGTCCGGCTGATAGTGATTGGGCAGGTCGAGATTGTGCCAGACATAAGCATCGTCCGGCAGCGCCTCCTTTAGCTTGTTGAGGAGGTATTTCTCACCGGCGTTGATGCCGTAGGCACGGTCGCCGAGAGCTGAGTCAGGGATTATTATAGCCATAAGATGTAAGAAGTAGCGGTGCCTCCGCTACCCTTTAAGTTGCTTTTCAAACTGCCTCTCGAATTCCGAACTGCGGCAATAACCACGCGTTTCATACCACTGCATTATTTGGCATTGTGTGCGATTGTCGCAATCCTTATCTATGGACTTAGGAGTAAGAACAATTTGACGATAGCCTTTTTCTATGGCCATTTTCTCTATTTGACGAAGAACCTCACTCCCGATTCCTTTATTTCTATGCTCTCGCGCAACAAATAACTCATATAGTGCAAATGGTTTATCAACCGGCCAAAGATCTACTGACACAAAAGCAATCTCGATATTGTCCTCACAGACAATATAGTGTTGAGTATATATTGTATAACCAGAATGCTGAGCACGCTCTTTAAGTTCGGGGGTATGAATAATGCAAGGATTAGAGATTTTATGAAAGCACATCATATTTCTGGGCATTGTAGATGCAGTCCGTCTTCCCAACAAGGCTCTTATCATTCATAGCCTTCACGCCATCTAAGGAATCGCTCTCGCCTTATACCTCCAAACAGTGATCAAAATCCATCTCACACCCATCAAGAAAACCATATGCCCCCTCAAAGGTTTCTTGGAATTTAGACAGATCCACAGAATCAGGGAACCGCTGTGTGGTTTTATTCCCCTTCTTATCGTGAGAATAGCGCAGATTCTCACCGGAAATATCTAAACAATGAAACTCCGCTACTATTTTTTCAGTCTCGTCGAGGTCTTTTGTATTGGCGCCCGGCCAACGAGCAACAGCTATAGACCTAAATTGCCGCCACAGCGTATCGAGATAGTGCCGTCCAAGAGCATTATTAATATCGCTTTCTGACAAATCGATTATCTTTAGTTCCATCCCCTTGCGAATTAACGTTTTCAGCTTCAACTCCAAGGCATGTCGATACAAAAACGCAACAGGCATAAACAGTGGGTCCGGATGCCAGGGGTCGTCCCCTCGGGTCAGCTCAGCCACTATCTTATCCCCAGCCTTTTTAAATGCATCGGCAAAGCAGGAATCGTCAGAAAGTTGGTCTGCAATCCAGTTTAATGAGCACCAGGTGGGTGTTCCATGACCATTCTTAACATCAGGAAACAACTTAGAATTTTTAGCGAATTTATTTTCTAGATTATCATCTGCCGACATTAGGCCCTCATGCACAAACAACTAATTCCGATTAAAAACAGCGAACTTTCCGTTGAAGCCACATTTCAATATCTTGTTTTGATGTCCAGGATGGCTAGCGGGGTCATAATCATCAAAATGCCACACAGAATCTTTTGAAAGTTTTCTACAAATTTCCATCACATAGGTCATGTCCACATCAGAATAGTTAAATCCATAGGAATATACGTCCTTAATCCCGGAGAGACTGTCAAAAAAGCTCTTATGTGTTTTTAGAATCGCGGCAGTATCTTTTCGTAGTTCTTCATGTATCGCATCCAGAGCTTCCTCGGAGTCCTCCGCAGCGCCAGTTTCCTCATCGCGAACTACAGTTCTTTTGCCTGCCCCATGTCCAACAACAATCTCCCTTTTTATTCCCCCATGAATATGACAAACATTTTTCGCATTATAAACTGTCTCTAAAGTTTCTGTGTAGTTAAAGCTCAGAAAGAAATCCCTGTCAGAATCCAGCAGTTTTGCAAACCTGGTCTTCCTCTCTGCTGTAACAGAACATGTTGAGATCCACTCCGCGAAATACTTGCCGGCCCTGGTTATCGGATATAGATCTGCGCACACATCCGCTTTGTTTCGTGCAGTCTTAATAGAATCCACATCCCCCTCGTTGTCGATATACTCCAAATCAGTTAGATGGTGATCCTCGAATACCGCACAGAATTCCCCAAGAGCGTCCTCAAAGTCTGACCAATCCCCCTCCTTGCTCAAGCTGGTGGCTTCGACCAGATTAAACAAAAAAGACGCAACGTCAGAATCGGAGTAATCATAGCCATGATGATCCTCCGTCATCGCTATAGATGGCTGCTCCAAAGAATCGTGTCTAATTTCATATGTGCTTTCCAAATATTTCCGAAAGTCAGAATATTTAGTTGGCAAGCCATGATCAAGATCAAATCCATTCCCGATGATAAAAAGCTTGCACATATCTTTTAGATCAAAAGCAACAGCTTTTTACTCACGACCTAAACGTAGCAGATTTGAGCTGGGGACTTCGCCACAGTGACATGGCCGGAAGGATAGTGAGTTAAATCATAACAGAAATTAGCATCCTGTGAAATTGCGAACCGACGATCAGACAAAAGCACCAAACGGATATGATCCCAGTCTTTTCTATTTGACCTAAACGCTCTTTCCAAACGCTGGGGGAACCGCACCAGTTTTAAATCCGCATTTGATTTCTTATTGAGGCGGCCCGCTTTAGTTTGAATGTCAATAATTGTCAGAATATTTGCAGATTTTTGCCCTCCGCATCCAGCACAATACTCATTTATGATTTTGTTTGAAACAACAAGTGAGCCTTCTTTAATAAGCCAGCTGATAAACTGCTTATAAGCTGCCCCGACAGGGTTTGCCAAATTCTTCACAGTGTCGTTATCAATAAAGATATCGTTGTAAGGCATAATTTTTATGCTGCCATAGCGATATTCATTACATCCATCATGTAGGTTTCGAAGAAATCTTTGGGCGCATTGGTTATTTGCCCATTCTTCTCAAAACCTATCATATGCTTTTCCGCACCTTCGGCCCCATTCCGCAAGTAGTAGGTCTTCACATTGTCTGGATTTAGTTTTCCTTGCGCAATCAGAAGACGAATCCTATTTAAAAAATATTCGCTATGTGTTTCGATAATATAGTTTTTCTTGGTTTTAGACACTTGCTCGGCAATATAATCCCCAAACTGAGCCTGCACTCGAGGGTGTAAATGTATTTCAGGCTGTGAAATCACCAAATTAGAATTATTCCCCAGCTGAAAGTCTGCGACGATTATGGGGAGGAATTGGCTTACCCCAAAGCCGACATCATACAGTTGGCAACTCAACCGCGAATTCGCCTTGACCAAAAAATCAAATCTTCCACCAGATAATTTATGAATACTATAACCCTCTAAAACTCCGATCTTCTTCAATGACTCAATTAGCAACCGATATTTCTCTGGCTTTCGCTCTTTCCAATCCACCATTTGCTGAATATATCCATTGCCATTAACCCCCAACTTTGGTTCTTTTGTAGTCGAATAATAATATGTTCTCTCGGGAGAAACCCTGAATGCTCCAATATAGTTCGCCTGTGTATTCAAACTTTTAAGTGAAGATGAAAGAGTGTTGTAGTTCAATTGAAATAAAAGGTTCCAGGTTTGAGACAATATTTTTTGATCTAATTTCTCCAAATCTGAAACCATAAAACTCTGCTTAAAACTACCGGCCCTCCACTCTGGAATCTTTTTATCTGATGCGACATTGGGAACAAGCCCCTGAAGTATCGTCTTAATTGCATCAGGTATCTTTTCATCTTTCAACGAGTCTTTTTCAACAAAATATTCAATATTCACAAGATACTTATCCTGATGCCTTTCAACCGTAAAGTCAAGACAATTGGAAGTCAGTTTCGCTGAATTGAGTTTTGGCATCCCGTTTCTTTTATCGCGAATCCATTTTGTTAATACTTTTAGATCTTCGGTTTTTCCATTACTCAAAACAGAATCAACACTAAAACTGTTTTCAATTTTGTGATTATGAATCAAATCTCTAAAGTCTCCCATATTTACATATCCCCCATTCACATTAAACGAAAAAGGGAATTCCCGCGATTGCAAAGCACCTAGCAAGCCATAAATGGCAGAGCTTTTGCCACTACTGTTTGCACCAGTAAATATTGTAATTCTTGAAAAATCAAACTCGACATCTTTGAAACACTTAAAATTTTTTAACCCGATCCTTTTTAGATTCATATTTTCTCCTAAGCATTCGTTAAATCACGATACTACTTTTCTATACCAACCCAATAATCCGCCAGGACTTCGGCCTGTTTCATTACGGTGTCTATTGCCTTCTGCTGTTTGTCGGGCGGGTAGCCGTATTTGTTGAGGGTGCGGCGGACGAGGACCATTAGCTTGGCGCGGGCGCTTTCTTTCATGGTCCAGTCTATGGTGGCGTTGGTGCGCACCTTTTCGGCTATCTCGCGGGCTATGAATTTAAGGTTCTCGTCGCCCAGGGCCATTACGGCGCTGTCGTTAAGCTCAAGGGCAGAGTAGAACGCAAACTCGTCCTTGCTCAGCTTCAGTTTCTCTGCCAGACCGTCCACAGCACGGATCTCGCGGGCAATAGCGAGCAATTCCTGAATGATCTCAGCTGTGGTTAGGAGATTGTTCTGATACTTACGAATGGAAGACTCGAGCATTTCCAGCAGATTCTTACCCTTAGTAAGGTTGAACTTCAACCGCCCGTGGACCTCGTTATTGAGAATGCGCTTAAGCAATTCAATAGCGAGGTTCTTGTGCTTCATTCCCTTAACTTCTTCCAGGAATTCCTCGGACAAGAGCGAGATATCCGGCTTCTTTATGCCGGCGGCATCAAAAATGTCCACAACCTCAGTGGAAGCCACAGCCTGATTCACAATCTGACGTATGGCGCTTTCGTATTTGTTAGCGCCGCCCCCGTCGCCGCCATCCCCACCATCAAATTTAACCAGCCGCGCGCGCACGGCCTGGAAGAAAGCCACCTCCTCGCTCAGGTCCAGCGCATCCTCGTGCGGCAGGGCCAGCGCGTACACCTGAGAAAGCGCAGTGCTTTCTTTAACGAAGCGCTCCTTGCCCTTGTCCAGAGCCAGCACAAATTCTTCAGATTGCAAAATCAGCGAAAGCCGCTCGGAGGTTCCCACCTTAAAGAACCGCATATAGTCGAAGCCGTGGAACATCTGGCGCACAACTTCTATCTTTTCAAGAAGTAGCTCTAGAGCCTTCTCTTGTGTTTCGGCAGGGTTGCCCTTGCCTCCGGAACTGGAATAGAAAGCCAACGCCTCTTTAAGCGCATTGCCAATGCCGATGTAGTCCACTACAAGACCGCCGGGCTTGTCCATGAACACGCGGTTAACGCGGGCTATGGCCTGCATAAGCGTGTGACCTTTCATCAGCTTGTCTATGTAAAGCGTGTGCAGGCAGGGCACGTCAAAGCCGGTAAGCCACATGTCGCGCACAATAACCAGCTTAAGCGGGTCCTTGGGGTCCTTCATGCGGTCGGCCAGCGCGCGGCGGCTTTCCTTGTTGGTGCGGTGGCAGGCCGGTATAACAAGGCTGTCCGGATCCTCAGGGTCGAACTGCATTTTATCCGAGGAGGAAGAGGTCATCACCACTTTTAGCGCGCCGGCCTTCTGGTCTTCGCTGTGCCAGGCGGGGCGCAGCTTTATGATCTCTTCGTAAAGCGCAACGGCTATGCGGCGGCTCATGGTGACTATCATTGCCTTGCCGTCGAACACCTCGGAGCGCTTTTCGTAATGCTCGACAATATCGCGCGCCAGGTTCTGCAGGCGCTTGGGGTGGCCGACTATGGCCTCAAGCTTGGTCCACTTGGCTTTGGCCTGCTGGGTTTCGGTGGCGCCGTCGTCGGCCATTTCCTTTTCGAAATCGGCCAGCAGCCGGCGGCCGTCTTCGGTAAGGTTAACCTTGGCGAGGCGGCTTTCGTAATAGATCTTTACCGTGGCGCCGTCGTCCACGGCCTGGGCTATGTCATATTTATCTATGTAATTGCCGAACACCGCCGGGGTGTTCTTGTCCGCGCCCTCCACTGGCGTGCCGGTAAAACCGATAAACGTGGCGTTGGGGATGGCGTCGCGCAGGTACTTGGCAAAACCGTAGGCCTTGCGCTTGCCGGTGATTTTGCCGCCTTCATCCTTTACGTCCAGGAACCTGGCGCCAAAGCCGTACTGCGTGCGATGGGCCTCGTCGGCGATTACGATGATGTTGTGCCTGTCGGAAAGGCGCTCGTAGTCCGCGCTGCCGTCCTCGGGGAAGAATTTGTGGATGGTGGTGAACACTATGCCGCCGGAGGCCACCTTGAGCAGCGTCTTTAACTGCTCGCGCGACTCGGCCTGCACAGGAGCCGGGCCCAGCAGGCCCGCGGATGCGGCGAAGGTGTCGAAAAGCTGCTGGTCCAGGTCGTTGCGGTCGGTAATTACTACAAGCGTGGGGTTGTTGAGCGCGCGTATGAGCTTGCCGGAATAGAACACCATCGACAGGCTTTTGCCCGAGCCCTGCGTATGCCAGATAACACCGGCGCGGCCGTCGCCGGCTTCTTGCGCGGCCTGGCGGGTGCTTTCAAGCGCTTTGTTCACAGCATGGTATTGGTGATAGGCCGCTATTTTCTTTATAGTCTCTATCTGTGTGAGGCCGGTTTGCGGATCAGTCTTTTTGTCTTTCTCGAAAACTATAAAGTTGCGCACCAGGTCCAGGAAGGTGGCCTTGTTAAGCATACCGCCGAGCAGCACTTCGAGCTGGTTTACGTTGTGGCCGCTTTCTTTTTTGCCGTCTATGGTCTTCCACGCCTGAAAGCGGCTGAACGGCGACGACAGCGTGCCGGCGCGGGCCTCGAGCCCGTCCGAGATAACGCAGAAGGCGTTATAGAAGAACAGGCCCGGGATAACGGCCTTGTAGGTTTGTATCTGGTCGAAGGCTTTTCTTATGGTGGCGTTGGCGTCAGCGGGGTTCTTAAGCTCCACCACCACCAGCGGCAGGCCGTTGACGTACAAAATAATGTCCGGCCGCTTGTTCTGGTTGCGCTCTACAATGGTGAACTGGTTTATGGCGAAGAAAACGTTGTTCTGCGGCTGCTGATAGTCCACCAGCCACACGCGCTCGCCGCGGTCCGCGCCGTCTTTGCGCACGCTAACGGGCACGCCCTCGGCCAGCATTTTGTGGAAAGCCTCGTTGGCGGCAATAAGCTGCGGCGAGTAAACCGCGAGCACGGCCTTTAGCGCCTCGGCGCGCGCCGCCGACGGTATTTGCGGATTAAGCCGGGCAATGGCCTCTTCCAGCGTGTCTTTAAGCACCACCTCGCCATAATCCTTGCGCTTGCCCGGCGCCACATAAGCCGGCGCTGGATCCGCCGTAAACAGGCCCTGCTGTGCATCCCCGTCCGGAGCAATAGACGGCCCGGGGATATAGGAATACCCAAGCCCCTTCAGCTCGCTGAGCGAGAAGATCTCAATTTCAGATTCAGTGAAGCGATTCATTCAACTGTATACTAAACACCACGCCCCTGCTTTCTCATGTTTTCAACAGACTGGACAAAATCAGGCGCCTTAGGCTTTTCTTGCCACTTTGTCCAAAAATCTATTGTGGAGCTAAGCGGTGCCTCTGACGGTGGATCGATATGAATCCGGCTTGGCAAAAGAACCGCATCCCCCACAACCAGTGCCTCCCCAATATCCATTACTGGTAACGTATCAAGCAGACTCTCTAAACTTTCCGGCATCAACTTTCTAACAGTAGCCTGGTCTTCCCCATTAGTCAGGCGAAGCGCCACGACGTTATTGCATTGACTCAATACGGTATCACTTACATCCGATGGGCGCTGGGAAACAATCAGCAATGAGACCCCATATTTTCTTCCTTCTTTCGCGATTTTTTCAAAAGCTTCGATTGCACGCTGCTCGACGGGGTTTCTTCCGTCTTTTTTGGGTAAATACAAATGCGCCTCATCACAAACAAAAGCCAGTGGACGTCTATTTTCTGGATTTGTCCAAAACTGAACCTGGTATATTATGCGAGCAACCAACCCCACGATTATCGGGAGTATATCCGCAGGAACTTCCGAAAAGTCTATAACTTTTATTTGCGCTCCAGCAGTATGATAGTCCATCAACTTGGAGATGTTCTTTGCCATTGCATCATAGGCATTCTCAACCGCAGGGGACTGGAACAAGAATCCGTATCTTCTATCAGAAAGCTTGCTCTCAAGCCTTACAAGCAGACGGCTAAACATTCCGTTAAAGTCGCCCTTTTTTTCTTTACCGTTAGCCCCAGGCTGCATCTCCTCATTTAAGCGCCGTAACTCCGCAACAACATTATTGATTTCAAATGGCACTGGGCTATCTAACGTAAATGCAGCAAGAACCTCTTTTTTCTTCTCCCCAGTTAAAACACGCTTTTTATCCTCAACGACTATGTCCTGAAACTTCATAACCTGATTGTGAGCACTAAATTCACTGCGATCAATAAACATCGCCTGTAATTCTTCAGCATTCAACATCCAATAGGGCAGATATAGTATCTCAGCAGATGTCTTTCCTAAGTCTTCTGGGCCGGGGATGCGCAGATGTCGGGCATAGCTCAACTTGCGATATTCGCCATGCAAATCAAAAACAATAAGATTCGAGGATGGCAGTTTGGCAGCCCGCTCCAAAATAGACGCTACCGCCCAGGATTTGCCAGAACCGGTGCTACCCAACAAAGCCGCATGCCGTTGAAACAGTTTATTCCCATCGACAAATGCTTTCGCAGATTCATCGATAGTGTATTTTCCTAATTCAATGGAATGTTTTGTGTCACCTTCCGATGAAATGACACTCATAAAGTTTTCAAGCTGCTTATCATTCAAGACAAAACACTCTGTTTCAATATCCGGCACCTGAGTTAGGGAGCGAGAAAAAATTGCTTTTTTCTTGCCAGCATCCCAGGCGATCGAGCCCACCAGTGTCAATCTGACAAAATTCACAACAGTTTCAGTTGGCCCTTCAAGCTCAGAGCCTTCTGTTTCTGTTGCTGCCTCATCCTCCACAAAAGCCACAGACTTTACAACCTTTTCTATAAAACCGATCAACCAAACTTCTAGCGCCCCAGACAGTTTAAGAGCAACAAGTTGGCCGACCTTGGCTTTTCTCAGGTCCTCATCGCTTTTAACGTGAATTGATACTTTCCGAGTATCCACCTCGCGAACAGTCCCCAAAACATGTGACTTATCGAATGTAAAAACAGGCATATTATCCCCCTAAAATATCTTTTGAAAACACTTCCAGACACCAAAGCCTTGCATCAAAATCCAACCAATTCGCATATTTAGAATTGTAAACTCTCGCTCCTTGTTTCTCTGCACCGTCTTGTTTACACACAACCCAAAGGTCTGAGCACTCTGACAGCAATTTTTCAATACGCAGATTTAAGTCCCTGGTTATAATGAGACCTTGGCACCCTTGTTCTTTCATCTTCCTGACAATCGAGTTATTTGTAATTTGGTTATCATTAAATCCATACCCCAAAAACAGGAACGTGTCGTGATTTTGGATAGCTTTATCAAATTCCCATAAAAGCTCATATCTGTTTTTATGCAACTGCTCAAACTTAGAAGTTCCTGGGGTTATCATTACCCTATCAACTCCTGGTGGCGGATCATAAACCCACACATTATTCTCGATTAGTTCTCCATCCTTGAGAAAAACATTTAACGAGCCATGAACTTTGTATAGGCGGACATGCTTTTTTAGCTTTGTAATCGTTCTAGGCTTCCTACATGAGACTACCGCTTCAGCATACGTAACCTCTCGCTCTGATTGTTGCCAATCCAATTTTCGGCATATCCCATTCCAGAAGCCAGTAACAAATGGAATCCCCGCCACAGAGAATGCATGTTCTGCCAGCAGATCATAATTGGGGGTTGCGACATGTAATGTTCGGTCTGTCTCTGGAAGCCCAGCCACCAACTTGTTAATCATGGCTATGGCTGGCCATTGCAGCTTCCCCATAATAATTTTATGTGAATTAGGCTTATCAAGAACCGCTATAAATCTTGCAGTTAAATCGACTACAAGCTTTAACAGCCCTTGCTCTTTAACAGCATCCATCGCACTTTCAAAATCTTTCCCCGCTCCCAGTGCTGCCATCACGGAATCCCATTCTGCTTTTTGAGTGGGAGATAATTTTATCCCCGCAATTGTATCCGAGAGATGCTTCTGTAAAGCAGGCATTCCGAAAGATAAGTCAACAGCACAAGATGTGCCCGTGCCGAAGAGCACAAAAGGTTTTCGCTGAAAAAAACCTTGCAGTGCTTTGTAAGCGATTTCGTTGCTAAGGGCAGGTTTCATTGCGAAACGAACACCTCTCCAGACATAAGTTTTGAGAGAAGCGCCTCGCGCATGCAAACCAGCTGGCTGATTTGAGAAATATTGGAGTCCACTTTTACATTGAACTCATTCAAGCTTTCACAGATTTGTTGAAACTCTTGTGCGCTCGGCATTATTGGCATTTCAAAATTTTCAATCATCCCTTTGGTGATAAAGTTTATCACAGAGCCCCGATGCCCCATGGTTATGTCGTCTAGATGATGCTGCATTCCAAAATACAGGAAACCCACAAGAGCTTCGTCATTAGGGATTAAGACATATGTTCGCTGATAGGCCTCAAATTTCCCTTTATAGCGCTTTAAATTAAAATCTCCATTCCCGGCAAGCAACAGTGCGTGCCCCTCAAAGGAATAAGTTGGGGACTGCAAAACCTCTTGCGAGCATGTAAAAAATGGATATAGGCCATCAGGCGTAGAATAATTGGCGTCCTTTTTTCCTGTTTTAACTTGGAAAAATTCAGCCAACTTCTTTTTTCTCCAACTTTCTTCTGCAGTTTCAATAAAAGTATTGCGCCAATAAGACAGACCAAGTGTCTCTAGGGTTTTGTTTTGGCGGTGGAGGAGGTCTATTTTGTCGTCCAGGCTGGAAAGGACGGTGGCTATGGCACGCTGTTCGACTATCGGCGGCAAGTTGATAACAAGATTTTCAATTACATCGGGAGTAAACGCTGGGTAGGCCGATGTAGAGCCTTCGGCTACCATGTCTAAATAATCCACCACATCATCTTGTGATAGATACGAATACAGGAAGTATGGATCAATCGTCTCCTTGCAGGTTAAAACCACGAAGCCGGTTGAGGCCACCATGTTCGGTGCAACTTTCCGTAGAAATCCATAATGCCGCTGGATTGGCCGCACCATCGAAACAACCACGTCATTTTCCTGAACAATGCGCCTGGCCCGGCTTGGGGCATCGGCTAACAAGAACGGTTGCAGCGACTCAATCCTTCCTCGGGTTATTGATCCCGTGTCTAAATAGCTGATCTCGGAGTGTGGGTAGGCCTTATCCACGCTCTTTGCATTTATGACAATATGATCGCCTAGTCGGCTTTCACGCCATTTGCTCATTTTCTAGTCCATTAAAGGTCATCTCGTCTTTGTGATGCTTTTCGTTGTAGTCCACAATCACTTTCCATAGACCGGAATGCCCTAGACACCACAACAGCAAACCCACTCGTTCGTCTTTATAGTTTTTAGAGAGAAGGACTTCGCCTTCCGCTTGTGAGATTTTGTTGCCCAGTTTTACCATTACATAGGCATAACTAATCGGGTCAATTTTCTTAAGCTCTTTCAGTAAACTCGCTTTTTTGGCGGCAAGTTTCATATACAGTCGTGAAAGTTGCCATGGGAGCACACTTTCGACAAGTGAACTTTTGAAAAGGCTTAGCTCTTTCTCGCTAAGATTTTCAATCATTAATCGTGCCGCATAATAGTCTTTATAATCCGCCCAGTTTTTTACAATTTTTGATTTATACTTGCCATCCCATTCTGCCAATAATTGTTTATACCCTCTGTTCCGTATACTCTTATATTTAGACCCCAAAAACAAAGTGATTATTTCGGTCCTGAATTCATTGGGAAGATAAGAACAAAGCTCAGATAGGGGATATGCGGCACGCTCTCGTATTGTTTTATCGTCCAAGCTAACAATCAATTTCTCGACAAGTTGTCTATGGCAGAACTCAAATGTTTTCTGCAAATCACTGACAATTTTTCTTATCAGATATCTCCTAAGAATAAAATCGCCAGCCAATTCCATTTCAAGGAAACGACAGGTCTCTATGGGCGAAAGAGTTAAAACCAGAGAGTTCTGAATCCCATCAGTATCCGGTGCATCTTCGATATACTTAAATTTATCTTGCATACGGCGCAGCTACTCCCTCATCCTTAATTTCGCCAGGTTTTCGCGGATGAGGGCGTTCAGGCGGGATTCTTCTTTCATCTGCTCTTCCAGCTCGGCTTTCAACTTGGTGAAGCGCTCGGCGAAGTCGAAGTCGTCCTCTTCTTCGGGCAGGCCTATGTAGCGACCGGGGGTGAGCACGTAGTCTTTTGCGCGTATCTCTTTAAGGTCCACGGACTTACAGAAGCCGGGCACGTCGGCATAGCCGTCGGTTTTGTTCTGCCAGTGGCGGTAGGTGTCCGCTATTTTGGCTATGTCCTCGTCGGTAAATTCCTTGGTGCGGCGGTTTATAAGGTGGCCGTGGTTGCGCGCGTCTATAAACAGCACCTGGCCCGCCCGGCCGTCTTTGCGGCGCGACAAAAACCACAGGCAGGCCGGTATCTGCGTGTTGAGGAAAAGCTTGGGCGGCAGGTTTACAATGCAGTCCAGCAGGCCAGCTTCTATAATGGCCTTACGTATTTCCCCCTCGCTGTTGGTTTTGCTGGTAAGCGAGCCCTTGGCCAGCACAAAGCCGGCTTTTCCCTTGGGCGAGAGGTGGTAAATGAAGTGCTGTATCCAGGCGTAGTTGGCGTTGCCGGCCGGCGGCGCGCCGTATTGCCAGCGGGCGTCTTTTTGCAGCTGGTCTCCGGACCAGTCGGAATCGTTGAACGGCGGGTTGGCTATTATGAAGTCGGCCTTAAGGTCTTTGTGTGCGTCGTTAAGGAAAGAGCCCTCGTTGTTCCAGCGTATGTTGCTGCTGTCTATGCCGCGTATGGCCAGGTTCATTTTGGCCAGGCGCCAGGTGGTCTGGTTGCTCTCCTGGCCGTAGATGGAGATCTGGTCTTTGGGGTTCAAGGCGGGGCGGGCGCCTTTCTTTTTGTAGTGGTCGGCGTGGGCCTCTATGAATTTTTCGCTCTGCACAAACATGCCGCCCGAGCCGCAGCACGGGTCGAACACGCGGCCTTCGTAGGGCTCGAGCATTTCAACCAGCAGTTTCACCACGCTGGCCGGCGTGTAGAACTGGCCGCCCTTCTTGCCCTCGGCCAGCGCGAACTGGCCGAGGAAATATTCGTACACCTGGCCAAGGGTGTCGCGGCTTTTGGCTTCTTCCGTGCCAAGGGCTATGGTGCCCACAATGTCTATAAGGCCGCCAAGGCTGGCGCGGTCCAGGTTCTGCCGGGCGTAAACTTTGGGCAGCACGCCTTTAAGCGACGGATTGCGGCGCTCTATGGCTTCCATGGCTTCGTCCACGTAGCCGCCTATGTCCACCTTTTTGCCGTTGTCCAGCAGGATCTCGGTTTTCTTGGCGTTGTCGGAGATGTTCTTCCACCGGGCTACGGGCGGGACGAAGAAGACTTTTTCGGCCAGGTATTCGTTGGGGTCTTCGGCTACCGCGCCTGCGTATTGCCCCTTGCCGGCTTTGAACTTGGCGTGCAGGGTTTCAAATGCGTCCGAGATGTATTTCAGGAAGATTAGGCCGAGGACTACGTGCTTGTACTCCGCGGCATCTATGTTTTTGCGCAGTTTGTCGGCCGACTGCCAGAGCTGGGCACCGAAAGATTCCTGTTTGGGAGCCTTACGGGGTGATTTTGCTGTTTTAGTCATTGTATATCCAAATCCAACTGTACGCGCTCACTTTCAGACTTTTCGCAGGGCCATCACATGACCATCACATAAGCATTTGCCAAACCCAACAGAGCGGCTATATATTAGCTATATAATAGCTATGCTTTCTTGAACAAAACCCGAGGCAGATCCAAGCCATCACATGACCGTCACATGAGATTATGCCCAAATTGGGATATATTTGGCGTACTTACGCGATTTATTCTTAGGGTCAAATTCTTTAATCAGTTTTTCGTCAATAGTGTCGGAAATAATACGTGAAACCGTTGAGTAGTTTCGCGGCTCAATTTTAAACCTTTCCCGCAAACTTTGGTTTGTCATATGCTCATTTGAAACATACTTCAAACAACAGTGCTGGTATGCCGCCCTGATTTTGTCGTTTTTATCCATTTGGATCAGCGGCCTAGGGGAGTACAAGATGGCTTTAATAAAATTGCTTTCCTGTATAAAATTGGGGGCCGGCAGTTGATAAACCTCGGAATAATGAACGACTTTATCAATACCGCTGCCGCGCTCCTCGCAGATATTAACCCGACGCATAAACTGGGCCAGTTGCTCGTTCCGGGATTGCGGGTGATGGTCTATAAACCGCAACGGCTCAATAAGCGGCTTCCCGGGATTCGCGATTTCAATTCTATCCTCGAATATTTCGATTGTCGGGCCAGTCCCTCTCTCTGAAAAATCCTGATGAATCAGGGCATTCGCCACCAATTCACGTATGGCGATTTCCGGGTACATTTTCACAACCCGTCGAAGAGATTTCTCAATAACCTCGTTTGTCGGCAACTGCTGGTTTATATACGAAACAAGACCCTGGAACCCCGAAGCGTACCCCTTATTGCCGACCTGCTCCCTTATGGTATTCAACCTATTCTTTCCGCTGTATTGAATAACGCGCACAGATTTTCTGGATAACCCCTCAAAAGACTCCAGCCTTCTCGCCAGGAGTATGCCGCCGAGATTAGTGATACTATGGTTGGACTGCTTGGAAATAAGCAGCTTTTCGCTTTTAAGCTTTTCAATAATGCCGGCCTCGGCACTTGGCTTAGGCAGCTTCATCAGCGCAAAATAGCTTTCCCAGTCAATCAATTCCAATACCCGACTTTGCGAAACGTTTTCCAGCGCGATTCCTTTCTCAAAAGTGGAAGCGCCGGTCCTGTCCCATATCTTGCGCTCTTTTTCCGGATGTTCCGCCAGCTTTTTCTGATAAGACCCTACACGAACATATGCCGTTCCTGAAAATTTCACCGGACGCTCATGCGCGGGGTCAATGCAGAAAACCACCAGGTTTTTTTCCTGATATTGGAACTGGAATATTTTGAAGTCTATTTTTGGATCTAGCAATCGGCAAATCCAATTTTCAAGGGCCTCATTCCCTTTTTTCTCCACCGCTGGATTGAATTTGGTCCCGAGAACGCGGTGCGTGCCATTCTCCACGCCAAAAATCAGATATCCATGGTCTTTCTTATGTAAACAAGCGGAATTCGATAAAGAAGAGACATATTCGCCTATCTCTTGAGGATTGGAGTTATTGTGCTTAAATTCAACCCATTCGGTCTCGGCAGAAAGCGCAAGGAGTTCCGGTAATTTCGCGATAATTTCTTTTTCTGTCATATGCGTCTCCGATTAGTGCGCCCGCTTTAGCAGGACCATGTCCCGATGGAAATCCAGATAGTGTTTTTGCTGGCTGGTAAACGTGCCGGCGCTGAAGCCCATGTTGGGGATCCCCATTTTATCCAGGGAACTTCTGTCGGCCACGGGGGATATAATTAGACTGCCGCTATTTTCAAAAGAAATGAAGCCGTGATCGAATAAATGGTCCACAGTGGGCGTGAGAAGGAGGCCGTTCTCCCCATCCAGACGCTGGTTATTGTCGGATTCCCGCCAGGGTCTTATATGGCTGCCTATGAGATGCTCGGGATTGGTGACATTCGTGATACGGCAGGCCTTTTCGATTTTCATTACCCGCTGCTTGAAGAGGCC
>ERZ795032.1443-NODE-1443-length-16575-cov-347.873487_pt1 | contig 16575 bp, 11 predicted proteins | sample MGYA00375124_ERZ795032 | MGnify/ENA primary metagenome ERZ795032 (study PRJEB30167, sample SAMN05720154) | activated sludge metagenome | isolation source: Anaerobic digester | place: China | collected 2015-12-16 ...
CAAGTTCTTTGTTGAAGGAATCGGCCATTTCTTTCATCAGTTCAGGATCTATACCTTTGTTTTCAGAATCGCCGGCCAGGTAAAAAATGACGTTGTCTACCATGAACTTGTTGTATTTTTTGAAGTTCGCCCCCGGCTTAATCCATCTCAGTTTCGCCCCTCCTTCAGGTCCAGCCGTCAATTTCTTATACACAGCCGCATCACCAAGAAACCCGGAAAAGACAGGATCGCTCTCTAATGGGGCAGCCGCAAATACTATGGAAACCGAAAATAGAATGCTTGTTATCGTGATGAATCTTGCCGCTGCTTTCATACCCCCTCCTTTTTAAGCATCTTCTTTATTTAATGCATTTCCTTTCTCATCCTGCTCAGGATTTCTGTTCCCTGCCACTGTTGATCACGGTCAATCCTGACTCTCGCTGCTTCGCTCAACACTTCAATGGCCCCCATGAGCGCACTGCCACTGTTTGACCGAAGATAATCTTCCAAACTTGCCTGCTTTTCCCAGCTAAAAGAGAGAAAAAAGACATCTTCATTTTCCTTGTCCATATAAATACGGCATTCACGGCACCCTTTATGTTTGCGAATGGTGGGAAGAAGCGCATATAATGTCTGATAAAGTTCCTGAAACCTTAATTGTTTTGCTCTAATCTCCATTGTGAGTTCCATGTTGTCTTCCCTTACTTAAAGTTCTGCTATTTAATGAATGCAACAACGGTCAAGACTGTTACTACAGATAACTTCACAAAAAGTTAAAACTTCCGGTAATATTTGTCAGGCATACGGAAAGTAATCCAAAAAGCGTTCCAGAAGGAATAATATTGGCAGATCAATTATATTTATTTGATATTTATGAATTATTTATGAATTGAAATTTTTTTCTAAAAAAATGGAAGTGCAACAATTCTCAATATATTACGGATCTGCAATATATTGAGAATTGTCCAATATGAAGATGAAATTCTCAGGGACGTGTAATATCCAATTTCTTGATCCGGAACCGTAGAGTGCTGGGATTAAGTCCAAGTATGCAGGCGGCACCGCCTTCGCCATCTATTTTCCAGCGGGTTTTTTGGAGAACTTTTAGAATATACTCCCGTTCCACTGCTTCGAGATCTTTAAGCGATTCTTCCAGCTTGTCTTCGGTCTTGGATTCAAGATAGTCCACAAGTTCAAGAACCGATCCCTGGCTGGTGATGATGGCCCTTTCTATGATGTGCTCCAGTTCCCGGACATTACCCGGCCATTCGTAATCTTGAAGCATCCGCATTGTGTTCTTTGACACTGTCTCAATATGCTTGCCGCACTTTCGGGCGTATTTGCCTATAAAATGGAGAACCAGCTGAGGGACATCCTCAGAGCGCATCCTCAGGGGGGGGATCGAAACGGGAAATACATTCAGCCGGTAAAAGAGATCTTCACGGAAGCGTCCATTTTGCACTTCAAACTTCAGATCACGACTTGTCGCGGCAATCACCCGCACATCTACCTTAATGGTCCTGGTGCTGCCAAGCCTTTCAAATTGACCATCCTGCAGTACCCGCAGGAGCTTTGCCTGGAGTCTAACGGGCATCTCACCAATTTCATCCAGAAAAATCGTTCCGCCGTTGGCAACTTCGAAACGGCCGACCTGCCTGGCGTGGGCACCTGTAAAGGCACCCTTCTCCCATCCGAAAAGCTCGCTTTCGATGAGATTCTCCGGAAGAGCGGCACAGTTTACCGTAATAATTGACTTATCTTTGCGGAGGCTCATTTCATGGATGGCATAAGCCACCATTCCCTTGCCCGTGCCTGTTTCACCGAGAATGAGAACGGTGGCATCAGTTGGGGCAACCTGTTGAGATCTGAAGAGAACATACTTGAGAGCAACACTGTCTCCTATAATATTGCCGCACCCCCGTCCCGTCTTTATCTCCTGGCGGAGATAAACATTCTCTTTTTCCATTTGATGTCTTATTGTTTCGATTTCCACAAGTTGCTTTCGCATCTGATTTTCCATCCCTTTGAACTCTGTTATGTCCTGGCCGAACACGGATATCCCCAACACAACATCATCGCGCTTCAGGGTATTAAAATTCAGCCTCAATGTCCGGCCTCCTGCGTAAACCTGGTACTCTGTAGCAAACGATCCTTCCTCAAGCGCCCGCTGGTAAAACGTACACCACTTCCATGCATACTCCTCTGTGGGAAGCAGATCATGCGGCGTCATACCGACCTGGATATGAAGGCCGATTCCGTTCAGGAAGTATTCGTAAAGACTGCGGTTAAACATGGTGAGACCAAAGCGCTCTGAATCAACAGACCAGATTATGTCAGGTGTGCTGTTGATTAATGCATCAAGGCGCTCTGCAGTTTTACCCAGATCCAACTCCGATTGTTTTTGCTTTAGCGCATGAGCAATAATCTCTCCAAGGATTTGCAGTTTGGGAACGAGTTCTTCATCCCATACACATTCCTTTCTTACTGAATTGACAACGATTACGCGATCAATGGAATCACCGATAAAAATCGGTACTTCCAGCATTGATCGAATCCCCCATTGAAGAAAGGTTTGCTTGTCCACGCCTGCCTCAGTCGGCAGATCATCAAGTCTGGGAAATGAGAATGGTTTACGCTTTTGTATCACTTTATGGAAAGACCATGGGCAGATCGACGATCGAAATTCCGTTTCTCTGGAAATTGTGGATATATCATCTATGGCGGCGTAATGAGTGATCTTCCATGCGGCCTTATCCGGCAATACCTCAAGTAACGCACAGAAGTCACCGCCGAAGAATTCATAAATTCGTTTCAAGGTACGTTCAATGTTCTTATCCGACTGATTGAGAGGAACATTCACAAATCCAGCTGAAAGATCCAACAGCAATCGATCAAATTCCAGACATTTTGACAACGTTTTCTCGAACTGCCTGCGCTTTTTAATCTCAACCGTCAGCTGCTCGGTGATATCGGAAATCTCTCGCGTGAGCGCCTGGATATTATCATGCTCCGGATAATCATCCTGCATTCCAAAATTATATCGCCCCTGTTCGCTGCGCATGATCTTGCCCTTCTCCTTTCGGATTCGTTTTTCTTCATCGCTGCGGTCATTCTTGATAAAAAAGACTATTTACGCTTGTTCTATTTTATGAATTTTCAATATTCTGACTGGTTCTTCAATATGCAAAGTATTTACTTCATCAATCAAGGAACAGAAATAGATTTGATTTTATGAACAAAAATTCCAAAGAATATTAATAGTGTTTGATTATTAATACAGGATTATTAAAAAGGCTATATATTGATAAGTTTATTTTTCTATATCTGTGAATTTATATAAATCGGAATGCCTCGTTTTTATTGAAGATATTTATGATAACCGTGTGAGCGGGCTTGTAAACTGTTGCACTCCAATGTAGTTCCTATTCCTGCTACTGCTTGTGCGACGTCGCTCCCAACCCTTGCGAGTCGGGGATGCTGGCAAGCGCAAGGTCCTCGGGAAACAGATGATGACCGGCCATAGCGCGATCCAGCAGATCCAGTTCTTCATACAACGCGGGATGGCGATATTCCGGAAGACCTTGGGTGAGACTCTCCACCACTTCGCGCAGGCGCCGGGCAATCTGTATGTTGCCTGCACCGGACTGCCGTATCTCCCTAAAAGTGATATGCACGAAATCTTCCCAGTTCGGTGTGCGAAAGATGATGCGTGGCTGTCCGGCCTTGTCCATTATTTCATGGGCACGTAGAGATCGCTTGCCGACCATGCGCAGCAGACGGTGCAACTGATCAATGGCCAGCACCGCCGTGGTCGGATCGTTGATTGCAGGCGACAGAGCTTTTAGAGCTATGTCTACCTCAATGCGAAACGCAAACATCGGATCCTGCTCCATCGTCCGCTCCGAGCCGAGCGCGATCTGTGTCAGCAGATTGCGCGAATCAATTGTATCAGCGTTACCGTACAGGTTAAACAGAGGGTCGTCTTCGGTAAGAAAATCCCCCACCTGAGGCAAGATTTCAATAATAATGCCGGCCCGGTGTGCCTCCGACATCAACCCCTGCAGGTTTACGGCCAGAACTATTCCGGATTTACCCTGATAGTTTATAGTGCGATCGGGCAAGCCGAGTTTCCTGGCGGGCGCAGCGGGCGCAGCTGCACTCAGAGCCGGATCAGGATAGATGCTTTTGATGACCGCAATCCCCTGTTCACCGATACGGCCCACAAGGCTTACCGGGCGCAATAATTTTGCAGCATAGTCAATCAGTAAAATGAAAGCAATAATAGCGCCTAAGCCGAAAACCATTGTCAGGAAAAGTTGAAACTGGGGTACGACATCCAGATGTCCCAGTTGAATCATTGTTCTATTAGCCCACAGCATCGTGAAAACAAAAAAACCCACAATACAACGAATGACATTGTCGCGCAGTAAAGTAGTCGCGATGATCCGCGGCGTGTATTGCCCGCCCGCGACCTGGATTGCAACGAGCAAAGAACCGAATGTAAACACCAGACACGACAAGTTAATCGTGAATATGCGATCGAGAACCGCATGCGCCTCTGCTGCGCTAAGCGCAAAAAAGCCGGTCTTCAGATCATAAACCCCCTGCCTGACCATCCAAACGCCAAAGCTTTCAAACAGGCGCTTCACTGCCAACTCAATTATGAGGGCGAAGACCGGGATAACCCACAGTGATGATTTGAGATAGCTTATTAAGCTGTAGCGACGATTCCAGGCCATCATAATTCTTATATTTGCTCCTTTTCCGGCTGCCCTTGCTCCGGATGTGCTTCCGTACCTTCGACCCACACTGTGAGCAATTTGTATGTAATGGCCAGGACTACCGGACCGATAAAAAGTCCGATGATACCGAAGGTGATAAGACCGCCGATGACGCCGGCAAAAATCAAAATAATCGGGAGATCGGCTCCCCTCCGAATAAGAAATGGGCGCAGGATATTGTCAAAGGTGCCGACAAATATAGACCACACCAGCAATATCGTTCCCCAGATGGCTTGATCGCTGTAGTAGAGCCAGATTACCGCCGAAAAGAGGACAAGTCCGGGACCGAGCTGGGCGATACAGAGCATGAACATCACCGCCGTCAGCAGCGCGGGGGCCGGCACACCGGCGACAACCAGACCAATGCCCCCGAAAAGTGACTGGATCAGGGCCGTACCGACCACGCCCAGCGCAACACCTCTGACGGTTTGAACAGCAAGGACTGCGACTTCTTCTCCACGATCTCCACCCAGCCTGCGTGCGAAGCGAATCAGACCCGTCGAAGCAATCTCGCCTTTCGAATAGAAAATTGCCGCAATGATTACCGTCAGCAGAAATTCTATCGCGATCATTCCAACACTTCCGGCCTGGGACAGAAACCAGTTCAACAGTTGCCCTGCATAGGGAGCAAGGCGTGCCGATACCCCCTCCGATCCGGTCCTAACGCCCTCCCAGGCAACGGCCAGCTTGGGACCAAGAAAGGGAATTCCGGACAACCAGCCGGGCAGGGTAGGCAGTGACTGCGTCTGAAATGATTTCACCCCGTCGGCGATCCTGTCCGCGTTCTCGATAATGGCGACGACGGCCAGAGAAAATGGTACAATGAATGTAACAAGCATGGCTATCGTCATGGCGGCGACGGCCAGGCCTCGTTTTTTCCACAGCCATGCTTCCACCTTCAGCATTAACGGCCAAGTGGCCATAACAATTGTGGCGGCCCAGATAAACGAAGGAATGAATGGCCTCATGATCCAGAATGTCGCAGCAATGAGAATTCCTATCCATAGAATCTGCAGGATTAGGCGGGTTAAATCCAGTGGGGTGTGTTTTTGCTCGGTCATGTCTTTCCCTCTTTTCTTTCCATTGCAAACATCAAATATCTTATTGTTTATAATTTATTTGTGTCGGTTTGTTTTTATCTTTCGGGCATACCGGCGTTCGGCATCCCTGTTTGTGCCAAAACATCAGTCCATGATGTTATATCCGGCATCAATGAAGGTGATATTCCCCGTTAATGATTCCGCATGGTCGCTCACGAGAAATGCCGCCACAGCGCCTACGTCCTCGATGGTCACGAGGCGCTTCTGGGGCGATTTTTTCTCGGCCTGGTCCAGTAGCTCGTCGAAATTGCCGATGCCGGATGCAGCTCTCGTCTTGAGGGGACCCGGCGAGAGGGCATGGACCCGGATGCGCTTCGATCCCAACTCGGCCGCAAGATAGCGCACGACGCTTTCGAGTGCCGCCTTCACGGGCCCCATAGCGTTGTAATTCGTCACAACCTGGTTTGCGCCGTAGTAGCTCATTGCCAGAAGACATCCTCCGGACGGCATCAGCGGTTCGGCGAGTCTCGCCATACGGATGAAGGAATGGCAGGAGATATCCATGGCCATGAGAAAACCGTCGAGTGAGCAGTCGATCACCCTTCCCTGGAGGTCCTCCTTGGGCATGAAGGCAATGGAGTGAACAAGAAAATCAAGGCGGCCCCATTTTTCCTGAATGGTTTTAAAGATCGCTTCCATCTGTTCCGGTTTCTGTACATCCAGTGGCATGAATATTTCTGGTGCGAAATTTTCCACCAAAGGTTCAACAAAGGATTTTGTCTTTTCGTTCTGGTAGGTAATGGCCTGAATTGCTCCGAGCTCGCTGAAACGAAGAGCACAGCCGTAAGCAATACTCTCGTCATTGGCAATACCGACGACGAGGCCCTTTTTCCCTGTGAGGTATCGATGCTCATTATTCATCGGGAGTCCCTCCTGTTATTATAAATGTAAAAGCTCTAATCCACAGTTCAGTTCAATTACGCCAACACCGCTTTTTGTGTGTGCCGGGCGATCATCAGTTCCTCATCCGTCGGTATCACCCAGGCGCTAACAAGGCTTCCTGCACGGCTGATGCGCGGCCCGCCGGCAGCGTTGGCTTTTTCATCAAACTCAAGGCCCAGCCAGTTCGCGGCGCGGCAAATCCGATCGCGGATCGGCGCCGCATTTTCTCCAATGCCGCCGGTAAAGACCAACGCATCGAGACCCCCGAGGGCTGCGGTCAGGGAACCCAACTCACGGCTGATCCGGTAAACAAACAATTCCACCGCTTCCGCGGCATGCGGATCATCACTTTCCAGGAGCGTCCGCATATCGCTGGAAATCCCGGAAACGCCCAGCAGGCCCGATTCCTTGTAAATAAGATTCTCGAGGTTGCGCGCATTCATGCCGCACTCATCCATCAAGTAGAGCATCACGCCCGGGTCGATGGCCCCGCAGCGCGTTCCCATCATGAGACCGTCAACGGCGGTAAATCCCAGGGTGCAGGCCATGCTCTTCAATCCCTGCATGGCACACATGCTGGCGCCGTTTCCCAGGTGCGCAACGACTGTCCGACCTTTTGCAGCGCCTGAATCGATCTCCGGAAGAACCGAGGCAATGTATTCATAGGAGAGGCCGTGGAAACCGTAGCGGCGAATTCCCTGCTCGCTGTATTTTCGGGGAATCGCAAATGTTTGCGCCACGGCGGGAATGCTCGTGTGAAAGGACGTGTCGAAACAGGCGACCTGGGGAATGTCGGAACGTCTCTTCGCAATAACGCGGATGGCGGCAAGATTGTGAGGCTGGTGCAGCGGTGCCAGGGGATTAAATTTCTCCAGTTCCGCCAGGATGTGATCATTGACGAGAGTGGGTTTCGTGTACTTAAGTCCTCCGTGGACGACACGGTGGCCCACGGCCGCAATACTGCCTGCGTCCCCCAGGACTTCCCGCCCCCAAGCAAAGAGGGCCTCGATGGCTCCTTCGTGACCGAGGGGTGTTTCCGCAGGCCACGTCTTCTCGGCAACCAGCTTTCCCGCCCCGTCCTTTGCCCTGAATCGTGACTCCGTCAGGATACCTTCGATCTGGCCATCGTAGAGAACTTCGGGCGTTTCACCCTGATCGACAAAAAGAGTGAATTTCAAGCTGGAGGACCCGGCATTGAGGACAAGGATGAGTTTTTGCATCAGATCACCTCGTCTCGTACTTTCCGGTCCGGCGCGCATGCGCAATGAGTGTCATAACCGCCGTCGACGTTAAACGTGTCCTCACCGTGTCGGCGCGACTCGTCAGAACGACCGGCACCCGCGTCCCGAGAACAATACCGGCACCCTCAGCCCCGGCAAGATAGGTGAGCTGCTTGAAAATCATATTGGCGGATTCAAGATCGGGAGCAACCATGATGTCAAGATCTCCGCTCACCGGCGAGGTGATACCCTTCGTCCTGGCTGCTTCCGCGCTAATGGCATTGTCGAAGGCGAGCGGCCCGTCAATAATGCCTCCCGTGATCTGACCTCTGTCGGCCATCTTGCAAAGCGCCGCGGCATCCAGCGTGGATGGAATTTTCGATGTGACCGTCTCCACGGCTGAAAGAAGGGCAATTTTGGGATTTGCGACCTTTAATACATGGGCAAGATCAATCGCATTTTGGATAATGTCAACCTTGACCTCCAGATTCGGAAAGATGTTAACGGCCGCGTCGCTGATGATGAAAGGTTTGTGATAAGTCGGCACATCCATGACAAAGGCATGGCTGATCCGGCGTGAGGTGCGAAGACCGGCGGCAACCGGAACGATAGCCCCCATGATTTCGTCGGTATGAAGGCTTCCTTTCATGATGGCCTCGGCCTGTCCTGAACTGGCCAATTCAACGGCTTTTGCCGCAGAGGCATGGCTGTGCGGCGTAGAAACGATCTGATAGGGGGAAATATCTATTCGTGAAGCATCGGCAACACTACGGATCTTTTCCTCCGGACCGACAAGTATGGGAATGATGAGGTTTCGGCGGGCCGCTTCAATTGCTCCCATCAGCGAGTCGGTGTCACAGGGGTGGGCAACGGCACAAACGACCGGTGCACATCCTTCACAGGCATTGAACAAGCCCGCAAATGCGTCGTTTCGGCGAAGTATCAAATTGGGCGGCACAATATCATTATAAAGCAGCTGAGACGTCGGCGCAGCCACGGAAACCGTCCCGGTAACCAGTTCGTCACCATGCTGATTTACGCAGCGACCGTCAAGAACAACAACAGCGCCCTCCGTTTGCTTTTGCCGGACGGTGACGGTCGCCGTGATGGTGTCTCCTGTTCGGATGTCTCCTTTGTATGCCAGAGCCCGACTCAGGATTCGGGACCCCGGGCCTGGTAGTTTGATTCCGATTACGGCAGACAGGACGGCTTCGGCTCCGACCGCCTCCACCTTCTGCGACTCAGGCCGTGCACGGCCTGATCCTCCCTCGAAATGGAAGGCATCCGCATCGCCTGATACCAGCGCCATCATATCTATCTGTGTTTTCGTCAGTGTGACGCTCATTTCGGCTGATTGGCCGACCTCGATTTTATCGAAGGGAACATTGGAAATTTCCCGGATATTCTCCATGATAACCTCCTCTTTCTAACCTGACCTTTATTCGACCTTTTTCCAGGTTTGATCAGGATTGTAGGATTCCATTGCTGCGGCGATTTTACCGGTATTCCTGCCCAGGTCTTTCTGATAGACAATGCCGTTCTGGTTGACGACAAAGGTCATGATGCCGGAATTGCCATACTCAACCGGATAAGCGACAAGTGCAAAGCCGAGAATCATCCTGCCGTTCACCACATAGTCGAAAGCGCCTCCTTCGGCATAGGCGCCCTGCGCCTTGAGAATTTTGAAGAGGTAGCCCCAATATGGTGAATTGTCCCCACCTTTACTTTTTGCATATCCCTCACTGTCCGCCTTGGCGACAAGAGAACCCAAGGGGCTTACTTCCACCCCGTCTTTCGCCTCCCAGAAGAGCCCATCCTTTTTACCCGTTGTACTGCGGAATTTCTGGGCAAATTCGAGCACCGCATCACTGTCCCGGTCCTTGGAGGCATATTCACGCTGAGCGTCTACATAGGTGAGCATAACATTGATCACTTCCAGCTCGTTCCGGCCGATGCGACGGTTGAGGATCTCTTCCCTGCCGGCCCTGGCATCAAACCGCCATTTATTTCCTTTTTTGACCAGCGGCACCGGGAAGGGGAAATCGTCATTGCCCAGCACCATTATGGACTTGTTGCCTGCAGCGCTTTGAATCAGGTGTTTTTCATCGTAGAGCCTGATGAACCGCTCAATGCCTTCCTTGTCGGCAACCTTGTCGCCGGAGGAGATAATTTCTGGCGATTCCGGGCCGAGTATAGCGATTACCTCGCTTGTATTGCCGCTTTTTACCGCGGCGGCAAGGGCGGAGGCGGCATCCTCCGCTGAGGAGAATAATTTCTGCCCCTTACCGGAAGCGGCCGCCAACGCGGGCATTCCGGCTGCAAAAATGAAAAACATTACCAGCAGTGGCAGCAGAATACTGGAAATACTGTGGGATGTCTTAACCTTCATGCTATATCCTCCGTATTTATTGTGGTGATATTCGATAAACAAACTACGGGCTATCTGCGTCCGCCGCCACGGCCACCGCCGCCTCTTGATGCGCCGCCGCTGGAACCACGGCTGCCTCTTGATCCTCCCCCGCCGAAACTGCTGCCGCCAACAGAGCTCTGACGGCTGGACAGACCGCGGTCGCTTGCCGTCCTTGCCTGTCTGCCGCTTTCGCCGCTTCGGCTGAAAGCGCTGTCACGGCTGCCTCTGTCCCCCCTATCCATAGTTCCTGCCGAAGGGCGGTCCCCCCTGCTGCCGCCGGCACCACCTCTCTCCATGGTGCCTGCCGAAGGGCGCCCCCCCCTGCTGACACCGGCGCTGCCGTAACCGCGTGATTCACGCCGTCCCTCCATGGAACGCGCCGGAGACTGCCCGTATCTCTTTGCCGTCGCACCATCCTTGTAGGCAACACCGCGACGGTGTTCCGGGTTGTGCTGCCACTTTCTGTCGCTCGTTTTCACCCTGCTTTGATATTTGCTTCGATCGATGTTACGGTTGATATTGATGTTCTGATTGATATTTTGCTCCACATGCCCGCCATGCCAGTTGCAGTTGCCCCAGGCATAACCCCAGGCAACACCGATAGCGACCCCGGCGGCAAAATGGTACGCCGGATAGGCGGGCGGAGGCGGCGGGTAATAGTAGTAGGGGGGATAGGCGGGATACATCCAGGCTCCGTAGACCACCGTCGGACTGTAAGACGGAACATAGATAACCTCGGGATCGGCCTGTTTGATGACAATAACCTCCTTCTCGACTATTACCTTCTGCTCTTTCGACGTTTTCAGATTGCCCGCATCGTAGGCCTTTTTCCGCAGCATCTGGATTGTATCCATCACATCCTTCTGCTGGGAAAGAAAAGCATCACCTACTTTTGTGGTAAGGTCGAGCTTCTCGCTCATGGCCGCCAATATGCTCGGGAAACCGACCAGGGACTTTACACTCGGATCCCAGTCCTCTTTTTCGAGGGCCTTGGCGAGGGCATCCCCTTTCATCTGCTTGTTTTTCTTCACCCAGCGATCCGCCTGAACGACTTCAAGCGGATAAGTTGAGGCCATGAGTATCTGGGAAACCAGATCGTCCGGGTAAAGGGCGATCGGTGCGAGTAACTGGGCAAGCTCCTCCTTCGACAGCTTCTTCTGGGAAGCATCATTATTAGACTCCGCCAGCGACTGCAAGGGGAGTGCAATCAAAATGGCGATGGAGATGCTTACAACCGGCATCCATAAATGTTTCCGTTGCATACAGACTCCTTTCACTTTTGAATCACTTAGTCGGGATTCATTTCTCAGATTTCAGCCCTTTCCGGGCCTCCTCTCTGGATTCGTAGACGTGTGAGGCAAACCCCCGCGCCTTCAGCCCGTCTCCCAGTTTCATCCGCAGAAAAGCGCTGGTTGTGTATCGGGTAACTTTCTCGTAGAAGCTCGAAACAATATAACTTACCGTATCAGCATAATCATCCACGAGCTCCGGAAGAATAAAAAAATTGTCATAGTTGACGATTGCATCCACCTTCCGCCCCAGCGGGCGCAGGACGGCTTCCGTCTGGGTCCGGATTGCTTCGATATCCTTCAGCGATCGGATCTGCAGACCTTCGAAATTGACGAAGAAGATGTTCGACGCAGGGTCATACTTCAGCCTTTCGGATATCGGCTTGCTGAGAAGATCTGTTTTCAGATCCATCGGCGGAAGCCGGAAAATCCTCTCATCCATCTTTTTCAGGTTCTTCACGATCGGCTGGAAATCCATGTAGGCCAGGATGTCTTTTTCCAGATCCACACCCGGCGCTATTTCCGTCAGTTCCACGCCTTCATCGGCAAGGGTAAAAACGCAACGCTCCGTAATGAACAGGACATCGAGATTGTTCATTCTCGCCGTATCCCCGCTGAAAGTCACCTGTTCCACCTCATTTACGAATTTCTTCACACCTCCTTCTTTCACGATCCGGAGCTTCCCGTCATCGACGTCCACCTGCGTCCCCCCCGCGGTAAAGGTTCCCGCAAAGATCATCTTCTTCGAGTTCTGACTGATGTTGATGAAGCCTCCGCATCCCGCGAGCTTGGGGCCGAAGCGGCTTACATTCACGTTTCCGTGTCGATCCATCTGGGCAAGCCCCAGACACGCAAGATCGAGCCCCCCTCCATCGTAAAAATCAAACTGAAAATGCATGTCCAGCAGGCAGTCCATGTTTGTCGCGGCCCCGAAATTCATTCCGCCGGAAGGGATCCCCCCAACCGAACCGGCTTCCGCCGTAAGGGTCAGGTAATCGAAAATTCCTTCTTCGTTGGCTACGTTGGCCACGCCCTCCGGTATACCAATCCCAAGATTGACAACCATGTTGGGCTTCAGTTCCAGCGCTGCGCGCCGGGCGATGATCTTTCGATCGTCCATATCAAGCCGTGCCACACTGGCTGACGGAATCTTGAACTCGCAGCTGAAAGCATGGTTGTATTGGACACCGTAAGTCTGCCAGTGGTGCTCCGGCCGGGAAACGACAACACAGTCGACAAGAACGCCGGGAATCTTCACGTGACGCGGATTTAATGCACCCCGGTCGGCAATGCGCTCTACCTGGACGACGACAATCCCGCCGGAGTTCCTTGCCGCCATGGCGATCGGAAGCACCTCTAGTGTCATGGCCTCACGTTCCATCGAGATATTGCCGTCCATGTCGGCCGTCGTACCCCTGAGAAACGCCACTTGTATGGGTACCGTCCTGTAGGCCAGGTATTCTCTGCCGTCAAAGGTAACAACTTCAACGAGGTCGTCCTTTGTGATCGAATTGATCTTTCCCCCGCCCAGTCTCGGGTCAACAAAGGTCCCGATACCGACGCTCGAAATTGTCCGTGGTTTATGGGCGGCAACATCACGGAACATATGCGTGATAATGCCTTGCGGCAGATTGTAGGCCTCGATCTTCCCGTCTACAGCCAGCTTCTGCATCTTCGGGGTCAATCCCCAGTGCCCGGCAATCACCCGTTTAAGCAGGCCTTCCTGCGCAATTCGGTTGACGCCTTTATCCTGCCCATCCCCGATTCCCGAGGCATACATGAGCGTCAGTCCCCGGGGTTCTCCGCTTTCCAAAAACCGTTTCTCAAGGGCGATGATCAGTTCGTCGGGGGCGCCGCCCCCCACAACGCCGTCCAGGGCAACCGTGTCACCGCTTCGAATGACGCGCACGGCCTCTTCCGCCGAAACGATCTTCCCGCGCTTCATATGGGCCTTTATGTCATCTATGACCGGGCTGACAATTTTGCTCTCGCTCATCGTTCCTCCTTATATTTTTGTTACGTGAATGGGGAAACGATCAGGCGTCATTTATTCTTACCCTTCGCACCGCGGGTGCCCGGTTTATGGAGACGGTCCATGATGGCCAGGATCGTTGCACGCTGCTCCGGTGCGATGCCTTCCACCGACAGTCCCCATTTCAGGATCGATAAGATGTGTTCCCTTTCTTCATCCACGGCGAGGAGCTGCGGCAGAGCATCCATGGTCTTTTCGGGCTCCAGAAGCGCCATCACCCCCGCATCGGAACGCAGACGCCGAATTTCATCTGCCGAGAGTTTTGAGAGCACACTATCCGAACGGACAAACTCATCCGCCATTTGCAGTCGTACAAGGGGAATGGCGCCCGCATACCGGCCCAGAAGGGCCCCGATCCGGGCAACTGCCTCCGGGTAACCTCCCTGATCAATGGACGACAGGGCTTCCTTCACGTAGGGCAGCTCTTTAAGATTAACCTTGGTTTCAACCTGAATCGGGGGTTTGACGTCGCCAGAAAACCCGAGGGCAATCATGGATCCAAAAATCTGGAAGAAAGCAGCTTCACTGGTCGCATCCCGCAAATCACGGTAGAGATTCAGGGAGGAGGTGATAATTTCGGACCAGGCCTCTTCCAGCCTCCGGAATGAATTGTCCTGCGAAACCGGCTTCCGTCCTGCTTTGACTGTGGAGGCCGCTGCCGAAACGGGCCCCATCAAGGGGTTATTGTCGCTGAAGAACCAGCGCTGAGCCCTGAGGGGGTGTAGATTCCGCCGCATCTCAGCGGTTTTCTCGGTCACCAGGCTCCTGACCAGTGGCCGTCCGTAAATGGCGTAGATCTTCTCGTTGATCACGGACAAATCCTCGACCAGTTCGAATGGTTTTTCATCCTTTCGTTCGAGCTTGTTGATACGCCGCAGATTCTCCAGGGGCACTTCCCTGAACGTGGAGAGGTATTTGTCTTTCCCCGTGCCCGACGTTTCCTCGAGTTCCATGACGTAGAGGCCGGGCCGAAGCTTCTCTATGTAGTCAAGGGCTTCGACGATTTCAGTGTGCTCTTTCTGGGCAACCTTTCCCGAAACAAAAATGCCGAGGTGGCCCACATCCTCATGCAGGAGTGCGACGATAACCTGCCCGTTCGCTTTGATCTCCGCCGTGCTCGAGTAGACGTCGGAAATCCAGTTGATTGCCTGCTGCGGCGGTGTAATGTTGTCCCCCTTTGAGGAAAAGATGATTATGGGGGAATGGATGGACTTGATATTGAAGTATGTGCCGGGCGCCGCCTTCACTTCACCGCGAGCCAGCTTATTGCCGACGAAAAGATTTTCAACAATCCAGCGAATCTCTTCTTCGTTCATGAGGAAGTAACCGCCCCACCATTTTTCGAATTCCAGAAACCGTTCCCTTTCCGTATCGATGCCTTTCCAAAGGTTGTAGTACTTGTTCCAGAATGTGTTCGCCGGGTTGAGGTTCTCGAAATTCTCCACAAGGTAGGCGCCGTCAAACTTGCCGTTCCCCAGATCACTGAGCAGCAGCGACATCCAGGAACCCCCGAGAAGCCCCCCGGAGTAGCGCATCGGGTTTTCGCCTTCGCCCCCGCTCCAGCTGCCGCTCCAGTACGACATGGGTGCGCCGTTGATCACGACGGGACCGACCTTGAGGGGATCGTTCGCCGCGATAAGCATGGAGGCCCATCCTCCCTGGCAATTCCCGTAAATTGTCGGCTTGGGGCTTGCGGGGTGCCGTTGGACTACAGTGTCCAGAAATTTCGCCTCGGCCATATTGACATCGATGATCGTCTGCCCTGGTTCGGGGTCGGGAAAGAATATTACGAAATAAACGGGATAGCCGAACTCCAGGGCGACACCGACTTCGGAATCTTTTTTGAACCCCCCGATACCCGGCCCATGGCCCGCACGGGGATCAATAATGATAAAAGGACGCCGGGTGTCGTCAACTTTCACACCCTCCGGCGGGATGATACGTATCAGAGCGTAATTGACGGGACGCTCAAATTTGCGTCCATCGGAGACCATCTCCCATTCGAAAGCCAAAAGCGGAGGGCTTCCTTGCTTCACATGTTCCAGGTAGGTATTGCCACGCTCCCGTAAAACATCCCAGAACAACACCGAACGCTGCGCGGCGTCAGTCACATATGAAGCCCACGCCTGCCATGGATTTTCGGTGGCCTCAAACACAGATGATTGTCCAGCGCCCATAATGGCCTTTTGTATGTCACTCAAATTATCCTTTCGTGCTTCAAGAATACGGGATGTATACAGACGGGTGATCTTTCCCATGAGGCCGAAGGTGTCCTCCATTTTTTTTTGCCAGTTTTCCATGGTTAATCTCCTTTTGAATAAAAGATAGTTGTTTTTAAAATACGAATGCCCTCAGGAAATGCTATCTATGGGCCACGAAGCAATTACATCTTTAACGTTTCTCCGATTTTTCCATGGCTCCACCAGGTGTGGCTGCCGCCGCCGTCAGCTTGTCCGCTTCGACCACCCATCCTCCACCCGTGGCCTTATAGAGGTTTACCAGAGCTGCGAAGAGCCCCCCCTGGGTCTGCGCGTAGCTCAGTTCTGCGGAAAAAAGACTCCGCTCGGCATCGAGAACCTCTAAATAGCTGGTAAAACCGTTCTCATAGCGTAGACGCGCAAAGCGTGTATACTCACGCAGGGCGTCAACCTGCCGCTGCTGAGCCGCCAGTTGCTCACGGGTGCGCTTCTGATCGACCAGGGCGTCCTCCACCTCCCGGAAGGCCGTCTGGACGGCATTCCGGTAGCTGAGCAGGGCCTGCTGCTGGATAGCCTCCGCGGCTTTGACCTGCCCTGTAATAGCCCCCCCGGTGAAGATCGGGGCGGTGAGATTGCCGGCCCAGCTCCATACCCTTGCCGATCCGGTGAATAAATTCGAGAGAT
>ERZ795032.1446-NODE-1446-length-16529-cov-5.183319_pt1 | contig 16529 bp, 8 predicted proteins | sample MGYA00375124_ERZ795032 | MGnify/ENA primary metagenome ERZ795032 (study PRJEB30167, sample SAMN05720154) | activated sludge metagenome | isolation source: Anaerobic digester | place: China | collected 2015-12-16 ...
ACAGGTACCCCATACTTTTCTGCCTTTTGTTTTATGTACTCTTGCAGCTGATAAATGGTCTATTGTAAAAAAATATAGAAAATTTTGTTTTTGTTAGTGATTTTGTTAGTAATTGCGTGATATAATGAAACTAAAAATTTCATAAAAATAACATATTTAAATGTGCACTATATACTATTATTCTCAAAAAGCAAACAAAAAGGAAAACTTTTTTGCGTAAAACCATGTGGTGCAGGCGTAACATGAGACTTTTTGAGAATATATAGTTCGTTAATTTATCGTAGTGCACGCTCATTTGTTTGTAGCTATACGCTGAGATATAAATATAACAAAATGGGAAAAAGGTAAAATGTTAATTTCTGGGGGTGTTTTATGTCTAAAAAAGTAATTGCATTGATTCTAGTATTATCTCTTGTTTTATCTGCTGCTCCATTCTCATATGCTAGTGAAATTGCAGACATTCCAAGCGATACTTTCCGGGTTTCTGATGAATATGCAGCGCAATATCCCAACGGTGTGATTGAATTTGAATCAGTGGGGTTTGATACAACAGAAGGTGACGAAGATTTTGATGTTATCGTTTTAAGGCGTGGCGGCACTTCTGGCAGGGTAGAGGTTGATTTTAAGGTTATTGAAATTACGGCTAAGTACGGAGATGATTTTTCTATCTTCGTGCCTAAGTGGTATGGTTACAATATTCTGAAAAAGGAAACAGATTCACCAACCCTGTTGGAATCATCATTAGATAAAAATAAAGATGGTTTTATTACTTCAGCTGGAGATGAGACCGCAACTGATAAACAACCTGCCACTGAGGAGGAATCCATAGATGAAGATGAAACTGCTGCTGAGGAACAACCGGTGGCAGAACAAGAAGCTGTACCACAGGAAGAACTGGTGCAGTTGGAGGCAGCAGCTCCCGTTTACAAATCATCACTGCATAAATTGCGTGATGAGGCTTTGGGAGAAATAAGCGAAGCCCCTGAGCTGATTAATACGCCAATGAATATATTTGATATACAGGATCCTGAACAAATAAAGATTGGTGACGCATTAAACACACTTATGCCGGGAGTAGCCGGTCATCTGGTTTTTGAAGACGGGGAAAATTATAAGACATTCAAGGTAAGAATTAATGATGACAGCATATTTGAAGGACCGGAGCAATTCATTATCGGACTTTTTAATCCGACAGATGGTGCTGTTTTAGGGGATGCTTATAATGCAACCTTTAACATAATTGATAATGATGTAGGTGCAGGACAAATCATCGGGTTTGAACAAGATTATTACTATGTATATCCTTCCGAAAAAAAAGCGGAGGTCATTATTACACGTACCGGTGATATTCATACATATGCAAAAATAGAAATATCAACTTTATCCGGAAGCGCAAAGGCGGATGAGCATTATGCTCCCGTTATGACCGATGCCATGTTTTTGCCCGGTGAAACAAACAAAAGGGTTTTAATACCGCTTCTTGCTGACAGTGTAGCTGAAATGTTAAGCTTTGAAATAGTGACTACCCAAGATGAAAAACCAACAAGTGGAACAAATCGGGCTACCATAAGCATAATGCCGGAGGAAGAAAAAAACGGAATGTTGCTTATGTCTGACTGGGAAACAAACAGTATTTCATTTATGCCCAATCAGGAAGCAAGCAGAATTTCGCTTATGTCTGCTCAAAATGATTTTAGTCTGCAAACAATCAGGGACGACGGATCGTATATTTATATAAGCGGCAATGAATTTACACATGAAAATTCGTTTTACTATAATTTGCAAGGTTACAAATATAGTGGACCCCAGCCTGCAAATTGGGGATCTGAAGGAAAGCAAATGTCTTTAGAGTACAGTCGTTATGCTCCGTATGGTTATTCTTCCATATATAAATGGGTTGACTTAAGAGGTATTAGTGGTATAACTCTCAAATGGCGGAACACAGGAACTAATTATTACAACGTATCAACAGTCCAAATAAACGATACCAACTATTACCAGTTAAACGGATCTTTTGGAGGCGATGCCGGCGGTGATACTTATATAAGTGCTTCTACTAATAAATATCCAAGAATACAGGCACCACTCCGTCTTGTATATAATACATCAAATTGTTCCGGAAGTCTTGGAATTTGGAGTATGAAATTGCATAAGCAGCAGTTCAAGGTCAGGGTAGAAGATGCAATACCGCTTACTTACTATACATGGGATGGAGAGACAAAAAGAGAATCCGAACCTTTTAATCCGGGTACAGTAATACCTGGTAATTGGAACCCGTATCGGGATGAAACAATAACACTAACCCCGGAACTTAGCGATGAAGGGAAATTACGGGGAGTTGAATTTGTCGGCTATCAGATTAAGAGAGCCCAAAAATCAGAAGGTATTATAGGGACGCCTTTGGGGGGAAAGATAGGTTACAGCAGCATTATTGAGTCAAAAGCAATAACACTGACACCGGAATTTATTGCAGGCAACATATATGGAAACGGTAGCAGTGAATATGAAGAAGAACTGATAATACGACCTGTTTTTAAAAGGGTGGAAACATCTTTGAAAATAGCTAATTACGATGATACAAAAGGCGACTTGTTAATAGGTGGGAAAAAATATAAAAATGAAGCATTAAATACGGAAGGCTTTTTATCAGGTGATGTCCTTATAACATCGTTGGTACCTGCATCTTTTTATTCACCTGCAGGCTTTACCCAGTACACTGTTAATAACTATGGTCAAATTGTACCAAAAGAATACAAGTTTCCTTCAGACATCATATTGACCGATAAGAAGCTGAATCCCATCGTAGAACCAATTTTTATCGAAGACAACAAGACAATATCCATTGAATGGAAATCATTGGGAATAGGTACTGCTGAACCAAAGGGAATAAACAATTTAAGAGGCATGATTTTGCACGATCATCCTCTTAATATGCCGCAAAATGAGAGGAATATCCTATATAATGGTGTACCATATATGTCACCACCCAAATTTGAAAATTATAATGATTTTGAATCATATAAGGCAGGTATGGCGTATTACCGCAGCATACTTACCCAAAAAGAAGCGAAAATCGCGCAAAACTATAACACCTACCGTCAGCAGTACGATAAATTTACACTGGAAAGGCTGCATATTGGTGATATCGTAACCCTCTATGCAAGACCTGATAAGGATTATACAGTCTCCTGGATGATTGATGAAGGCCAAAGCGGTCCCGTGCTTGACAAGAAAGTAACACGAAAGCTTGTCCATATTGGGAGCAGCTTTAGCTTTGAGGTGACAGATAAAATAAAAAAAGTATATTATTCTTTTGTTAATGTAAACCAGCCCGGTAATGCCATATTTGAAGGTAAGGTGGTTAAGTCTAAAAATACGATAAAAGATCAAAGGGAATATGCCATTGACCCGGAGGATCCGTCTACTTTTACAGGTGTGCCGGGGGTAACAGTATCCATTGCAGTAGCAGAAAGTAAAAACCATTCAGTAACGGTATTTGGACAAGAGTATGAAACAACGGCATTAACTGATAGTGAAGGGGATTTTGCCATATATGCGCCTTATGCAGTAAACGGCTTTCTCTATTCTGTCAAGCTGACAAACGGTGATATAGTTTATCCCAAATCTGTTTCGGTAAGCGATTATATGTATTTGGAAATACTGTTCATGGATAATTTTAAAGTAATGGACATGGATATAAAACTAGACAAAATAGCACAGGATAAGATAACCATTGAAGACAAGCAAGCTGTTATATCTTTAAAAACATATTCCGAAGATAATCGCAGGATAAGCAAGGTGCGCTTGAGAAGCTATAACTCTTTAGGATATTTATGGCAGACCATGGATGCGGAGATAGTTGGCAATAATACCTGGCAAGTTACAGCAAATCTCCGTGAAAGCTTCAAAGACGGAGGAAGATTGACCGTTGAATTGTATGATGACAGGGACATAGGACATGGTGAAATAGAATCAGGGTATATGATTAGCGATTTGCCTGAACCCAAAGATGTTGTACTACCTGTTTTACAGAGTACCGGACCCGGCTATAATCTGCAGCCAATAGGCGAGATAAAACCTGAAACCGACCTGGGCAGAACTCGTAGTTTATCACCCGTGCAAGAAGGTTCGAATTCTAAAACCTATGCTATTGCAGTAGGAGCGGGGGAAGTATTAAAGCAGGTGGTAGCCGACAATCCCAGAAAATTTGACAATCAAAAGGTTGCTCAAAAGGCTAAGATTTTAGCAAGTTATCTCAATGATGGAAGGTACTCTTCGAACCTTGTGAATAAAAGCTGGGATAAATCCAAGGGAGCATCAAAAACAGGTCCGGGTAAGGGCGGTCTTACTGTTGACTTTGATGTGGGATTTTATATTCAGTTAACCAAGGCAACGGATGGGAATATAACTGATTATTATTTTGACTATGCAATGATTTATGTTGCAAGCAAAGTTCAAGCCAAACAAGATATTAATGCAAGTATATGCGGTGTTCCCGTATACTTAACTATAAAGGGAAGCGGAATGGTACGGGGATTAATGGTAGCTGAAGGTGGTAACGATACAAGGGTTTTAACAACCTATGGATATTTTCCCGTAGGTGAAAATTACGAAGGTATAGATAAATTCGGCCTTTTCCACATTAATTTAAAATTTGCCATTGGAACAGGAATTGGTTTTAGAGGGCCTGCGGCTATTGGGGTTGAAGGGGAGATGTACCTTGACGTGGCTTCCCAACCACCCTGTGAAGGGAAAGGAACCCTTACTTTTGCCCTTAATGCGGAAATTGACTTTTTGATGATACCCATAAAATTCAATGTTGCAGAATACACAGTAGAATTATTTAAAAGTGACGGTTATATCGAAAATGACTGGCTGCCTGAGGTAACCAAAAGAAATACCATGCAAATGCTAAACAATATGGTCAATGAGCAAGGCGTGTCAAATATATCCGTGCTTGACCGGGCAAGCATGTCCGGTTGGAATACAGTTCCGGATGGCGAAAATGCAGGGATAAGGGAAATAGAAACCACAACGCTGCAAACCGGTATCTACAAGCATCCTCAGCCGAAGTTAATTTCTCTGGACGGTAATAAGAAAATACTGTTTTTTATAAACGATGATTTGAGCAGGGAAGGCTATGACAGAACTGCCCTGTATTATTCGATTTATGACGGACAATGGAACCCTCCGGTTATGCTTCAAGACGACGGAAAGATTGATTATGACCCCTATGCTAGGATAGTAGGGGATAAGCTGCTGGTTACCTGGTCCGGTTCAAACAGGAAGTTCGGTGAAACGCAACCCTCTGTGGCCGATTTACTGAACAGCACCGACATCTATGCACAATTCTTCAGTTTGGACGGTGAAAAAATCGGGGAAACAGCGCAATTAACCTTTGATAACGGAACCTATGGGAATATGTCGCCAAAGGCGCTTTATGACGAAAAAACGGGAAGTATCATGGTTATTTACAATAAGACGGATTATAAGACCGAGGGTGTTACATTTGACGGCGATGCATTAAAAGCAGGTGATTACCTGCATAATTCATACAGCACAATCGCTTACAGGATGTATGTAAACGGAGAGTGGCAGACCACTTATAACAGCGACGAAACTACATACCTTGATTATGAGCAAAAGTACGGGGCCGGTTCACTTTACGGACAGAGATTTTTAGACTTCGGTATAGGCGGCCTTACTCCGAAAGTAACCGAAATAGCAGCTTCAAGCCGGGACGGCAGGGCATTGATCATGTATACCCTTGATATTGATAATAATCCGCATACAGAAAGCGATACTGAAATATTTATGAAAATATATGATTTTACCGACCGGAGCATTACACCTCCCATCAGGATTACAAACAATTTAGTTGAGGATTCCAATCCGCAGGCAGTAGAATACAACGGACATTCCTATTTATTCTGGAATAACGACGGTAATATTTCTTATCTAGACATTAATGCACTAATAGATTTAAACCTTATGGAGGAAACAATAGACGGCGTATTGTATTATACATTGAACAAAGACTATGAAAGCTTTTCAACAGTGCTGAATGAGAAAAATGCCGAGGCTGCGGAAAGCTTTACCGTAACAATAGGAGATGAGGGCAATCTTTACGTGGTATGGAGCGAGTTAGGGCAAACTGTATTTAATACCGGAGAACAGGAAACAGTCATAAAAGAAAGGCAGTTGTACGCAACTATGTATGATGCACAGTTTACCGGTATTTTTGATGTCGAAGATGGAGAACTCGTTTACATGGGAGGCTGGGGTACTAAACAAAAGCTGACCGAGACTTCCGGGGAATATAATAATGAACAGACTGTTGCTGTGGATTCGGATGGCATGGTTACCATTGTCAACCGCAGATTTGAAATTGTTGACGATGCCGATGCTCCAGGGAGCAAAAAGGAATCGGATACATCCGCACTGGTTGCAAGAAGGTTTGAGCCAAAATCCACACTTTATATAAATTCATCTGATATAAAGGTATACCCGGAATATCCAGGAGCTGAAGATAATGTAGTGCTTACCATCAGTGCTGTGAATGAAGGCTTTATGCCATCGGATAGTGTAACATTTAAATTTGAAATGTATGATGATGAGCATGGCTGGGTGCAATACTGTGATAACATAGTCGCCCATTCCCATATTTCATCTGGCAGTAATGTTACGGCAGATACAATCTTTACGGTTCCAGATGATTTTTCAGAAGAAAACCCTGTAAAATTAAGAATAACAGTTTGGGAAGATGATTTTGAAGATAGTGCCACCGTAGAGCACTATACCATATGGCCTAAAGAAAACCTTGTCATAGAAAATCAGGACGGTTATATTGCTGCAAAGAATAAAGTAAGGATCACTGGCTTGTTTTTAAATACAGGAAGTAAAGATGCTGAAAATGTTAAGGTTACTATTGAAAAAATTGTTGATGAAGCAATGACTATTGTTGATGAATCAATGATCGAAGAAGATTCTGAAATACCAGACCCTGAAATTATTAAAACATTTACATATGATAATGTAAAAACTTCAAATGTATATGATATTGATGAGTTAATCGAAGTATCTGATGCTGATTTTGGAAAAGATGAGCGCATAGAGTTTTCCATTAATATTAAGAAGGTTATTAATAATGAGGAAACAACGATATATTCAAAGCCTGTCATTGTATACAAAAACCCGCAAATGGATACTGAAATTTCGGATATTATAATCAATAATAACCTTCCTATCAATATAAAAAAAGGAACCTCGAAAAATGCAGATGCCAGGATTCAACCCTACGGAGCCGCAAGTGCATATAAATTGCGATATACAAGCTTGAATCCCGAAATAGCGGAAATTGATGCATCATGCGGTATTATCAGCGCATTGAAGAAAGGAACTGCAGAAATTCTTGTTGAGGCCATAAGAGTAAACAGTGTATTATTATCTGATACAAATAACCAAATTTATACCTCAGCAGGAAGCTTTGTAGATTATAACGATGACGGTTCAATAAAAGGTTATATTGAGGCTGATCGAAGCGATATAGTGATGGCAACTAAAAGTGTTTTTATTAATGTTACGGATCCGGAACCTGATCCGGATAAAGAACCTGATCCGGATAAAGAGCCTGATCCGGGCAAAGATCCCGAGCCAGACGAAGAACCGGCTCCAGATGAAAAACCTGATACGAATAAAGATACTGAACCGGATGAAAAAACCGGTTCGGATAAAGAATCTGAAAATTCCACCAATGGTGATTCAACCGATGCATCTGATGTGATAGAAATCATAATTGAAGATGACCGGGTCACACTTTATATTAAAGGGGATTCAACCCTTGGACAAAGTGATGTAGCTGAAGCCTTAAGCAAACTTGGCAATAAAATACAACAGATAAACAATCTCGTAATAAATGAAGGTGACAAACTGAATATAGATGCAGCAGCACTTAAGACTCTGTCAGATAATGAATTAACTGCTGAAATTATACTCAAAAACGGTGGGATATTGTTATCCAAAGATGTACTGGAAGAAATTGCTGCTAAAGCTGATTCCAATGTAGTTATTAGTATCAATAAGACTGAAAGTAGTGACGGAAGACCAATTGTTGATATTGAAATTACATCGGGCAGTGAAAAGATAACCGGCTTCGGCGGAAAGGAAATAACAATAAAAATACCATACACACTTAAAGATGATGAGGATGAAAATGCAATTGTGGTTTATTATATTGACGAAAATAGAGAGCAAAGGATGGTTACAAATGGTGAATACAAAGATGGCTTCGTAATTTTTAAGACCAATCATCTTTCAAAATTTGCAGTTGGTTATAACAAGGTAGAGTTTATGGATGTTTCAGGCTGGGCGAAGGATTATATTACCTATCTTGCTGCAAGAAGAATTGTAAATGGGATTGGCAGCAATAAATTTGCACCGGAAAATAATGTGACCAGGGCTGAATTTGTAAAAATGCTTGCTGTTTTGTCAGGAGACACTCTATCAGAAAATGTTGAGACTCAATTTAGCGATGTTGCCAAAACTGAATGGTTTGCACCTTATGTGGCATGGGCAGCAAAAAATGGTTATGTTCTTGGTACATCTAAAACAACATTCGCACCAAAAGACAGTATAACCCGTGAGCAGATAGCAGTGATTATTGAAAGATTCTTAAAAGCTAAAAATTATAAATTCCAGAGTCAGGGCGTCCCAAAAGCATTTACAGATGAGGCGGATATAAGCACTTATGCAAAAGATGCAGTAATGACGTTAAGCAATATAAATATCATATCCGGTAAAGGTAGCAATATCTTTGCACCCAAAGAGAATGCCACAAGAGCGGAAAGCGCAAAAATGCTTGCTGCACTAATATCTATAATGCTGGAGTGAACTCGTTCAGCTAAAGCTGAACATCGGGGAATCAGATGGAGACTCTACTCCACCTGATTTAGGTCCCACCTATAGAGGTGGGAGTCTTAACTTAATAAGGTGTAATGATAAATTTTTGCTAAACGTAGTTAAGCTTAGCCCAATATAAAAAATTAAGTCCTGATAAATAAAAACAAGCCATCTGCTTGGATTTAAGATTCGATATTGATATCGAAGAGGAGCTAACAACTGTAATAAAATATGTTGACAAACATAGACGTACGTGGTAGTATATAGACAGGAGGTGTTTATATATGAACACATATAAACCAAATGAATTTGCAGAAATGATAGGTGTGTCAGTTAAAACATTGCAAAGATGGGATAATGATGGTAAATTAAAGGCTTTTAGAAATCCTTCTAATAGAAGATATTATACTCATAATCAGTATGTTGAATATATGGGTAAAATTGTTCAAGACAAAGACAAGAGAAAAACTGTTATTTATACAAGAGTTTCAACAAATGGACAAAAAGATGATTTAAAAAATCAGTCTGAGTTTTTAAAACAATATGCTAATGAAAAAGGTATAATAGTTGATGAAGTATTTGAAGACGTTGGTAGTGGTTTAAATTACAATCGTAAAAAATGGAATAAACTACTAGAAGATTGCATGTTAGGGTTAATAAAGACAATTATCGTTTCTCACAAAGACAGATTTATAAGATTTGGATTCGAATGGTTTGAAAGATTTTTAAAATCAAACGGAGTAGAATTAATAGTTGTTAATAATGAAAGTTTGTCGCCACAAGAAGAAATGATACAGGATTTAATTTCAATTATTCATGTTTTCTCTTGTAAAATATATGGTTTAAGAAAATATAAAACTAAGATAAAGGAGGATGAAGAGATTGTTAAAAGCCTACAAAACCGAGATAAACCCCACCAACCAGCAAAAACAAAAAATTCATAAAACTATTGGAGTTTGTCGATTTGTTTACAATTTTTACATTACTCATAATAAGGAAGTTTATGAAAAAGAAAAAAGGTTTGTTTCAGGAATGGATTTTTCTAAATGGTTAAACAATGATTTTATTCCTAATAATCCTGGATACAAATGGATTAAAGATGTTGGAAGTAAAGCAGTAAAGCAATCCATTATGAATGCTGAACAGGCTTTTAAAAGATTTTTTAAAGGGCAGAGTAAAATCCCCTGTTTTAAGAAGAAAAAGAATCAAGATGTAAAAGCCTATTTCCCCAAAAATAATAAAACTGATTGGGCTGTAGAAAGACATAGAATAAAAATTCCAACACTAGGCTTTGTTCAATTAAAAGAAAAGGGGTATATCCCTACCAATGGCAAAGTAAAAAGTGGTACATTTTCATACAAAGCAGGGAGATATTATGTTTCAGTATTAGTGGAAGAAGATATTAAGATATTATACAATAATACTAATGATGGATTAGGAATTGATTTAGGAATTAAAGATTTAGCAGTTGTAAGTAATATAGAAAAACCCTTTAAGAATATTAATAAAACTAAAAAAGTAAAAAAGTTGGAAAAGAAACTAAAACGTGAGCAAAGAAAACTTTCGAGGAAATACGAAAGTTTAAAAATAAGAAATAAAAAAGAAGGAGGAAATGCTACTAGGCAAAATATCCAAAAACAAGTAGTTACAGTACAAAAACTTCATAATGCACTTACAAGTATAAGAGATAACTATATCAATCAAGTGGTTAATGAGATAGTAAAAACCAAACCATCTTATATAACTATAGAAGATTTAAATGTAAGTGGAATGATGAAAAATAAGCATTTGGCAAGAGCAATAGCACAACAAAAGTTCTATCAATTTAAAACTAAACTTCAAAGCAAATGCGTTTTAAACGGGATAGAATTACGAATTGTAGATAGGTTTTACCCATCAAGTAAGATGTGCAGTAAATGTGGAGCAATAGATAAGACTCTCAATCTATCAGATAGAACATATATATGCAAAGAATGTGGCTGCGTAATTGATAGAGATAAAAATGCATCGATAAATCTTGCAAATGCAAAAACGTATAAAATAGCATAATAAAGCTAATATGCGTATGTACCGATGGCTAGTCGGGAGTTTAAGCCTTTGGAGTGTTAAACCAAATGTTAGTAGGGTAGTAATATCCGAGAACAGACACGATGAATAAGGAAATTTCTCAATATGGGTATGTTTGTCCATATTTTGAGTAGCAGATGATTTCACTGAATAACATGAACATAACAGAAAGGATGTCCACAATGAACATTAAGAAAAAAACAGTACTTGCGATGATTGCAGCGGTAATTCTGATTGCGGCAGCAGTATTTATCTTTTTCATTGTTTCAAAAAAATCTGATGCACAGAAAAGTGATTTTAGTAAGCTTTCGTGGACGGATGCTTTTAGTAAATTACATGGAAGAATTTCTAAAGAATATGCTTTTACGGAATGGAAGGGAATTGAATGGCAGAAACTATATGAAGAATACCTGGAGAAAATAGAGGCTGCTCAATTGAAAAATGACTTTGAGGTGTATTATACGAATCTTCGCAAATATCTGCATGAGGTTCCGGACGGGCATGTAGGAATGAACAACATCAGGGAAATCGATGATAAATATATTGGCGGAGGATTTGGTTTAGCTGCTGCAAAACTTGATGATGGCAGAATTATCATTACATGGGTCGATGAATCTGGTCCTGCATGGGCAGCGGGAATACGTACAGGTGCTGAACTCATAGAATGGGATGGCCAGCCGGTAACCGATGCAGTGGTAGCTGTTTCAACTATATTTACAAGCATTCCGGCTACAGAAGAGAATTTAGAAAGTAAAAGGCTGCAATATCTTGTCCGTGCCCCGATTAGCAAGCAGATCAGTATTAAATTCCTAAACCAGAAGAACTCCGAACTGCAACTAGTTTCAATCACAGCCTATGATGATAACAAAAAATCACTGACAAAAAACTATCCTGATTCAGTTGTTTCAGATAAGCTAAGGAATATGATCGTGGGTGTGGAGGATCCTAATCCCATGCCCGAGGCAATGGTAGAGAAGAAAACTTTAAATGGAAACATCAGTTATATTAAAATATGGGGTGAATTTGATGCGGATTTACAGGAAACGGGAAAAGCACAATCAACCCTGGAACTATTGCGTCTGGCTGTACAAGAATCAATCGAAGAAAAATCCACAGGGATAATTCTTGACCTTCGGAACAATTTAGGCGGATTAGATGATATGGCTGCTGATATTCTGGGTTCGTTTTATTCTGAAAAAACATTTTATGAATACCAGAATGTCTATAATCCAGCCACCGGAGAGCGTAAAATCCAGCCGGCCAATCCCAAAACCGGTTCACTTGCTTTGTATATTGAACCTGCGAAGCAGTGCTTTAACGGCCGGATTATTGCTTTAATAAACACAAAATGTGTCAGCTCCGGAGAAGGAATAGCTATGGGGATTCGGAATCTTCCAAACGGTGAAACCTTAGGTTTCTTTGGAACAAATGGGTCGTTCGGTTTGTCTGGTGCTGAAGCCGTAATGCCGGGTGGGCTCATAGTCCGTTGGCCATCCGGCCAATCCCTTGACGAGAACAAAAATATCCAATTGGATAGCCGGGATGGAATTGGAGGAGTAAGCCCGTCTATACCGATACCTATGTCGTTTGAGAACGCTATACGTGTTTCGAATGGTGAAGACATAGAGTTGGAGGAAGCAATTCGAATTCTAGGAGTCTGCTCGAAAATACTGGGTTAACAGGTTGGACTGCAAGAGGAACGGTCATGGACTGCGTTATGATACAAGAAGTTGCAGGTTCCCAGGTATACTTTCTGAAGATAATTAGCATTTGATACCTATGAGTTGCTCTTCAAAATAAACTACGGGTACTTTTTGGGAAAATATGAGAAAAATCCATTTTTGTTAACGATTTTTGGGTGGAGGTGGAATTCAGGTGGCAGATTGCAAAGCATTTGGCACACCCTTAAGTGATGAACAGCTTGATGATATGGGAGGTGGTACCGATTCGGGTAATGATTGCGGTGTGCCGGAGAGTCAGTTCCCCTGCATTGAAAAATGCTGCAGCAAAAGTATTTCTATGTCTGGTACTGTTTACAAAAAGAACTGCCCATATTGCAGCATATGGTCATCTTTTCCTGATAGTACAAGTCTTGAAGTGACATATATACTTGATTGTATTTTGTATGGTTATGGCAAAAGGATGAAAGTATAAAGTATAGTGATACAAGAAAATAAGACAGACAAAATGCTAAGACTGCCACTCCTGCCGGAAAAGGTGGTCTTAGCATTTTAATTAATATCGATTAATATCTTAGAAAAGATTATTATTTTAAATAGATTGTTTTAGCTCTGCCTATCTTTTCTATTCTTTCCTCAGCCATTCTTTCAGCTGCCTTATTGGTAGATATATTCTCTCTCTTGGATATTTCAATTAATTTCTTTATACTATCATAAATAGTAGAGGCTCTAGCCATTGCTCTTTCTTTATTATAGCCTTTCATTTCCTCGTACACATTAATTACCCCGCCGCTGTTTATTACAAAGTCTGGGATATAGAGGATCCCTTTTTCCATTAACGTATCTCCATGTTTTTCCTCTGCCAATTGGTTATTTGCAGAGCCGGCAACAATTTTACATTTTAATTGGTCAACTGTAAAGTCATTTATTACTGCGCCCATTGCACATGGAACAAATATGTCGCAATCAACCTTATATATTTCATCTGGAGCAACTGCTATGGCATCCATTTCATTTACAACTCTTTCAATGCTTTCTTTTCTAATATCTGTGACATACAATTTTGCTCCAGCTTCATGTAAATGTTTACATACATTGTATCCTACTGCACCTAATCCTTGAACTGCAACTGCCTTTCCTGTTAAATCATCACTACCATAAACCTCATCAACTGCAGATTGTATTCCCCTAAATACTCCAAAAGCTGTTACTGGAGATGGATCTCCGCTTTTACCTTCCAAGCCTACTACATAATCAGTTTCATCATTTACATACGCCATATCTTGGGTAGTAGTATTCATATCCTCTGCAGTTATATACCTACCACTTAAACCTTCTACATATCTTCCAAATACTCTGAATAATTCTTCACTTTTAATTTTCGATGCATCTCCAATAATTACAGTCTTTCCACCCCCAAGGTTTAATCCTGCTGCTGCATTTTTATACGTCATCCCCCTTGATAATCTCAATGCATCAATGATTGCATCTTCTTCTGATTCATAATTCCAAATTCTTGTGCCTCCCAAGGCTGGTCCTAAAGTAGTGTCATGTATAGCAATAATAGCCTTTAGTCCAGTTTCGCGATCATGACAAAAAACTAATTGTTCATGGTCATATTTCTCTAAGTAATCAAATATTTTCATAAATAACCCTCCAACTATTTAGTATGTTATTATAATACTAATATGCCAATTTGGAAAGCGATGTCTTCCGGGATAATTTTTGATAGCATCGGGAAGATGTCGCGGGGAAAATGTCTCTATAGAAGGCCTTGCAGCCCTTCCTTCAGATGCATTCCTTACGGGTCAGTAAAAATTACCCTCTGGAAATGTGCTTTCCATTTACAATATAACAAAGTAGTATTAATAATATTTTTTATATTGTATAATTATAAACCTGAATAGAAAGGTTTGCAAGATTTGGTTTTAAATATGAGTCATTGGTGTGAACATATTTGCATGTTTGCAGTTAAATAAATTTTGCATTTAAATTAAAAATAATTTATAATAATTTATAATATTTTAATATTTACAAAATAATGAAAGGCTAAAAAAATGGGTGATAAGATAATATTAAGAAAAGCAATACTGCATATTTTAGATACCAATATTGATATTCCTGTACTTTCCAACACTGAACTTGAACTGGATAGTGATATATGTGACTTTCTTGAAAAACATATTGAGAAGCTGCTAGATGACCCCAATATGAAAATTGCTGAGTTTCTTTGTAGTGCTAATGAAATGGGTGAAACTAATTATATAAGAGATATTTGCGCAAATTTAGCCAAAGATGCAGAGTATTTTTATCAAGCAAGTTTTGATATAACGAATATTTTATTTAACATTTTAATTAAGAATGTTGATATTGCACCTGCAGATTTAATATGCTGCTTATTTGATTATTGCCGGCAATCTTATTTGGGTATATTGAAGCTTAACTACAAAACTAGTTTTACCCACTTTGTCCAACAATGTGAAGAAGGAAATATAAATACTATCATAAAGCATAGAACTATATTGCCTTCAGAATCACAAAAAATTGATGAATGTGCTTTCGTGAACCTGCAGGATTTGTCCATTAAGCTTATAGAGAAAGCATATGAAATTAATGGTGAGAAAGAATTGTATTTCTCAAGGCTTTTCTTATGTTGTTCGCCTGAACTCTCCGATAATGAGAAGTTAAAAATAATAGATAAAGTTACTAAAAAAATAAATAAAAAGTTTTTCGACGAAGATTTCGATAAAGTAGCTAAATTGAAGAAAGTTGTATCAGAAAATTTGGAAGAAAGCAACTCCATTCAAGTTGATACAATAATTGAGAAAGTTTTTGATAATAATATTGAAATTCAAAACGAGTATGTTTCTGAAATCCAGAAAGAAGGTTTACTGGAAAAATCTATATCGGTACCCGAAAAGCTTGCAGAAAAAAAGTTCAAAACTCATAAAATAAAAACAGATACGGGAATAGAAATAAGCTTTCCTCCAAGCTACTATAGCGACAATGAGAAAATTGAATTTATCAATAACCCTGATGGGACAATTTCTATCATTATAAAAAACATTGGGAAGATAGTTAACAGATGATGAGAAGGTGTTATGGTAGAAAAAGGTGTTGTATATGCAGATCAAGTATTCATATCAAGTATTGCTAGATAAATTTTGATGGCGATACATTAAAATACTTCTTAAACGCTTTTGAAAAAGTATATTGATCAGAATAACCTAGAAGATTGGCAATTTCTTTTATTGAGTATTTCTCCTGGTAAAGGTAATCTCTTGCTTTATTCATTTTAAGCTGGGTGATATAATTGCCAGGAGTAATACCCAGAGCGCTTTTAAAATAAGATATGAAATATTTTTCCGACATATTTACGATAGCCGAAAGCTCATCAATTTTCATTGGCCTATCCAAATTATTTTCTACATACTGAAAAACTGGCTGAAGGACTGTTAGCTTTGCTATGCATTTTTGCCCTTGATTGTTTACATTTTGACTATTCCCTTCCCCTTTTGCATAGCAAAAAAAATTCGCACGCACATAGATCCCGCCGGAGGTATATAATTCACGCTGTGTACTGTAAGACATCATCAGGTTACTATAGGACATTTTAAAAATATATCTAAGCCTTATAATGAAAATTAAGTGAATACAGTGTATATAAGTAAAAAACGTGATGCTTGAAAAATATCTATTTAAAACATCAAAATTCATCAAAATTAATAATAAACAACGAAATTAAAAATTATTAATAAGCAAGGAGTGATAAAAACATGAAAATCGAAAAGATCCAACATCCCAAAGTAGTCGTTATTGGTGCAGGAAGCTTGTTTTTTGGAAGACAGGCTATATGGCAAATGGTGACTTCACCTTATCTAAATC
>ERZ795032.1453-NODE-1453-length-16462-cov-427.069726_pt1 | contig 16462 bp, 15 predicted proteins | sample MGYA00375124_ERZ795032 | MGnify/ENA primary metagenome ERZ795032 (study PRJEB30167, sample SAMN05720154) | activated sludge metagenome | isolation source: Anaerobic digester | place: China | collected 2015-12-16 ...
GGTTCCTGCCAACTACTCTAACATATTTTGTCCAACTTTGGGGGTGCAGTCCAATTTTGAAATAATTATGATCATTTTATTGGATATACTTTATCTCTGTTTTTTCAAAATCATTTATTTGCAGACAGCCGGCACATAATTTGCTACAAATATCATCGATTGTTTTTTTGAGATTTTTCTTGTGGCACCGGCGTTACAAGAAATTTATGGACAAATTTAGTCAATATCAACGAAAGGACTTTAAAAATGCGTAAATACTTTTCAACCAACATTATTCTGCATCTATTAATTTTGTCTTTTGCCATATGTCCGGTTTTTGCAGGTGACGGCACCGGAAAGAGAGGATGCGAGGCAATCCCCCCGACCGCAATCAGGGATATACTGAAAAACATAAATGCCGATAGTGCAAAAGTATTATATGTAAAAAAATCTCCAGTCGCCGGGATATGCGAAGCGGCAATAGAGCGCGGTGCACAACCGGCTATTTTTTATTTTGATATTGCCAGGACTCATCTGTTTTTCGGCAATCTGGTGGAAATGAAAACGATGACCAATCTCACAGCAAAATCGGCCGCGGGAATCCAGGATAAAAAGCGGATTGACATTTCTAAAATTCCTTTAAGTTCCTCACTTGTTTTGGGCGATTTAAAAGCAGAAAAGAAAGTTATTATTTTCACCGATCCAGACTGTTCATACTGCGCCCACCTGCACAAGGTAATAAAACAAATCAGCGACAAGAGAAAAGATATAACATTTTATATTAAAATGTATCCTTTGGAATTCCACAAAGATGCATATTGGAAATCCAAGAGTATCGTTTGCAGCAATTCCCTGCAGTTGCTGCAGGATTGCTTTGATAAAAAGGAAATTGCCAGGACGGACTGCAAAACAGAAGAAGTTGACAACACGTTAAAACTGGCCAAAACATTAGGCATTAATGGAACACCCGCGATCATTTTACCGGACGGCAGACTGCGTATAGGCGCCATGCCGGAGGAGGAATTGACAAAGTTAATCGATGGGAAGATATGAAAATTAATCGCCGTCATCAACGGCGGCGTGGATGTTGACGACATTATAATGAATTGAATTAAAGAGAAAAAGGCAATGAAAAAAGTCATCTTTTTTGCTGCGGCTTTTATTGCCGTCATAATTACCGGATGTGCGACGACAAACGGCGTCAAATCGCACTGTCAGGCAGAGACCGCAAGATTCTTAAGCAAAAATCTTGATCCTGACACAATAAAAATTGAAGATGCGAGCATTGAAAATTATTCCGGCAATAATTCCTGGTATTTCTGGACGGCCATCACGCCGGACGGCTCCAGATATAAGTGTCAGGCTTTTTCCGGCGACAATACCCGTTACTGTCGAGAACTGAAAATTAACAAATTCAAAAAGGTAAAAAGTTCCGGGAAGTAATACAGCAAATACCGGGGAAATAATTCAGAATAATCCATGAGCCACACTTTAAATACAACCAATACCTATCATATCAATGAACTGGACTCTCTGGGCTGGGAAATGACCGTCTGCAACGCCCTTTATCCGGAAGACAGCCCCTGCCGCCAGGCTTTAATATTCAACAACTCCTTCGGGGTTTTGCTTTATCATTATCTGGAATCATTATTTCCAATAAACAATGTCCACAATGTTTTAGAGATCGGCGCCGGTCTGGGTAATCTGATGCACGATTTTCTGGGGCTTAATCCGCAGTTAAAAGCGACGATGATCGATATTTCCCCTCATCTTTTAGCGAAGCAAAAAGAACTCCTGAGGGGATTTGCGGTCGATTTTCGGGAAATGGACATTTTAAAGATTACCTTGGATGAACTTTCCCCCTTTGATCTGGTTATCATGAATGAAAATCTGGGAGACCTGCCGACTATAGTGGCTGCCGGCGCCAATACATCACCCGCCGCCACGGACAAATCTTCCTTCCTGCGGGCAGGCTATTTTATCGACAAATACCATTTGCCGGTAGCGCAAAATGAGAACATCAATATCGGCGCCTGGGAAATTCTGGAGAAACTCGGCCTCGCCGGGATAAAATATATTTATCTGAGTGAACACAGTTGTGAAGCCGTTGTGCCTGATCATTTAAAATCATATATTCGTTTTTTGCCCACGGGAAATCCGGAGAAAATTGCCCTGAGGGGACACGATGAATATACGATAAAATTTTCCTGTCTTCAGAAAATCGCCCAGAAATTCGATTATAATGTTGTTCGCGGTTCTTTTGCAGATTTTTTAAAGCCGGATTTCAACAATCGAGTTCGCACCGCCTTGCGTTTGCAGACGCCGCATACCGACGAACAGGAAATATTGCAGCACTTTCTTTACGATCTTTACAAGTATGAATACCTGGTACTGATAAAAGGAGACAAATAATGATGAAGAAGAACAATATAATCGCCATTTTCACCGCACTTATATTCCTTTTGCTTTTACCGCTGAGCAGCTGGGCGTTTCGCTGCGGTTCGGGTCTGGTATCTGAAGGCGACAGCAAAACCAAAGTCCAGGTTACCTGCGGAAAACCGACCTCAAAAGAAACTGCCTGTGAGAACGCACAGGAATACACAACAACCAGTAAATCCGGCAAAACCAGGAATGTCAAAAAGTGCGGCAAGAAACTGGAAGTATGGTATTACAACTGCGGCGACAATGACTTCATCTATAAACTTACCTTCGAAAACGGCATACTGAAAGACGAAGATACGGAAGGACGGGGAAGAGGAAAATCCGATTGTCTGGGCAGGTAATACCTGCTTATGCTTACAGCGAACTCATGGCAATGAGGTCCCGCGCATCGATATGCTTTGATTCGTCGATCGACAAACCTTCCCGGATCAGTTCCAGAACCAGCGGTTTTTCTTCCGGGAATTTATAGCCCTCATGGTCCTGGCGGAAGAGCATCCCGCCCTGCCTGTTCACCCACGAATTCATCCGGTGATCAAAACACACCTTGGAAGTAACATTCAAATTCTCAATCATCAACTGCAGTTCTTCCAGACGTTCGTGCGGCGAAGAAATATGCAGGCGCCCTTTTTCATAATCATCAAACAGCGGAGTTCCATAGCGGGGAACCAAGGGCCGGGAGCGGATGTAATGCGGATTAATCGCCGTAAGGACGCGAGCCGTATTTTCCGCATGCTGCCGCCAGCGTTCTCTCCCGCCCAGGTCGGTCATCCAGTATTCTGAAAGCTGAAATCCGGCGGCCAAAGCTTTTTTACCGCCTTCAATATGCTGGGCGCTGGTCACGCCCTTATTTATAATCGCCAGCAACTCGTCGTCACCGGTTTCCAGACCGACATGGAGACGATCAAGCCCGGCCTCTCTGATGGCCAGCAAATCCTCGGGTTTTCTCTGCGCCAGCGTTTTTGACCGGGCATATGATGTCACCCGGATAAGTGTATTCAGTGTTTTGCGCAAATACTTCAAAACATCAATGTATTCCTGCGGCCGCATGATCATGCTGTCGGCGTCCTGGAGAAAAGCCGTCTTTCCACCTGAATAGAGCCAGTTGAATACCGTAATGAAACACTGATTATCGTTTAAAAAAGGATCAGCCCGGAGAAGCGCCATCGCCGTATCCAGTGTGATCCTGCCGCCCTGACCCATTTTTTCAGAGACAGCCTTAATTTCATCACTGATTTTCTTGATCGCGTCGATATCCTTTTTGATATCTTCCGGACGGCGATAAACAAATTGATGCCCTTTGTACAACTCACAAAAGGCGCATTTGTTCCAGGGACAATTCTCCGTAATCCTCAATAGCAGTGAAAAACTCGCGCCTTCGCTGGGCGGACGGTAAACTCCGATGGCGAAAGACGATTCGGCAATTTTTTTAGCGCTCTCTTTGTATGTATCATTGTCTTTTGTAAGAACCATAAAGACTCCTTGTGAAAACTTTTCAAAATAGTATATATATCAATTGTTCGATTGACAATAAGATAAGCGATGATTTTAAAGTCAATTGACAAAAACACCGCTGCGGATTAAATTTTAATTAAAATTAAGCATTCCCATCTTTACCTTTACAGTTGACAAGTTTTATTCAACTTTTAATAGAAAGGAGAGTTAAAATGGCCACGGACTGGAAAGAAAAGATCATGTGTGCGCTGGAATGTCAGAGGTGCCGTAAAGCATTGAAACCAGCAGATGAAAGAATTTTATCCTGTTATGACCATGAAGCCATCTGCATGGAATGCAAAAAAGAAGAAGAGAAGCGGCCGGATTATGAGAAAGTCTCACAAAAGATGATTGAGCAATGTTCGATAGACCTGGAAATGAAACAAAGCGACCCCGGTGCGTATTGCTATTGTCACTTTTATCCTTATAAATGCTGATGGAGATTTTGATTTTTATAGGTAATTAAAACTTCGTCAAGGTTAATCTCCCGGTTTGTACCGGTTTGCGGGGCGTATGAATAATACGCCCCTGTCTTTTCCTTTCCGGGAACGAAAAGACTTGACAGAAAGTTGCTTAAATAAGATATGATGCTCTACTTAATTACTAAAGGAGGCTTACCATGCCGATGGATATGGAAATTTGGGGAAATGCTATGCTGCCGGTAACATGTCCCCATTGTGGTCATATTAATCATGAACTCATTTCCAAAATGAAGGAAACAGAAATTTGTGTCTGTTCTGGATGCGGGAAAAATATTACGATTTGTGAAATGGAGCTGGAAACTCTGGCCTCCATGCAGCAATGCGTTTGCGGAGCAATAGAGGAGTAGGCCGGCATTATAAGATGATGAAGTGCTTCAGGGTTGCTTGAAAGGCGGCTAGGTTAATCTTTTCACCTTTGTACCCCCTCGCGTTTCAGCCATTCCGCGTAGCTCACCATTGCAGCCAGGGTATTGCAGGCACGTTCGGGAGTAGGCAAAGAGACCCCCTTGAATTCGCATCCTTCAAGATCTGTTACCACCTGCTTGCCTTGGGCATCCAGTAATGTAACGCCGATGATCGGTTTGCGGTATTTCTCCATCATCCTGATAATACGTTCGATATATTTTTTTTCTTTCTTTTCCATATCTTCAATTCTTTCAGCAAACATTTGCCGCAAATCGGGTTCCAACTTGACGCAGATCCTGGCAATGGCTTCAGTTAAGGAATGCAGGCCGATCATTCCCAAGGGAATGACTGCGTCACAGCCGTCCCATTCGGTCAGCATTTCAACCACTTCGGTCGCTATGTCAAAATTAAGCTCGGCGACCAGATCAACCGGGTTTCCTTTATTCCAGAAAGGAGGCAGAATCTTATCAATGCGGCGAATAATGTCGTTGGACAGCGGTGGAATTGTCAGCCCGAATTCGGAACACTGATCCGCTGCTACGACGCCCCACCCGCCTCCGAGCGTCACAAAGGCAACGCGATTTCCGCGGGGAAGAGGCAGGGATGAAAAAGCCGCGGAAAAATCCAGCAAATCTATCGGCTGCTTCGCGAGAATAATGCCCGCCTGGCGGCACACAGCATCAAACACCCGGATATTAGAAGCCATAGCTCCCGTGTGGCTGGCTGCGGCGGTATTTCCGGCTTCCGTGCGGCCTCCTTTGAGCAAAACAACCGGTTTTTTTCGGGATACTCGTTGTGCCTGCTGTAAAAAACGTCTCCCGTCTTTGACGCCTTCAACGTAAAGTATAACGGTGTTCGTCTTCTCATCCGTCTCAAAAGCGCCTATGTAATCTTCAATGGTGATCATGGCCCCATTGCCGGAACCGCAGAAGACTCTTAAGCCGATATTCTCTTTTTCCGCAAAAGTGGTCAGCTGCGTTCCCAGGTTGCCCGACTGGGTAATCAGTCCGACGGAACCGGGTTCCGTCCAGCCGATCGATCCCATGCACGACAACTTCTCGTGGGGATTGATAAATCCCATTGTGTTGGGCCCGACAATGAGAATACCCGCATCTTCCGCCGCGGCAACCAGCTCTCTCTCCAGCCGGGCGCCTTCCTCGCCCGCCTCGGAAAAGCCCGAACTGATGATGAGCATATATTTGATTCCCTTTTCTTTTACAGCCGGCATCATGGCCATTATCTGAGAGGCCGGAATCGTCACGGCAACGAGATCTACCGGACCGGGAATATCCGACAAAGATTTATAAACTTTCCTGCCGGCAATGTCTTTGTTATTGGAATTGATCAGATAAATCTCGCCTGCGTAGCCGTTGGCGACGGTATTGGCCAGAAGCCTGTATCCCCACTTCGAGACATTGCCCGACGCACCGACAAAGGCGATGGACTTCGGCTCGAAAATTTTAAAAATTTCCCGCGGATCTACCGGAGGGCGAGTCGATTTTTTTTCACTTCTCTTTCCGAGAATAATCAGAGCATCGACTGCTGTAATCCCACCCGCCGCATCAGCCACCAGCGGGTTAATATCAACTTCAACGATATCGGGACATTCCATTGCCAATCGCGACAGCCCCAGGATCACGTCAAGAATCTTTTTTTGATCAATCTCCCTTTCTCCCCGAAATGGCCCCAAGAGCTTTTTCGAACGCAGTTCTTCGAGCATTGTCTGAGCCTGCACCTCACTTACCGGGGCGACGCGGAAAACGACGTCGTCCAACGCTTCAGTCAATATTCCGCCCAGGCCGAACATCACAACAGGTCCGAATTGTTCGTCGCAAAATACACCGGCGACAAATTCCCGTCTTCCGCGGACCATCGGCTGGACAAGATAACCTTCCAGATCATCTCCGGCCGAAGTGCTTATTTTGTTTGCCGCCGCCAGCACCTCTTCCCTGCCCGTTATATTAAGCAAGACTAAACCCCGCTCCGTTTTGTGCGTCAGTTTTGCCCCTAATCCTTTCAGAACAACAGGATAGCCAAATTTATCGGCGGCTTTCACGGCATCATGCGGCGTTGAAGCAACAGCTTCTTCAACTACGGGAATCCCGTAGACAGACAAAATCTGTTTTGCCTCCGCTTCCGTCAGCGCGTTTCGGTTCCCGTTTTTTGCCGCGAGTATTATTTTTTCCGTAATTTGACCTTCACCCATTATTCCCACTCCACGCATTCAATATGTTTAATAATTCAAATCATTTCTGCTGTTTATATAAATAAATAAAACGGCTGAGCTCTGAAATGTAAGCACAGCCGTTTTTATTTTTCAATATCTTCAATTTCGTCCATATATTTTTTGTCCTGACGATAAGCCAAAAAGCTGTGCAAAAACCAGCCAATGAGAAAACCAAGAATCAGAATAAAAAAGATCAACAGCGCAAGGGACAAAGAAAATTCCCAGAAGAAAATACTTACCGTAACGGCGGTCACATTTTGGATGGTAAAAACAAGGGCAAGACCGGCAACAATGACTATCAGAATAATCTTTAAATGCATCTTTTAACTTTTCTCCTGCTACATCGACTTATTGCTGACACTTCCTTTTGTCCATTGAAGCCATTTTTACATCAGCCGTAAATAAAACGCAATATTAATCAGCCATTTCCAAAAGTGCCCTCCATATTTTTCCCTACTTGGTTCAGTGGCGCTTACGGTCATAGCTGGTCTGACTTATTTTGTTTTGATTTGGGAATTTAATAAAAGTTAAATATCGCAGGCAGAACATGCAACTCATGCAGCGACTCCAGGATTTCCATTATACCGAGCAGCCAGACAAACCAGAGGGCGTCAAACATGTGTTTTCTAAAGACAACCGGTTTTACAACATATTCTTCGGGCTCCCGGAAATTTGATAATTTCGGAATAAATCGCGGCGTGCTCCGAAAATATGTTTGAAATTTATCATCATGAATTTTACTCAGTTCCGCTTCCTCGCTTTTTATAACAGACGGATAATACATCGTAAATACCAGAAAAAGAACAACCGGCAAGGTAATTGTTTCTGACGCAAAGCCGACTCCGACTGCACCGATAAGGCTGAAAAAGTAAAGAGGATTTCTGCACAGGGAATATGGTCCTTGCGTAATAAGAGAATCCGTTTTGTACCCGGCAATATAAAGAGAGCACCATAAACGCCCCAGAGATGCGACCCCCACCAGAACACAGCCGACCATAAACAAAACTGCACTGACAAAAGGAGCTTGAGTTTCCCACGCGCTATCAGAAATAATTATTACTATAATCAGCACAGCAACAAATATCCGACTGATTTCGATTCTAAATTTTTCAATCATCAATAATCCTTTTCTTTTACGGGACACGAAGCTCAATCAAAATTATTTTTGATCGGCCTAATATTTATATTATACATGAGTATGATGCAATTTCATGTTTTTATTAAGAAGGTCTTTTTTAATAATATCATTTCCCTTTTTCATGTATTGATTGAATTCCTCGGTGGTCAAAGCACGGTAGAGTCCATGTTTGTAAAGATAACTCGCTACTTGATAATAGCTGATGGTTTCAACCCAGGAATCCTTTTCCAGCGGTTCTGTTTTTGTTAAGCCTGTAACGAAATCGTAATGATAGGAAACAGTTTGATGAACAGGCTTCAGAATTACGAATTTTCCTTCCTCTGTATGCCCAAGCTTTTGATAATTGCCGATGAGTGCATGCCCCTCCTCTGGATCAATATGGAGAACATCATGACCAAAAAATCGGCTCGGATAATTCCAGTTAAGAAGACCAAGTAAGGTAGGCGCAAAATCCATCTGGCTGGCGATCGTTTTTATATGTCCGGTGGGGAGCTGCCTGCCTGGAGAATAGATTATTAGGGGAATGTGGTAATTTTCAACAGGCAATTCGGTCTTACCCGCACTGGATGCGCAGTGATCGGCAACAATTACGAAGACGGTATTTTTAAACCATGGTTTTTTCTCTGCATCCCGGAGAAATTTTCCTATTGCATAGTCGGAATATCTGATACCGCCGCGACGTTCTGAAATTTTCGATGGCAAATCGATCCTTCCATCAGGAAATGTGAAGGGACGATGATTTGAGGTAGTCATAACGAAAAAATGGAAAGGTTTTTTTGTGTTTTTATAAATGCCGTCGGCTTCCCGGATGGTCCAGCGGTAAAGGTCTTCGTCGCAAGCACCCCAGGCATTGGCAAAGGTTACATCGTCACGGCTTACACTGTTACGATCGATCACCCGGTAACCGTTGTTTCCGAAAAAATAATTCATGTTATCGAAATAACCGTAACCGCCATAAATAAAAGCAGTCTCATACCCTTTCGCTCTGAAAAGAGAACCCAGAGTGAATAAACCTTCGTTTTTAGGACGTTTCACGAGGGAGCGTCCCGGAGTAGGAGGTATCGACAAGGTGAGAGCTTCCATGCCCCGGTCGGTACGCGTTCCGGTTGCATAGAAATTATCGAAAACAAGACTCTTAGATTCCAGTGCGGATAAGTTGGGTGTCAGGCCTTTATATTTTGCCATATCATGAAGAAATTCATAGCTCAGGCTTTCCACTGTAATTTGGATAACATTAGGTTTCAACTCCGGCCCGTCATGATGGTAAAACCTTAAAGTGTCTCTTGCATTAGGTCTCAAAAGAATGGAACCGTCTTCCACAATTTCCGCCTTCATCCTCTGAAATGTTTTATCATCCGGCATGGTGGGAAAAAATTGATTGAAATCCAGTTCATTATCTTTGAATGCGGCGAAGAGAGACCAGATACCGTTTTTACCGAGTTCCCGATTATAGTTGTTCTTAAAATCCGGCAGCCAACCCTGATTGATGATTGAACCCAAGGTGATAACGCCGATGCACCAGACGGCGCCCGCTTTGTAACGTGATCCGGGTTTTTCAGATGCTATCGAAAACCAGAATCTCGGGAAACCCGTCTTCCCAAAAATTACTTGGACAACAAACGATAAAATGGCTATCAAACTGAGAAGCAAAGGAATGGGATACGATTCGATGATGTTGTTGACGACCTCATGTGTATACACCAGATAATCAACTGCAATGAAGTTATAGCGGGCACCAAATTCATCCCAGAAAACCCACTCCCCTATCGCCGCAAACAGCAATATAAATATTGCTGAAAAGGCAAAGATGTTTGCTGCATAGCGCCCCCATGTGCGTTCGAAAAAACGCTCCGGCAATATTGTTAAAATAACAATGCAGGGAAGAGCAAACCAGCAGGCGGCACCTATATCATAAAGAATCCCCCAGCCAAATGCTGCCGGAAGACTTAAGTCCCAGGAGATAAACCGCGCCGCCTTGATCAGCAAGGCAATTCTTGTAGTAAACGCAACTCCCAGGGAAAAAATAAAAAACGGTACAATTACTCCATGTCTCGCTCGTAGCCAATCAAGCTGATGGTAAGGAATTTGTTTTAAAGTACTGGTCATTTTATACATACCCAATGAATTTGTTTAAAATATTTACAAGTGTTTGAAAAAAATGTTGGACATATCCGTTTCCTGCTGCATAAATCAATCGCGGTTCTTTATGCATGATTAATGCCAATATTTATGTTTTTTACAACACATTGATTGTACATATAAATTTATCTTATTAGATTTAGTCGTGGTGTCTTATGAAAGGCAAGATATGTCGAAACTGTTGTATTAAAACTGAATATTTCTCATGATTACGGCAATTTAATAGTTAACAACAAATTTGCGTTTAATTCGACATTTTTGTCGGGCTTCCTAAAATTAACATTCCACTGTTAATATGATCTGTGAAGATGACCAGCAACCGTTTTTTGAGGCAATCCGAAGGCAAGTAAAAGTGCTGATATAAGCGACAGGATTGCTCCAAATGTGAAAGGAACAAAGGAACCGAATGTAGTCCAGAGAAATCCGGCTATTATACTTGCAGGGAGGAGAGCAATTCCCGCAATCGTCGATTGAAGACCAAGCAGAGTTCCTTTTAATTCTCTTGGTGCGATTTCAGCAACAAAGGCGCGTTCTACACCAACCGTCATGGCGGTGAATATTCCATATAATGCAAATGCGGCAACTATGACCGCCTTATTTGGAGCCCACGCAAAACCGGCATATACAAGTGCAAAAATTAAGTAGCCGGCAACAAGGAGACGTTTCCGCCCGATATGATCGGATCGTTTACCGAACGGCACTGCAAACAATGCTGATATCATGCTGTATATGAAGTATAGAAGTACCACAGATACAGGATCGAAGCCCACATTGCCGGCTTTGAGAATCAAAAATGCATTCGATGAATTTCCCAGCGTAAATATGAAGACAACCGTAAGGTAAAGTTTTAGACGCTTATCCAGATTTTTTAAGCCTTTAAACAAATTAAGCGGCACCTCGGATTCACATGATTTTCCTGTTTCCTTGATAAACATGAACATGAGAAGTGAAGCAATCGCCGGAATGCACGAGAGCAGGAACAGTTGTTTGTAGGCGTACTTCCCCTCCCAAGCTGTCAATATGAAGAAAGCTATAAGTATACCGGCCGCAGACCCAGCCATATCAAGCGCTTTATGTATACCGAAAGAATGTCCGAGTTTGTCGAAGTCGCAACTTTCGCTCACGAGTACGTCGCGTGGTGCCGTACGGATACCCTTACCAAAACGGTCTATTAACCGCGCCGCCAGGATTCCATACCAGGAACCGGCAAGAATGAGAGCCAGCTTGTATATTAAACCGGCTGCGTAACCCATAAATGCAATGGGCTTTTTCCTTTGGTATTTGTCCGTAATGTATCCGCTGAATACCTTCAGAAGACTGGCAAGGCTTTCCGCTATTCCTTCAATAATGCCGACAATAGCAGGTGTGGCGCCGAACACCGTCGTCAGATAAAGCGGAATTATCGGATAAACCATTTCTGTGCTTAAATCTGCGAAAAAACTGACTAATCCGATTAATATTACATTATATTTCATATTACATAAGGATAATATTAGACTCGATATTTGTCAGGCTTTTTTGCGGAGATGATTTTGAGATTCTCCCTGAGATTAACAATCTCTTTGATGCATTAAAGTTCCAGCCCGGCCCGGTGACCTTCATGAACGGCTTCCAGGAAACGGCGCGGCTTTTTTACGTCTCCGACTGGTATGTAGAAGATGTTCAATTCTTCCAGAGCAGTCTTGAGTGCATCGTTGGGACGCGCTCCCAGAGCGGTGACGACCATTTTTGCCGGCAGGGTTACTTCCTGCTCTTCATGAATGTAGCGCACTTCATTAGGGGTTACTTCCACAACCCGCGCCCCGGTAATCAAACGATTGCGGGAGCGGCGCAGTCGTTTATAGAGCCAGTAGCCGCGAACCGTCTGAGTGGTGACGGGTTGTTTTGTGAGCTGTTCGAGAATGGTAACGGCAATACCTTGATTGATAAGGAAATCAGCTGTTTCCATGCCAACATGTCCCCCGCCCAATATAACCGCCGGACCAGCGGGTACAGATTTCCCCAAAAGCAGCGCTCGGGCGTCGACTACTTGCGGACTGTTTAACCCCGGTACGTCCGGCGTACAGGGATCCGCACCGGTGGCCAGAATGACGGCATCCGGGCGTTTGGCCTCCAGATCCTTCCGGCCTATCTTCTTAACCAAATGAATGGGAACTCCGGATGCCGCAAGCTGCGCCTGAATCCAGGCAAGCCAATCCTTTAAAACTTCTTTGTGCGGCGGCGCGGAGGCCGGCAGAAGCTGACCGCCCGGTGCTGCATTCTGTTCAAAAACTTCCACCTGATGCCCACGCCCGGCGGCGACAAGAGCGGCCTGGAGACCAGCCGGACCGGCGCCGACAACCCAGACGTTTTTGCGTTTTGCAGCAGGCTGCAGCTCACCCCGGAATTCCTCTCCACATTCAGGGTTGAAGGAACACGTCATGGCGTCCATCTCCAGCAGCAGGCGCTCGATGCAGCCCTGGTTGCAGGCAATGCAGGGTCGAATGTCCGCCGGACGGCCTTCTTTCGCTTTCTTTACGAAATCCGGATCGGCCAGCAGGGGACGACCGAAGGCGATCAAATCGGCATCGCCCCGCGCAAGAGCTCCTTCCGCGATAGCCGGATTGGAGATCCGGCCCACACCGATTACCGGCACGTTTACGGTCTCTTTAATGGCCCGTGCTCGGAAAAGATTGAAACCTGTCTCTGTATCCATCGAGGCAACGTTCAGAAAACCCGGCGTCGAGTAGGCCCCCAGAGAGGCATGAATGGCGTTTACTCCGGCGGCAACCAGCTTTGGAGCTAAAGCCTGCATGAATTCAAGATGATAGCCGTCAGCGATGATCTCGTCAGCCGAAACCCGCACGATAATGGGGAAATCCGGGCCGGTTTTCTTCCGTACGGCCGCAATAACTTCCAGCAGAAAACGCGACCGGCCGGCATCGTCGCCGCCATATTTATCCTCGCGATGGTTGGTGAAAGGCGAAAGGAACTGGGAAATCAAATAGCCGTGCGCTCCGTGGATTTCCACAGCGTCGAATCCGGCGGCCTGAGCACGGCCGGCGGCGGCGGCATAAGCTTCGATAATTTCGGCAATGCGTTCGAGACTCATGGCTTCACAGGGTTGCCGGTAGATAACGCTCGGGATGGCCGAAGGAGCCTCGGGAACCGCGCCATCGATGATATTGGGCAGGGTTTCACGACCGGCGTGATGGAGTTGGATGGCTGCTTTTGCACCATGACGATGCACGGCTTCGGGGATGCGCGCCAGTGCGGGGATAAAATCATCGCTCCAGCCCCCCAATTCATTGGGAAGAGCCCTGCCGCGCGGATCGATCGCGCAGATCTCCGCGATAATCAATCCGACGCCTCCCCGGGCGCGACGTTCGAGATAGGCCACCAGTTTGTCTCCGGCTTTGTTGTCGGCTGTGGCATATGCGCTGCCCATGGCGGGCATGACTGCACGGTTGGGGACGATCATTTTTCCGATGGCGACAGGTTCAAAAAGATGTTCGAATTTCATGAAAGCAGCTCCTTTCGTTACTCTTTTGCATTGACCGGTCCATCCATTAAATCCGACCGGAAAGCTATCTTATTGATACTTTGATAAAATATCAAATAAATATCTCTGTCAAGTTAAATGAATTATGTTTTTCCGGTAGTCGCCTGCCGCGACGTGATTGTCATAAACTGGGAGGAATTATATGCCGTATTGGCAAAGACAAAAAACCGAAAAAGCTGGAATTTTAAGTTCCAGAACCTTTTGATAAGGAAGCCGGCAAAGGCGACGGGCTGCCGGAACTGTTGCGTGTCTTTTTCTGGAGCGAACGGTCGCTTTTTGCCGGTTTTTGAGATGTCGACAACATAGGTGCTTTTATTTACTTCAGCATCAACTTCTGCTGAGCGCCTCTGTAAATCTTTGTTTCTGTTTTTCTATCGTTTTCTGACCCTGTTCAAGCGTTGCTATTATTTCTTTCTTAGCTTTCTCTGTCAAATCCGTTCCCTGACCTACCACCTCCGAAGCTTTACCCCTTAAATCATTAATGATCTCATGCACATCATCAATAGCATCATCAATCATATCCGTCGTACTATTTTTTACATTACGCGCCGTCCTCAGGATATCTCTTCTTGTCCGGCGTCCCGACTTAGGTGCATATAAAAGCGCAATGGCCGCTCCGACCAATCCGCCAATCAAAACAGCTCCACCAATTTTTGTGATATTATCGTTCATGATATCCTCCTCTCGTGTTTTACAATAAAGTAAAGCGAGCACCGCTTATGCCGTCTCGTCTTTTACCTGGAGTCCTTCGTTTAAAAAGTTGGTCTTTGAGAGGTGACATTCACCATAAAGACCCTGCCGTTTTTTCAAGTGTTAACATCCAGTAGAATGGACTCAATACGTGCATTGCAGTTTCTCGCTTTACCTTATTATAAACACGCTCAGTATTAATGTCAAAGTTTTGGCCGCATTTGTTTCAGTGAACCGTTGCCGTCGCTTACAAAACAGTAAATTTAGATTTTTTCCACACCCCCAGATAGTTTTTCCCTTCGGGAGAAATTAATATGCCTATGCCGGACATTTTATTTTCCTCCCATTGCCCCATATACACCGTGCCGTCTGACAACGCTAATATACCGGATCCATGACGCATTCCATCTTTCCAGAGTCCGTCGTATTTTGTTCCGTCAGCGTATACCATTTCACCATTTCCATTTTTTAAGCCATTTTCCCATTGGCCCTCATACCGTCCACCGTCTGGAAAAGTCTCTGTTCCTTCACCTTCCGGTTTGCCGTTTTTCCATTGACCTTGATAGCAATATCCCTCTGGCAGCAGAATCGTTCCCTTTCCATGCGGCATATCATCTTCCCATTGACCTCTATAGTGTCCCCCGTCAGGCCATCTGAATATCCCTTCTCCGTGAAAACGACCAATTCTAAAGAAACCTGTATAACCGGAGCCGTCCGGAAAAGTACACATCGAAGCCCCGTCTGTAGCTTGCTCTTCCCACCGGAAACTCACCCTCTCTTTATTGCCTGAATCCTGAAATAACGGACGCAATACCGATATTTTATCAATCATACAGCCCCTTATTGCCGACAAATTTGCCGTTTTGAAATGTCCCGTTAAATGTCCGGCCATCCGCAAGCATCATTACGCCTGTGCCATGAGGCAGCCCGTTTTCGAGATGGCCGGTATACCTTTTTCCATCGGCGAGAGCCAGGGTTCCCCAGCCGTGAAATTTGTTATTCTTGAATTCTCCATCATAACGGTCACCGTTGGGATAACTCATCACCCCCTGTCCCGTGGACAGACCAAGTTGGAATTCACCGCTATATTTTTTCCCGTCAGGCAGGAGTAAGGAACCTTTACCATGAAATTTCCCCGCCTTGTAATCACCGTTATAACGCGTGCCGTCTGGAAATGTCTCTGTACCCTGGCCATCGTACAAATCATTTTCCCAATCACCGACATATTTTCGTCCGTTGGCCATAGCTATAGTTCCATTGCCTTCTTTGAGATCATCTTTCCATTGCCCTATGTAAGTTGATCCATCGGAAAGGGTCATACTTCCCTGCCCACAGCGCTTACCCTCGTTCCATTCTCCGACATATCTGGAGCCGTCAGCGTATTTCATAATCCCCTGACCTGCGGGGTTTCCGTCCTGTATTTCTCCAATGTAAGTCCTGCCGTCAGGATAAGATCTGGTCGAATAGCCCTGCACTGGAGCAATTATTTCCTGCTGCGCGGAGCCCTTTTCAACAGGTGCATCAGCACCACCGGCATCCACTTCAGTTTCAGCCTTTTTCTTTAATTCTATTTCCAGCCGGCGCCTTAGCTCTTCTTCAAATTTTTGTTTCGCTTCTTCATCGGCATGACGTCTTGATTCTTCAGCTTGAAGGCGGGCTTCTACTTCCAACTTGAGCCTTGCCTCCGCGTTAAGACGGGCTTCTTCTTCCGCCTTAAGGCGGTCAATCAGTTCGGCTTTTAGACGAGCTTCTTCCTTTATCTTCTGGAGTATCTCCTTCTCTGCCTTACGTCTTGCTTTTTCCGCCTGAGATCGGGCTTCTGACTCCACCTTGAGCCTTGTTTCCGCTTCGAGGCAGGCTTCCTCCTCCGCTTTCAGGCGGGCGCTCAGTTCGGCCTTAATTCTGGATTCTTCTTCAATTTTTCGACT
>ERZ795032.1454-NODE-1454-length-16444-cov-13.683812_pt1 | contig 16444 bp, 12 predicted proteins | sample MGYA00375124_ERZ795032 | MGnify/ENA primary metagenome ERZ795032 (study PRJEB30167, sample SAMN05720154) | activated sludge metagenome | isolation source: Anaerobic digester | place: China | collected 2015-12-16 ...
TCCGTAGCGTCCACGCTACGGACCTGATAATCATAAGCTTAACCGCTGTACGCAAAGGACATCGCTACACAGGGAGGAGCCTACACTTTATTTCGTGCGTAGCGAAGACGCTACGCACAGCGTTAATCATGGGCCAGGCATAACCTCTCCCCAGATGATTTCAAAACATAAAAAAATGAGACCGGCTCGCGCGTGGCTAGAACCGGTCTCAATTTAATGCGATGGTCCAGAATGAGGCCCTGGCTAATTCTTTATCAGCTTTCCGCTATAAACTTCACTTCCCAACACGACTCGGTAAACATAAAGGGCAGGTGAAAGTCCTTCCATGGAGATCCTTGTTTTACCTTCAAACTTTTCCGCGCGAACGACCCTCCCATGGCTATCTATGACAGTTAGCTCCGCCAATGCATGGCCTCCATCAATATTCACATCCAGGAAATCCGCAACCGGATTGGGAAAGATCCGGACTGGTATCACCTCAGCCGTCAGCGATGGCGCTGAAGTCTGTACGGTATAATATAACGTAACATTGTACATGGGAACCCATTGATTCATTACATAGGTTGAATGGACAAGCGACGTGATCATGTAATCCCATGTATACCAGAAAGGTACGATGAGGTCTGATAGAGGAACACTTAAATTGTAGTTGTAATCCGATTTGCTGGTTAGGATCCAGGTGTTTGACTGATCATCAAAGTAGGATGCAATTTCAGTCAGAAGATTGCCCAGGGTACCATAGGTGTACTCTGTCTTATAATCTGCCATCCAGTTGTTGACGCTACTATCCCAGTAATACTCTGCCATCTGGATCATTTCTCCACTGACATTATAGTCAAAGCTTGTTTTTGAATCCTGCTGCCAGGTTAGAGTGAAGCTATCATAGAAGGAATAGATGTAATGCAGCAACTGGTTGCCGGTGTTGTAGGTAAAGACGTCCTTCCCTGTGAGTATCCAAACGGCAGACCAGTCATACAAGGAATGCATTATCTCGTTCACTTCACCATTAGAGAGATAGCTGTATTCAGATTTATCGGAAGGAATCCAGCTGTTGCCAATGCCATCCCAGTAGGAAGAAATCTCCGTCACCAATACATTATTGGCGTTATAGGTATACTCCAACTTATAAAACGGCTCCCAAAGGTTATTTATCTCGTCCCATTCATACTCAGTCTCCGTCAGGAGCATCCAGTTAGGGCTGTAGGAATATTCCGTCCGGTAGGATGGCAACCATTGATTTAATGTTGACTCGAAGAAATAGCTGATCTCCTCCGTAAGCTGGTCAAATGCGTTGTAGGTATACACATCCTTGAAATCATTGACCGACATGGCACTATCCAGGCGATGCTTGCTGTTGGGAGCCCAATCGGCACCCTGATAGAGACTATTTAATTGTCTGATCCGTTCCAGGTTCTGAAGGGGAGTCAGCTCGTCAAGGCCAGAGATACCCGGCCGCTCAGTCTTATAAGCACCTCCATTGTTCAAATGAACATTAATCCGGTTTGAAACAGCCTCCTGTCCTGCAGCCTCGCTTATGAGCAGGAAAGAGGTAAGAAATGCAACTAACAGTGTTTTCATCTTTGTTGTGGGTTGTTGTGTGGGTTAGTTTAATTGATCTGGCAGAAAATGAGCCTTCATGCCTGTTTGTAATAATTCACTCAAAGGCGATTTGAAGCAAAAACAATGCCACAATTTCGAAGAGTATTATCCTGGAAAATTTTCTCTGGGTTTATCATATTAACCCTCCACACAAGGCCACCCCCCCAAAAAAAAGCAGACCCACCAAAAGGCAGGCCTGCTTCCGCGTGTTAATGAAGTATGTCAGCCGGCGTCGCTCCTATCAAACCCTTATCCTATTTAGACGTGCCAGCTGAAGATAAACGCGGTCTTATCTGAAATCACGGCAGCCCCTAGCTCAGGCTGGTCATGATTCAATCAATATTATTGGTTCTTCAGGAAAACCGGTTTAAAGATCAACATGCACCATGCCCAGTTGTTTACCTCGGCGTGATCCCCGCCTTTCAATACTTCGAGTGAGGGTGTACCGAACATCTGTGAATACCCCAACCTGATACTCGCCTGAGGATTCAGGGTATAACCCAGGCTCAGGTCGATCTCCGTACCTAAAGTCCTTTCCATGGCTGTATTGGGCTTAACAGGATCCGCGATATCAGCGGCTGCCATGAGATAATGGGCATACAATCCAAATGTATAAGCATCCCGCTTATAATCAAACTTCATATAAGGATTGACAAGTCCGACGCTGTTCAGGTGGTTGCCCACATAGAAATAATCCATCCACCCGTTGAAAGCATGGTTGGTGCCATAAAGAGGGTTGAAGGCCGTCACCTTATCGCCCGGATCTAACTGGCTTATCCCGGACAACTGCTCAACCCCCAAAGTAAACAGATAGTTTTCTGAGAGCCTGTATGCCAGCTCCAGGCTGAGGTTGGTTGCACTGACTTCCTTACCTGTCCCATTCTTACCGCCCTGGAAGTAAGCATAACCCGTGAAGGTCATTGCATCGTGCTGATATACAGCATGAAGGCCTGTCGTCTGACTGTATTCTATCTCCTGGTCAATCACCTGGTTGGCGGTATCCTTGATATTAACCGGCCGCCCATTATTGAGAAAAAGGAAGCTCAGACTGAGTTTGTTGAATTTCCGGTTCAGCCATAGGTATTGCATGGCTTTATAGGCATCCGGTCCGAAATAATAGTTATTGGTGAGGCTCCCGGACTCATGGTAGGCAAGTCCCAGGTGCATCTTGAAGTCTTTCTCGTACTTCAACACAACGGCATCATGCGAACGTGCCTGCTGCACCCAGTCGACATTGCCAAAGATGCGGGCATTGTCGTACACCAGTTCCTGACGCCCGGCTTTCACGGACCATCCCTTGCAGAAGAGCCATTCGGCCCATGCCTGGTGAATGGAAACAGCATGGTCTTCGTTGCCTACCAACTGGGGCTGGCTGCCCCAGAGCCTCACATCCTGCAGCACCAGTCCGGTGCGGAAACCTGAACCTGCATAGTCCAGATTGAGCCGCGTACGCTGTGTGATGAAGGTTCCCGGTTTCTGATCGTTGCCGGCCAGGGATTTGTAGCCATGGTTGTATTCCAACCTGGGCCTGAATTCGCCACTGAGCGTAAACTGGGCCATTGTATATTGGCTGAAAAAGCACGCTAACAGGGCGATTAAGAGGGTCTGTCTTTGTCTTATCATGGGTATACAATATTTAGGTACTAAATTAACTATTTAACCCAACAAACCAATCTCGGCAAGAATATTTCTTTTGAGGAACCAGGTGAAGCAGGCTGATATCAGGTTATCCGGTCGAAATCGATCAACACCTTACCAGCTTGTTTCATAAGACCGATTGCCCAGCGGGTGATGATGAACGCACTCAGGATGCCGCTGATGCTATCCAGCCAATGGAGGCCAAAGTACTTCCCGGCCAGAAGGGCGAGGATAGCGGCTACACTGGTGACGCCATCCGCCAGCACATGCAGGTAGGCGGAACGGATATTGGGGTCATGGTGGGCATGACCATGATGCAGGAACCAGGCGCTGAGTCCGTTGATAACGAGTCCGATCAAGGCCACAACAATGGCCTGGTCGAAGCGGATCTCGGCCGGGTGCAGGAGACGGTGTCCGGACTCCACCGCCATCAACAAGGCTACAATCTGGAGGGCCACTGCGGAAGTGAAGCCAGCCAATGCAAGGACCTTTTCCCTGCTGAAGCGCATGTTTTTGCGGTTTTGCAGCCGTCGTGTGATCACATAAGCAACCCAGGTCAGGCCCAGGGCCAGGACATGGGAAGCCATATGCCAGCCATCGGCCAGTAAGGCCATCGACTGTGTCCAGTAACCATATGCAATTTCAGCCAGCATGGTGACCGCCGCGATCAGGATCACCCATAGCGTGCGCTTCTCAAAAGACTGCTGCCATGAAACCTTGCCGTTTATATCTGTCATGTTTGCTGATAGGGTTCTTCATCATTCCGATACAAGCCATTCAGGATGTATTCTTTCCCATTTGAGATCACCTGCCGGCAAAGTTCCGTATTTCGATCTAACAATGCGCATTTTGTACCGGATATTTCATATAATCACGTGTTTAACAATCCATTAACAAACATTACCTATCAGACCGGATAAAGTCGTACTTTTGCATGTGAGCGTTCTATTATCCATTCAATTTGACATCTAACAATCCTGACCGATGAAAAGAAATGCAATGTATTTCATATTGGCCGTGTTGGCTTCCGTGTTGGTAGTATCCTGTAAACAAGGTGAGAGTAAGGAAAAACAAGCCGTTGTGCACGAAGGCATGAATGTCGTCGTGGCCAAAGAAGCCCTGTATGCCACCAACTACACCTATATGCTGGTGACCGAAGACCAGAATGAGTATTGGATCGCCGTCCCCTATCAGGAAGTAGAAATAGGCAAGACCTATTACTTTGAAGGCAAAATGGAAATGAAGGACTTCAAGAGCAAGGACCTGGACCGTGTTTTTGATGTAATCTATTTTGTTGACAACATCTATGATACGCCGCACCAGGCTCCGGCGCAGGATGCGGCCATGCCCATGGGAAGGCAACCCGTTGAGCAGCTGGAAGGACTGAATATTGAACCAGCCAAGGGTGGCATCCGCATTGCCGATCTATACGCCAATCCGGCCTCCTACCAGGGCAAACAGGTAATCTTAAGGGGACAGGTCATGAAGGTCAATGAGGGCATCATGGGCAAAAACTGGATCCACTTACAGGACGGCAGCAGCCATGAGGGCAAGTACGATATTACCGTAACTTCCGGTGTATTACCCAAAGTAGGTAATACCATCACATTGCAGGGTACAGTTGCTGTGGATAAGGATTTTGGTGCAGGTTATTTCTATGATGTGATTGTAGAAGATGCCCAGGTAGTGCCTGCCTCCCTCTGATGACGTTATAAAAATTCCATCACATTAGCCTGGCTTTGAATACAGGCTTGCAAACCAACGGCCAGCCCTGATGTGTTGGCCGTTTTCCTTTTCATCCAGGCTGTCTGCCTCATCCATTTTAGAATAGAAGCAACTATTTTCCCTTTTGTGTGAAAAGATTTCAACGTATTTTTCACGAAACAACGACCCATCAATATTACGCATCTCATTGATTACATGAATTATAATCAATTTTTACTTTCACATTCATGATATAACATGCTGTTTTTCAAACAAATCATACCGACATATCTTATATATTAATTTGGATTGCAGAAAAAAATTCCCGACATTTGAAAAATCACCTTAAAAACGTGTCAATCATGAAAAACACGCCGGTTATATGCATCCTTATCACCCTGCTTACGGCAGGTTGTTTCCTGACATCCTGTAAAACAGAAAATGCGCCATCTGAAGAAAGCAATGAATTGGCATTCAGTACAGAAACCGTTGATACCATCAGGCTGGCCGGCGCTTATGCCTTGTATCCACTGGCAACAGCCTGGGCCGATGCATTTCATGCTGCCTATCCAAATATTCACTTTGAAGTCAGCAAACTCAGCGTTGACGAAGCCCGGCAGATGGTATCAGATGGACGTGCCGATATGGCTATGTTGTCGCAGGAAATACAGGTACGCAAGCATTGCTGGCGTGTGGCCGTCGCTAAAGGCGGTGTTGTGCCTGTTTTGAATGCTGCCAATCCCTATCTTCCGAAACTTCTTGAACAAGGGGTTCAGCATGACGACCTGATACAGGCCTATCAAAACGGACAGGCCAGCTGGGCTACCTGGACCGGACAAGGCAACCAGGATCCGGTGAAATTGTATTACAGGTCCGATACTTCCGGGGCAGGGATTACCTGGGCCCAGTTCCTGTGGACAGATATCACAGAGATCAAGGGTATTCCCGTCAATGGACAGGATGAGATGATACAAAAAATCAAGGAAGACGTTTACGCGCTCGGCTATATCAATATGAACAACTGCTTTGACCTGAATACAAGGGATCTGCAACAGGGCCTGGCCATCCTCCCTCTTGATCTGAATTATAACCAGCGGATTGATGCCAAGGAGAAATTGCCTCCAACATTGGATGAGTTCCGCCGCTTCATATGCCTGGGGAAGTATCCCAAGAACCTCTGCCGCAACCTATATTTCGCAGCCCCTGAGGAACCAACTGCACCTGCCATCAAGGCTTTCCTGGATTATTGTATGAATGAAGGCCAGGAAAAACTGGATTCCATGGGGTTTGGGAGCCTCAAAGGGCACTAAGCGAAAAATAACCCATTTCAGGATGTGACTATAAAATTCATATAATCAGCACGTTCTGAAAATATCAAAAAATATTTTCATATATTTGCCGTGGAGGGGGTTACCTTTTTCCCTTTCGGGTATTAATACCTGGACAGGTAAAATAATTCAGAGATGAAACGACTTTTATTGGCAGCGCTCACCTGCGCAGCATGCATGGCTGTTCTCCCGGGTTTCGCCCAAAGCGTGATACAGGGGCAATTGCTATACCATGATTTATGGCCCATACATCCGGCCAAGGTTTTATTGGTAAGAACAACCAACCAGACCATAGCAGATTCAACCCAGACCGATACCCTCGGGCAATATGCCTTCAGTCAGGTAGCGGCAGGGAGTTATATTATCAAGGTGACACCGCAGTTTACCTATGATGACATTGATATGGCCGACGCCCTGCTGGTCATCCATTACCTTGCACCCGGGCAGCAGATCAACCTCAGCCTGCTGCAAAGGCTGGCCGCCGACATGAACAAAGACAGCCAGATCTCCATCGGCGATGCCCTGGCCATCATCCAGAAATGGATCGCCAATCAGCTCAATAAAACCACCACTGAAGAAGAATGGATCTTTGTTGCCGATACCTCCCTCCCGGATACACTGGTGATCTCGGGGCAGATAACGGATACAACGAACTATAACCTGAATGGAGCCCCAGAAGCTGACACAGAAACAGAAAAAAACAGACCGCAGAAAAAACCCTCCTATCCGCACTATCTGAAAGCCGGGGCTGTGTTGACCGCCAGCGCCGCGACAGAAACCCTGATCCCTGTCAGGATGGACGAAAGTGCTATGATTGGTGGGATGGGTCTGGTTCTGGGACTTAGCTCCCCCGATGCCTGCTTCCTGGGTTTTGAACCGGTTCTGCCGGGATGGACCATACAGGTCAGCGGAAATTTCCTTCGCCTGGCCTGGGTGGATGAAACAGCCGGTGGCCGGACCTTCCTGCCAGGTGAGTTGCTTGGACATATCCGCCTGCAACTGTCCCCTTCCTGCACCCACCTCAGCATCACCCAGGGACCGGCCAGCCATGTCATTTCGGCTGAGGGTACCCAGTTGAAACAAACCCTGTTCGAAATCCCTTCCGTTCAGACGGAAACTCATACGACCCGCCTGGAAGCAGTTTACCCCCATCCGGTGACCGGATCCGCCCAGATTCAGTATGCACTGGCCACAGCTTCGGAGGTAAAATTATGCCTGCTGGACCTGCAGGGCAGGATGGTACAGGAGATCCTGCATGCCACAAAAGAGGCCGGCAGCCACACCCAAACCTTTACCAGAAATCAACTCCGGCCCGGCATTTATGTGCTGGAGATGACCGTACAAGAAACACAGCAGCGTTTCAGATTGACCAGGCAGGTCCTGCTTGCCGACTGAAGCTTTACCCGTCCACCTGTCCCAAGGCCGGCCTGTCCGGCCTTTTTTTATTTAGCTTTGCAACAAATCCCTATATTTGTGGTATAAGGCCTGGGTATTATTGGGTTAAACAGAGCAGCACCAACATGCACCGCATTCGACTTTTCCTACTGCTGGCATGCCTCACGGGATTCCTATGCCTGCCCTTTTTCTGGCCCATGGCCCAGCAGGGCAGCGTGAAGGACCAGGGAAGCCACTGGATGCAGAAGGGGGAAAGGGCCTTCCAGGATGCCCGCTACGACAGTGCCATCCGCTGTTTTGCAGAGGCCGCGAATGCTTTCGCCCGGCCGGAGCAGCCGGCCGCCCGCGCCAGGGCCCTGATGCGGCAATCGGAATGCCATCGCATCATCAGCCATATCGACGATGCCTATCGCTTGTTCCTGGAGGCCAGGGGACTGATCGAAGCGCACCGCATACAGGATCACCTGATGCTGGGAGACCTGCACCACCTCGAATCCAACATCGTGTCGGACCAGGGTGACTTCGGAGCTGCCATCCGGATTATGAAGGAAGCCATCGCCCTGAAAGCCAGGGCCCATCCCCGCCCCGACTCCAGCATCAGCATGAGCCTGAACAACATCGGCTTTAATTTTCACTACCTTGCTGAATACGATTCGGCCAAGCATTATTACAGCCTGGCCCTCAACCGGGCCTTGCAGGACCGCGAAAGGTACCTGTCGGACGTGGCCACCTTTATGCAAAACATCAGCCTGGTGCACAGCAGGAAAGGGGACCTCGACAGCGCCCTCTGGCTGATGCAGGAATCCATGGCTATACGGGAAAAGATACTGCCCCCCGGCAATCCGGACCTGGCCCATAGTTATCTGAATATATCTTCCATCTATTCCTCGGTTGGCAATTACGAGCAAGCCATGGCTTACGGCAAAAAGGCGGTGGACATCTTCTACAACAGCCTGGGACCCGATGCCGTGGAACTGAGCATTCAATACTCTGCAATGGCAAATCATATGATACGATTGGGTGATTTTGAAAAGCATCTGGAATACCACCGGAAAAGCCTGCAGATCAGCTATCACAATGAATCATTACTCGAAACACGAACTAGATCTCTGATGGCGATTAGTCACTACTATTATCTCAAAGGTGACTACCTTACAGCCATGCACTACTTGCAAGACAGTAAAATTGCCATCAATAACCCAGGTATCCGGATATCGTATTACATTTCGTTGGCCCGTACATTAGGAAAACTGGGGCAGCAGGAAGAGGTATTATCCTATGTCGGACAGGCCTACAAGCTAACCCTTGCAACGAACGGTCCTAATCACATTGACAACGGATATATTTTTTTATCATTGGGTGAAATCCTCCTGGAGATGGGGAATGCAGCAGCGGCCCTCCAATATTACGATCAGGCACTTGCTGTATACAAACACAATTTTGGAGATCGCAATCCAAGGATGTATTATGCGCACTCGGCCTATGCCAGGGCCTATAACAAGCTCGGCATGCCTGACAAAGCCCTGGCGGCCTTTCAGCAAGCAATCATCTGTGCGTCAGCGTCCTTTGTTGATACCTCTGTGTTTCAAAACCCCAGGCCCTCTACGGTGCTGATGGCTAACTTTCTCGTGGAGCCCTTAGCAGGAAAGGCCTTGATATTCAAAGATAAATACGACAAAACGAAGGACCTTCGGTACCTGGAGGCCTCCCTGGATGCACTCCGCTTGTCGGCAGACGCCATTGACCTGGTGCGCAACCAGTATACGGATGTAAGCAAGGCCAACATTTCGGCGGAGCAGCGTCTGGTTTACCTCAATGGAGTCGAGGTAGCCCGGACCATGTTCCAGCTGAGTGGCAGGACGGCCTACCTGGAAGAAGCTTTTCAGTTTGCGGAAAGGAGTAAATACGCTGCATTATTATCCAGTATGCGGGACATCCAGGCCCGTCAGGTGGGTGGCATACCCGACAGCCTGAGCCGGGAGGAACAGGAGATCAAAGACCGCATCATCGCCTATCAGAAGCTGATCTATGACGAGCAGCTCAAGCCGGAACCAGACCAGGACAAGATTTCACGCTGGGACGGGCAATTGTTCCAGAGCAAGCGGGACCTGGAGAGCATGGTGGCCCGTCTGGAAGCCGCCTACCCGCATTACCATGAGCTGAAGTACCGTTCGGATGTTGTTCACCCGCATGAGATCCAGCAACAGCTTGGTGAAGAGGAGGCCATGGTTGCCTATCTCAAAGGAGACACCAACCTGTTCGCCTTCTACATCACCAGGGACGATCTCAGGCTGGTCAGCACACCCACTGACAGTAGTTTGGCTATTCACATCGAGACATTGAGAAATGCCATGACCAGCCAGGGCATTGCCAATAATTCTGCCGCTTCTTTTGCACGCCAGGCCGTTGCCGCCCATGCTCTTTTTAAGACCTTGCTTGAGCCTGGCTATGATTTACTGCAGGGGAAAGACCTCCTCATCATTCCGGATGAGATGCTGGGTTATCTTTCCTTTGATATCCTGCTGAACAAGCCCCCGGACACGGCCTCTTACGATTACAGCAAGCTTCCCTACCTGATCCGGGACCACAACATCAGTTATGCCTACTTGGCCACCATGCAATACCGGAGGGAGGTGCCACAGGTCAAGCGCGCGACCAAAGCCATTGCTTTTGCCCCCAATTATACCGGCATAAGGGAAGCTCCATCAGAAAACCTCCTGAGTCTGAGGGGAATGGAGAAATTTCTTTTGCCGATCAAACATGCCAAGATGGAGATGGACCTCCTGAAGGACAAGGCCGATGCCAGGATATTCACTGATGCTGCTGCCAATGAATCCAATTTCAAGGCGTTATCTCCTGAATACGACATCATACACCTTGCCATGCATTCGGTCGTTGACAACGAGAATCCCATGCTGTCGAAGCTGGTGTTTACGATCCCATCGGAGGTACAGGAAGAAGATGGTTTGCTGAATGCTTTTGAGATTTACAACCTGAATTTAAGGGCCAGGATGCTGGTGTTAAGTGCCTGCAACACCGGTTACGGTCAGATGCAGAAAGGCGAGGGTATCATCAGCATAGGACGGGCGTTCATGTATGCAGGTATTCCTGGTATCATCATGACCTTATGGGAGATAGAAGACAAGTCGGGTTATGATATCATGACTCATTTTTACAAGTATTTATCGCAGGGCAAGGACCGGGATGAGTCCATTCGTCTGGCCAAACTGGATTATTTACAGGCAGCTGGCAAGCTGCATGCGCACCCATACTTCTGGGCGGCCTACATCAACATTGGGGACAATTCACCGGTCTATACAAAAAACAGACACACCACCTGGGTAGTAGTGGTGTGTCTTCTCGCCTTGTTGCTGATAGCGGGAGGGTATCTCCGGGGGAGGAGATGGAGGGAATCTTAATTATCTTTTCAGCTTTTGCATGATGAACTCCGCCCTTTGTTTGTAGGGGTTTCCTTCCTGCGCCAGTTGTCTGAGTGTCTCCAGTACTTTTTCGTTTTGCCCGGTTTTCAGGTAGCATAGTCCCTGATACCATGAAGCTTGTTCCACGAAGAGATTTTCGCCTTCATCCATGATTTTCTGGAAGGAATTGATTGCTTCTTCGTAATTATTGATTTCCATATAAGCCAGTCCGGAATAGAAGTGCACCAGCAGGTTGGATTCGCCTTGTTTGAACAACTGCAGGGCTCCCTGATAATCCTGGGCTTCATATTTTTTCAGGGCTTCCATGAGCTGGCCGTCATGGGTTCCTGAGGCACCGGCGCGCATGATCATGACAGCATCATCAGGCTGGTAGTACATGCTATACAATTGTTCGGAGGACATGGTATCATCCTGAACATAGTAATAGATACCGGCAGATACGATGAGCAGCAGGAGGACAGCAGCAGCCTGATAGGCCCAGGTAAAACGCCATTTTCTGATTTTATCATCGGCAGGCTGATCTGCCAGGCGTGTATGAATGCGCTGGAGTGTTGCGCGCAACGTCAGGGCATCAGTTTCAGTCAGAGCGGTATCCATTTCGCGATGGAGTTCTACTTCTTGCCTGAGTGCCTCATCGGTTCTCATTGCTTCGAGAAAGGCCGCTTCCTCGGCTTGGCTCAGGTCGCCTGACAAAAATGCATCTATTAATTCAAAATACTTCATAGTGCTGCCTTACTTGCTTTTGAACCTTGGATCGGCCTTTATTCGTCTCACCAAACTCTCTTTGCATTGGTACTTCTTCTTCTTAGCATACTTCTCGCTAGAAAACCCCAGGATTTCCGCAATATCGCGTAAGGGTATACGCTGATAAAACAACCTGAGTAATCGCTGACATCTTTCGGGCAATGCCAGAAAATGTTCCTGGTAAATCCTGAAACGGATATCCCTGGGTGAGATCCTGGCAATTTCCTGATCCAATTCTGCGAACCCATCCCAGACTTCCAGGTGTGCCCTTTCGTTTTTCTTACTATCCAGTTCCTTAAACCACAGATTTCTGGCCACAGAATAGAGGAAAGTATTAAAACTGCATGTCAGGTCTAAGCTTTCGTATGTCAATTTTCGATACATCACGATCAGTGCTTCCTGAAACAGATCCTTAGCATCATCTTCTGATCCGCTGTTGAGCATCACAAGGTTTCTGACCGAAGGATAGAACTTCTTGTAGATATACTCCAGGGTGTCTGTATCCTGGCGCTTGAAACCTTCTACAATGAGTTCGCTGTCGTATTGCATCAACGTCGTTTATTAATACCTTTTCAACCAAAAGGTAACCCCCTGTCAGGGTAAAATTTTCAAAAAAAATTCAAAATATTTATATGTACTTAGGAATAAACAAATTACAAGTTAACACAATGACCATCTCTGCTAACCGGTCCCATCACTAATAACTAAGAACGACCTTACCGCCCGGTAGATTGCCCTTAAGGTGTACCTGGGCAGTGTCGGTGTCAGGTGTCCAGGGCCCCTCAACCTTGATGTAGACCTGCGCTGTCTTCCCTGGTGCTATGAGAGATCCTGACAAGACGACCTGCACCCTTGGATCAGTCGTCTCGGTAGATTCAATGGACAAGGGAAGGTTGCCAGTGTTCTGAACCTCGACGATAGATGTATGGTATTGACCGGCAGCCACTGCGGGCAAGGCGTTTTGTCCACGGAAGACCGCAGTGGTATTCCCGGAGGTTGTCTTGGCGACCATACCCCCTACTTCCCCATACAGTATGGTGATTCTGCGGGCGCGGGCAGCTTCGGGGCTATATACTGAATTCCTGAGGTCTCCGGCACGGGACGACACACGGCTTGCTTCTTCGTCCACCCCGATAGGTACCTCACGAATGCTCAGTTTAGCCTTTCCTTGTACCTGGTTCAGATAAGGCAGCAAGGCGCCATTGTTCCAGGTATTCATTTCATTGACCATGCTGCGGATGCGCCTCGATGCCAGTGTGCGGTTATAGGCAAGCGTATTCAAAGGACTGGCATAACCCTGAACAATCAGGTCCACATCACGGCCATCGGCCAGGGTCTCGTAAAGGAACCCCATCAGTGTCTGCAGCTTCTCCCTGGCCGGCAGGACCTCTTCCTGGAAGAAACCACCTATTCTGGCCCTGGCCTGGGCAGTCTGGGCCGCAGGGATTCCTGTGCTATACTGCTTTTCATATTCTGCCTTTTTCAGCATATAGGCATCTAGTGTATTACCGTATGTAAGCTTCGTGCTCTCCGAGTTGGAACGCGGATCAGGATGATCGTTATCGAAGTAAAGTGAAAGTGGCAATACGGTGTTGATGCGAGCAGCCTTTTCCTGATTGATCCGGTTGTTCATAACAACAGGGTCCTCCTTGGGTTCCTCCTTTTTAACATAAGGCTCAACCAGATAGATATCGAAGCAGCACGTTTCTTCACCAAGTGTTCTGCTACCAATCCGGTTGGAGACGACATAGCCGGGACGCATTCCGGCAGGTGGAATGAAGCCAAGGTCTTCAGCCGGACTATTTACATCTTTGCCGAGGTTGATGGGTTTATCCCATTTCCCGAGTCCACCCTTACTGAAAAATACATCCAATCCACCCAGGCCGGTATGAAAATCACTGCTAAAATAGAGGCCGTCCGCGTTGGCGTCATGGTAGGGCGTTGACTCATTGCCCGGGGTATTGATGGTACTTCCGGCATTGACCGGCTCGGTCGGGAATCCCTTGCTGAGCACCGAATACCAGATATCATATCCACCCTGGCCTCCGGGCCTGTCGCTCACAAAATACAGGACTTCCTTATCCCCCAGCATGGCCGGTGCGGGTTGACTTGCGCTATATCCTTTGATGTTGATCACCTCACCCAATGGCCGCACTTTGGTCCATTTGCCCCGTGAACGTTCCGCCACCCAGATTTCGCAGGCGCCATCTTCGGTGAGGTCCATATCACAAACACTGAAATACATCTTATTACCATCCGGAGTAAAGGAAGGATTACCGGTATGCATACCTTCCTGGTGGAGGCGTTTATCCAGGAACCTGGGTTTATCGAAGCCCCGGTCATGTTGTCTGGAATAATAGATGAAAAACAGCTGGGTTGATTCCTCTTCGTCCTGGGATGAAACAGGGAGGCTGCTGGAAAAAACGACGAGGCTGTCATCGAGTCGCCAGGGCCGGAGCTCAGAGAAGTCAGAGTTCAGGTCATCTCCGGCATGGGTGATCTTCCACCTGATACTGTCGGGGTGCGCCAGGAGGCGGACAGCCTGGATACTGGCATATTGCTGTTTCGCATGATCAAGGATCTCTTCTTCAACATCAACAGGATTATCCGCGAATAATTTCAGGGAAGCCTCCCACCCGTCGAGGTCACCCGTTTGTTTCAGCATCAGGGCCCTGTAATACAGTGCCATTTTTTGCTCCTCTCCCCTTCCCTTTTCAGCAACAACCCGATATGCATCAGCTGCGATGGGATAGTTTCTTGCTTGCATGGCAGCTTCACCAAGCAAGCTATGTGTCTCAGGGTCATCTGGTTTCAGGGTTGCCGCTTCCAGGAAGCTGGCCACTGCCGAAGCATAATCACCCTGTTTCAGGAAACTGTTGCCACTCTTCATCCATTCCCTGTGACTCTGCGCATACAAGTTTGCAGAGGAGAGCCAGAAAAGCATTAAAATGCTGCATATCAGCAGACATCGGCCATAGTGTGATAAGCTTTGTGTCATATCCTGTCGTTATTACATCAGCAAGCAAGCGGGAACACGCAACCTCGGAGGCTGGCTGTTACCGATCACATACATTATATTTAACTCCCATCCTCCCCGCCACTGTGAGGCGCGTCGGAGGCCTGAGTAATTCACATCGTAGGCCATGGACAAGGTCCATGCATTCCGCTGTCCGCCCAGGCTCAATACGAGGGCATCTCCAGCGCGGGTAAAGAGACCAGCTTCCATGGTTGTCATCCCAAAGGCTGTCTCTTCCAGCACATAACCAATCCAGGAACCCAGAAGGTATTCCCGGAAAGGCCCCTGAACAGAAACCAGCACCTCAGGACGCAGGTACCAATCATTCCTTGCCTGGTACCCATGCTGTAAATATACGGTGTATCTTACATCCAATGGAATAGAATCTTCATGAAAGAACGACTGCCCAGGTTGATTAATGTGCCAAACGGACACTCCTGATTTCCAATACTTTAACTCATTATCTCTCTTTTCCCAAACGAGGCCGGCCGCCAGGTCAACAAATGAAAAGGACTGTCTACCAAGTTGTTCCGGTATTCCGAAGTCTGGATTATACTGATTTCCATCGTAACTGGCATCGAATCGAAGCCGGCTAAAATCGAGGCTTCGCTGGTTCCACCCCAGCGCGATCCCTGCCTGCAGACGATGTTCTTTAACAGCCAGCGGAATGGAGGTTGCCAGATGCAGTTGAGCTGCGGTTGTCCCCAAATGACCATCCCCTGCCTGGTCTCTCCAAACAAGCAGGCCATAGGAAAGCCGCCAATCCGCATCCCTGGCACCCAGATAACTGTCAAAGCCAGCCTGGTAGGTCACGAAGGGCTTGGAAACGGCAGCCCATTGACTTTTATGCGCACCACTGACACGGAATTTTTCGATACCTAAACCTGACTCCGCAGGGTTCAGCCAGATACCCTTCTGAAAAGGCATGGAATAGTGCAGGTCCTGCGCCACGATCCACCTATCCAGCAGGCAAAGCCAGCAGATAGCGGTAATCGCAAACATCAGGGGCCTGGGCATCATCTCAACAAGGTTATATTGCCTTTGTGTGAATAGCGTTGCCCATCAAAACAGGTGACATCCAGATGATAAACAAACACGCCAGGGTCGCAGGGCTTACCTCTGAATATGCCATTCCATCCTTCATCAGGGTCAGTGGTCTCGAAAACTTTCTCGCCCCAGCGGTCAAAAAGCACAAACCGGATGGCGTATCCCACAGACGATCGCACATAAAGCACGTCGTTCTGACCATCGCCATTGGGTGTGAAGGCATTAGGAACATATATATATGGAAAGTCACAAACAAGCTCTTTTACAAAAATCACGACAGAATCCTGCCATGTACAGCCGTAAATATCAGTGATGGTGAGGTAATAGGTTGTCGGTACAACAGGGGCGGCCATGGTTTGCGCTGAGGTGGGATTTTCCAGACCGGCTGCAGGTTGCCATTGATAGCTGGCTTGTGGTATCACACTAGCCATGATCCTGATTTCCTGTCCTTTAAAAATCGTATCAATGTGTGGATACACCTGTATCGTATCGAAGGGAGATTCAACGAGGATCTCAAAGGTATCCCTGGCAGG
>ERZ795032.1457-NODE-1457-length-16428-cov-473.013620_pt1 | contig 16428 bp, 13 predicted proteins | sample MGYA00375124_ERZ795032 | MGnify/ENA primary metagenome ERZ795032 (study PRJEB30167, sample SAMN05720154) | activated sludge metagenome | isolation source: Anaerobic digester | place: China | collected 2015-12-16 ...
CTGTCTCTATACGCGATGTTCCGAAGGAACGGAGCGGGAGCACCGTTAGGTGCGACTCGTGATACCCTGTCTCTATACGCGATGTTCCGAAGGAACGGAGCGGGAGCACCGTTAGGTGCGAGTTGCGACTCGCGAGAGGACAGGTGGTGGTAGTTCCCTGCTTCACCTGTCTTGTTTACCGCATCCGAGATCCAGACCGGCGCTCAATAGAGCAAAAATAGTTACGCCGCCGGATACGACTGCCCGGCCTCCTGGCCCTCTGCCGGGATGGAGTAGTGCAGGTGGGCAAAGATCCACGCGTGGCCCGTCCCGCGGAGCACCGCCGTCATCCGCCCGTTCAGGGTCTGCGGGACACCCCCGGCGACGAAGCGGTAGGCCATATCGGCCATGACCCAGGCGACCGTCCCCTCGGCACCGATCTGGATATCGGAGAGGTCGAGCGAGACTGTCTCCGCCTGCGCGAAGTCACGCTCGAGGTGCCGGCGATACGCCTCCCGCCCGATCGCCTTCTCGTCGGCGCCGGTTCCGAGACCGAAGAAGTCGGGAGCGGTGAAGGCCATGATGCTCTCGATATCTTTCTTCCCCGTAGCCTCCTCCAGCCGCCGGAGCACCGCCAGGATCTGGTTCTGTGTCTGTTCGCTGACTCGCATGAAGAGTAGTCTTATCGAAGGGGAGATATGCTTTTTGAGCAGGTGCGCCGGCTCAGGCCGGAAGCGCACCGCGTGAGGCTCCGTCCGGGGGTTCGGGATCGGTGCGGTCCCTTCCGGCCGCCCGGAGAAACGCCCGGAATCCCGGTGACCGGGCGGCCCGGACGAGGTTTGCAATGCGCTCGTCCGCGACAAGTTCTCTCCGGATCACCAGGTTGCACGACTCGTATCCGATCGAGGTGAACCGGAGCCCCGCCTCCTCTGCCGTGCGGGCCGGGCAGACGCCTGCATCTGCACGCCCGTTGCCGATGGCCGCGGCGACGGCCCCGTGCGTCCGCACCTCGTTCTCGTATCCGGTGACTGTCGCCGGCTCGATGCCCTGCCGGTCCAGCCACGCATCAAAGAGGACCCGTGCCGCCGTGCCCTTCGGGCGGTTGACGAACCGGAGCGTTTTGGGGTCGCCGGGACCGAGGTCGCGGGCCGAGGCGATCCCGAGTTCCGTCCGGGCCACCTGCACCCTGAGGAGCTCCGCGTCCGGCAGGTACCGGAGGACGAGGTCGTTCCAGGCAGTTCCGGTCTCCGGGAGCGATACCGTAGCAGCATGGCAGGTATTCGCCCTCAGGGCGAGCACCGCCCCGATCGTCGAGGCGTTGCAGCAGTGGAGCAGGTAGCCGGCATCCGAGAGGCAGTTACCGAGTTCCGCGAGGGCGGGATCGCGCGGGCCGACGCAGACTATCGTGCGGTCGATCGCGGAGAGCGGAACGGTGAGCCGGACGTGCACCTCCTCTCCCGCCTCGAGCCCCTCGCGAACGGCCGGGATGTGGAGGTAGCCGTTCGCCCGGACCACCGCCATCTGGATCCCGCCGCCCCGGGGATGCGGGGTCGCATAGCAGGTGCCGGCAACCCGCCCGATCGAGACCGGGACGAACTCATCGTATCCCGGATCGGACGCCAGCCGCCGTGATAACCGGACAACCAGCTCCTCGTCCGGGACCGGCGAGAGCCCCCACCAGGAAAGGAGATCCCCGGCTATCTCGCGAAGGATGGTCTGTGCGGCGACAGGGTATCCCGGCATGCCGAGGACCGGCTTGCCGTCGACCTTCGCAAGCAGCACCGGTTTCCCCGGCCTGATCGCGATCCCGTGGAAGACGATCTCGCCGAGCGTGCCGACGACGTCCCGGGAGAAGTCCCGGGTGCCGGCCGACGAGCCTGCCGAGAGGATGACGAGATCGTTCTCCGCGACGGCTTCTGCGAGCGCTTCCCGGATCAGGTCCGGGTCGTCGGGGACGATAGGGTAGCGGCGGCAGGTCGCTCCCATCCGCGAGAGGTAAGCCTCCGCCATGAGGGTGTTCGTCTCGATCGTCTGGCCGGGCGCGGGGGGAAGACCAAGGGGAACGAGATCGCTCCCCGTCGGGACGATCCCGGCACGGATCGACCGGACGGAGAGATGGGTTACGCCGTAGGTCGCGAGCGCACCGAGGTCGAACGGCCTGACCCGGTGGCCGTTCGGGAGGACGAGTTCCCCTGCACGGATATCCTCGCCCGCGTGCCGGACGTGCTGTCCGGATGCCGCGGACTTCCGGATCCGGATGGTGCCGTCCTCGTCCCAGGTATCCTCGATCATGATGACGGCGTCAAACGACGGGGGAATAATCTCGCCGGTATTGATGCGGACGCACTCCGTGAGAGGTAGAGGGCGCCGGTCCTGTGCCCCCCGGGTCTCCCTGCTTTTGACCGCGTAGCCGTCGAACTTTGCGATATCGATCTCGGGAACCGAGCGCATCGCATATACGGGCTCGGCCGTCACTCTCCCGACAGCCTCGCGTAGCGGCACGGTCTCGGCATGGTTTCCTGGGGGAAACGCCTGCCGCATGGCCGCGAGCGCTTCCGGGAGCGGGGTAAGATTCAGGTACCGGCGTGGCATACTCTTGACTCCTTGATGGGATGCCGGGACGGGTATTCTCCGGCCTCAGTCCCGGTTGTACAGGATGACCGGTCGTAAAACGGCCGGAGGTTATCATTCATCTTTCGGCTGGCGACGGGGAGCGAAGCTCGCAATCGAAGAGCGAAGACTCGCTGCATGCGAGGATCTCCCCGGTGTCTTCCGGCACGGTCCGGAGACGGAAGATCACCTCCCTCTCCGGACCGGCGACGACATAGCAGTCTCCTCCCGAACACCGCAGCCGGCGGTTTCCAGGGCGCGCGCCGGTGATCCCGATGAATGCGTCGGCGATACAGGGATCGGTGCCGAGCGTGACCGAGACTCGTGGATTCCGCAGGTCGCTTTCAACGATACGCATCGCCGCCTCCGCCATCCGCACCGCGACCGCCACGCCCGGACAGAGTTCCCCGTGATAGTTCACGGCCTCGCGGATGAGGCCTTCCCGGTACTCGCCGGGGCCCATCTTCCGGATCTTCTCCGTCCGGTCGTGGCCGGTCGCCGAGAAGACGCAGTCCCACCCTGCCTGGTAGGGCTTGAGGTCGAGCACCGGCGTCCCGTCGATCAGGTCGACGTTTGCGAGCAGGAGGAACCGCCCTTCCCGCACACTGCGCAGCCTGACCACCGAGACAGAGAGGGGGTTCGGCCGCGCCGGGGAACGAAGGGCAAAGACGCCCTTCTCCGGGAGATCGTGGGAGACTTTCCGGGCCACCGCCTTCAGGACTCCCCGGTCCGCCTCATGGAGCCAGCAGACCAGGAGCAGGTGCGAGTTCTCCTCGATGCCGGAGAGCGCCCCGGCGTAGTCGGGATAGACCTCCACCTCGGCATCCACGCCCTGGACCGGCATATCGTTGCGGGAACGGATGCTTGAATGCACGAGCCCGATAGGGACGAGTTCCATGCGGTGCATGCTGCGGCGACGGGGATTAAGCCCTTTCTCTCAGTACGCTACCTTCTCGTAGTAGGACTGGGACCGGCAGTCGGAGCATGCCCCGTTGACGAGCATATGGTCGGGGACCATCTCGCCGCAGATGTTGCAGATCGCGGATCGCCAGGGCCACTTCTGGGGAACTTTCACCCGTACGTTCTCGCAGGAGAGGAAGTCGCGTCCTGCGTCGATGATCTCGTCGATCAGCGCGATGCCGCGGGTTCTCGGGTCGAAGAGGGGGTCTTTGGTGTACCACAGGGCGAACGTCGGGTACCGTCCGATCTTCTCGCCGTCGACGAAGATCCGGATCCCGTTCACGTACGGGGCTTCGGCCGGGCCGTTCATGGTGATGGCGAACTTCCCGATCGGGAGCACCCGGAGGCGGTGGTTGCCGGTCGTGCAGTGAGCGATCACCTGCAGGGGGTCGGGCAGGCACTTCATGGTCTCGCAGACGGCGTAAACCTTCTCGTCGTTAGGAGGGTTCAGGAGTTCCAGGGCATAATCCACCATATAGACCCCGACCAGGAGCCCGGGGGCCGCAAAGGTGTGAAATTCGATGCATCTCCGGAAGTGATCGATTAACTCCGGGGTGGAGCCTTTCGACCTGAGCCGGGCCTCGATGTCCTCCCATGTGTGATTCAGTCTCGGTTGCATGGAAGAGTATTTAGTCAAAGGTAGTAGTAAATATTTTGGCCAAGTAAATAATATTTAGTTAACTCATTTGGGGCAGATACGGCATATTACCAATTTAACATCGTATTATCGCATAATAAGGAACATTGTCGAGACTACATTGTATACAGGGATTATGGGTTTATTGATATCAATTATACGACCTAATATATTGGCTATAGTTAATGCAATAAGTTTAAATTTATATACTATCGAGTTGAGTAAACCTAATGTGAGCATGTCCATCCATTCCTGGCATGCTTGGCAACCGACGTTGAATGCAACAACCGGGAGAATGTGAATGACAGAAACCAGTGGAAAGTTACGCTACGTTCCCACGACCTGCCCCTATTGCGGTGTAGGGTGTGGACTCAACCTTGTGGTGAACGACGGCAAACTCGTAGGGGTCGAACCTCTCAAGAGGAGCCCGATTAACGAAGGAAAACTCTGCCCCAAGGGAGTCACCTGCTGGGAGTTCGTGCAGAGCCCCGACCGGCTGACAAAGCCCCTCATCAAGAAGAACGGCAAGTTCGAGGAGGCAACCTGGGACGAGGCCTATGACCTGATCGCCTCGAAGTTCAAGGAGACCAGCGAGAAGTACGGACCGAAATCGCTCGGTTTCCAGGTCTCGTGCCGGACCCCGAACGAGGAGTGCTACATCATGCAGAAACTCGCGCGGGTGGCCTTCAAGACCAACAACATCGACAACTGCGCGCGCATCTGCCACGGGCCGTCCGTCGCGGGGCTCTCGCTCTCATTCGGCTCCGGTGCCGCGACGAACCCCTTTGAGGATGTCCTGAACGCGGACGTCATCTTCATGATCGGCGCGAACACCATCGAGGCGCACCCGCTCGCCGGCCGCCGGATTGTCCAGGCCAAGAAGGCGGGCAAGAAGATCGTCGTCTGCGACCCGCGCTACACGCCCACGGCGCGCCTCGCCGATGAGTGGGTCCGCTACAACCCCTCGACCAACATCGCCCTGATCAACTCGATCATGTACTGGATCATCCAGGAGAACCTCCATGACAAGGAGTTCATCGAGAAGCGGACGAGCGGGTTCGACGAATTGAAGAAGACCGTCGAGAAGTATGCCGAGGTCGAGTCGATCACCGGCGTTCCGACCGAGCGGGTCAAGGAGATCGCCCGGATATACGCCAATGCCAACAACGCGGTGATCATCTACTGTCTCGGCATCACGGAACTCTCGACCGGCACGGACAACGTCCGGTCGCTTGGAAACCTCGCGATGCTCACCGGCAACGTCGGCAGGCCGGGAGTCGGTGTCAACCCCCTCCGTGGACAGAACAACGTCCAGGGCGCCTGCGACATGGGTGCGTATCCGAACGTCTTCTCCGGCTACCAGAAGTGCGAGGACGACGCCACCAGGAAGCGCATGGAAGAACTCTGGGGTGTCACCGGGCTTGCAAGCGAGTACGGCGTGACCCTGACCGAACAGATCACCCAGTGCGGCGACCCGATAAGAGCGATGTACATCTTCGCGTTGAACCCCGTCGTCTCCTACCCCGACTCGAACCACGTGATGCGGTCGCTTGAGAAACTCGACTTCCTGGTCGTGCAGGACATCTTCATGACCGAGACGGCACAGTATGCCGACGTCATCCTGCCCGGCGCATCCTTCGCCGAGAAGGACGGGACGTTCACCAGCGGCGAGCGGCGTGTCAACCGTATCAGGAAGGCCGTCGAGACCCCGGGCGATGCAAAGGAAGACTGGCAGATCTTCGTCGATCTCGCCCACAAGCTCAATCTCAACGGCTTTGACTTCAACTCGCCGGAGGACATCTGGGACGACATGCGGCGGGTCACCCCGTCGATGGCCGGCATCTCCTACGAGAGGATGGAGAAGCCCGAGTCCGTCCACTGGCCCTGCCCGACCCTCGAGCACCCGGGAACTCCCATCCTGCACCGCGAGAAGTTCTCGTCGGCCGACGGTCTCGGACACTTCTTCGGTCTCGAGCACCGGCCGCCCGCGGAGGTCGCCGACGCCGAGTATCCGTTCACTCTGATGACCGGACGTCTGATCTTCCACTACCACACCCGGACCCAGACCGGCCGGGCGAAGATCCTCCACCAGGAGGTGCCGGAAGCCTACGTGCAGATCAACAACGAAGATGCAGCACGGCTGAAGATCCAGAACGGAGAGAAGATCCGGCTCCGGGGCAGGCGCGGGCAGGCAGAGGCTCTTGCCAGGGTGACCGATGAGGTCGCGCCCGGGGTGCTGATGATGACGATGCACTTTGGCGGGGTTGGATCTGTGAACCAGCTGACGAACACCGCTCTCGACCCGCTCTCCAAGATGCCGGAGTTGAAGCACAGTGCGGTTGCCGTCGAGAAGATCACGGGGGTGCAGTAAATGGTAGCAAAGGGAGATATGGTATACGCCTGGACGACGAGCCCCGATATCGCGAAGGTCGCGGAATGCGGCGGCGCGGTGACCGGGCTTCTCAAGTATGCCCTCGAAAACAAGATCGTCGACGCCGTTCTGGCGGTCAAGAAGGGCGTGGACCTCTACGATGCGGTCCCCACGATCATCACCGACCCCGCCGAGATCGCCCAGACGGCAGGCTCGCTCCACTGCGGGACGCTCCTGCTCTCGAAGCTGATCAAGAAGTACCTCGACGGCGCCGGGGAGATGCGTCTTGGGGTGACGGTGAAGGGTTGCGACGCGATGGGCCTCTACGAGCTCGCGAAGCGCAACCAGGTCAACCTGGACAACCTCCTGATGATCGGCGTCAACTGCGGCGGCTCGGTCAGCCCGGTCCTCGCCCGGAAGATGATCCGCGAGAAGTTCGGGGTCGACCCCAACGACGTCGTCAAGGAAGAGATCGACAAGGGCCAGTTCATCATCGTCACGAAGGACGGCCAGCACAAGGGCATCTCGATGGACGAGCTCGAGGAAGAAGGCTTCGGCCGCCGCTCGAACTGCCGCCGCTGCAAGATGAAGGTCCCCCGCCAGGCAGACCTCGCCTGCGGTAACTGGGGTGTCATCGGTGACAAGGCCGGCAAGGCCACGTTCGTTGAGGTCTGCTCCGAGAAGGGCGCGAACCTCCTCGATGCCGCCGTGAAGGCCGGAGCGATCGCCTCCGAGCCCGCGAACCCGAAGGGGATCGAGATCCGCGGCAAGGTCGAGAACGCGATGCTGAAGCTCGGCGACAAGTGGCGGGCCCGCTACTTCGAGGCCCTCGGCGAGGGCAAGGAGCGCCTCCAGACGATGATGGAGGACTCGAGCCGGTGCACCAAGTGCTACGCCTGTATCGAGAACTGCCCGATCTGCTACTGCGTCGAGTGCAGCACGAAGAAGCCCTACCTGGTCCCGCCGGGTGTGCTCCCCGTGCCGTTCATGTTCCACCTGATCCGCTACGCCCACGTGGCGGACTCCTGTGTCAACTGCGGCCAGTGCGAGGAGACCTGCCCGATGGAGATCGCGAACTCGCTCTACATGCACGCCCTGCAGGTGGACATGGAGCGGATGTTCGGCCACACCCCGGGTGTGGATATGGATCTCCCGGTGCTTGCGCTCGTTGAGGAGCAGGCCGAACGCCAGCGCCTCTTTGAGACCGGCAGCGACCAGATCTACGACGTGTTTAAGTAACGACGCGTGCCCCTCGGGGCAGGCGGAGTTCGAGCACCGAAGGTGCGAGTAACGACGTTCCATCAGGAACGGAGTCTGAGAAAACGCGAAGCGTTTTCGAGCGACGACGCGTGCCCCTCGGGGCAGGCGGAGTTCGAGCAAAGGATGCGCCCGGCCGGAACCGGCCGGGCGTCTAACGCCCGTTAACCAACCTACTTGAGTTCCATAAAAACCTCATTTGCGCCCGTGTCGGGGTGCTAAGGCTCCAGGCAACGCCCGGAGGTGGGGGAGAGAGCGACGCTCTCTCCCGCTGCCGGACAGCCGCAAAAACCTCTTCTGTGCTTTTACCGACGTTTTTGCATGGATTTTTCTCTGCACAGCGGGAGAACCGGCAATCAAAAGACTGAACTATCACAACCTCCTACGGGATTATCAGGAGCAGCCGGAGGCCCGATGGGTTGTGGGGCCGTCTGTCTCATGCGGGAGTTACCGGCGAACGCCCGGGATACGGAGCAGAATACGTATGAAGTTTGTGTGCCCGCTTATTGTTGTTCGTGACATGGAGGTCTCCAGGGCCTTCTATGAGGAGGTGCTGGGCCAGAAGGTCGGCTACGATCTCGGCGAGAACGTGTCGTTCGAGGGCGGCTTTGCGATCCACCTCCGGTCGCATTTTGCGGATCTCATCGGCGTCGATGAGGACGATATCCTTCGGGGGCCGAAGAACGCTGAACTCTACTTCGAGGAGGACGACCTGGACGCCTTTCTTGAACGGCTCAACGGGATGGACTCCGTGAAGTACGTCCACGGCGTGGTAGAGCAGCCCTGGGGGCAGCGGGCCGTCAGGCTCTACGACCCCGATATGCATATCATCGAGGTCGGGGAACCCATGGAGAGCGTGGTAAGGAGGTTCCTTGCGAGAGGGTTCTCGGTCGAAGAGACCGCACGGCGCACCTCGATGCCCGAGGAGTTCGTCCGGCAGTGTGCATGAACGGTGCGCCGGGGACGACCACCGGTATCGTCTAGTCCTCTCCCGTGCACGATCTCTCCAGAGAATCGATCCCGCCCCGGAGTGATCCGGCGGCGCGTCCGGCATACGTGAAGTGAGGACCTATGTTCAAGAAAATTGCCTGCATCCGCATTGGCGGCGGAAAGATCGCCCTGGATGCCGCCGAGGAGGCGCCGGTGGCGATCTTCGTCAACGGCCGGCACCTGACGACGGTGATCCTGAGCCCGACCGGACTTCAAGACTTCGTCACCGGCTACCTCTACACCGAAGAGATCATCCGGAGCGCGGACGAGATCGAGTCGGTCAGGGTCGAGGAGAACCGGATAAGCGTCCTCACGACGAACATCTTCAAGCGGGTCAGCGTAAAAAAGACCATCCTCTCGGGGTGCGGGGGGGCCGTCTCCTACATCGACACCCAGAAACTGCCCGCGATCCACTCCGATCGTACGGTCTCCATCCCGGAGCTCGAAAAAGCCGTCACCGCCCTCCCCGCGCCCGGCATGATCGAGGTGATCGCCCTCATCGACGGCGGCCACATCGCCGCCCGCTCCGAGGACATCGACCGGCACAACGCCCTCGACAGGGTGATCGGTCGAGGGCTGCGTGACGGTCTTGACTTCTCCCGGACGGTTGCCGTCGGCACCGGGACGGTCACCTCCGAGATGGTCAGGAAGTGCCTCGTCGCAAACATCCCGGTGCTGGTCTCCACCGGTCCCCCGACCGCGCTTGCCGTGGAGGTTGCGGAAGAGACCGGCCTTGCCATCGTCGGTTCTGCCGGGACGCCGGAGATGGCGGTCTATACGCATCCGGAGAGGATTGAAGGGTGCGACGGGCCGTAGGGTGCGACGTTCCAGAGGAACGGAACTTGAGCACCATTAGGCGCGGGGGCAGGAGCGTGAGCACCGACAGGTGCGCACCCTCCACGGTCCACTGCATAGAGAGATCCCTGGAAGAACCGTGCACGGCTTCCCCCCGGTTATCGCCACGCACTGCCCGCCCCCCTCCGGGGGCGGGAGGAGCGCGAAGCGCGGGCGGTGGGGGGGTTACAGATATAGTCTTATGAGGGAGAGACAGGGGAGGGGGCATGCCCCCCTCGCACCTGTCGGTGCTCAAGCTCCGCTCCTTCGGAGCATCGCACTCCTCGTCAGCCCCTCCTCGCACCTTCGGTGCTCGAACTCCGCTCTTCGAAGACCTCCGGTCTTCTCAAACTCCTGTCCTACGGACAGTCGTTCTCCGGAGCGTCGTTCCCCTAATGGCGAATCCCCCACGGTCCACTGCATGGGAATTTTCTCTCGCTCCGGTCACTGCGTGTGCTTAAAATAAAATCCGGCAGTGTTCAGACTCTTGTACCCGAGAAGCCCAATCATCTCGGACTCGTGTACTGCAGGAGGGTCATTCTGATTGGAACGTCGCGAGTCGCACTTACCGAAACCCGAGGCCGCCGAAGACCAGACCAAATTAGAGGATTGAGGAGACGTCTCACCGTCCGCGGCTGATCTCGTCGACGGCCGCAACCAGAAGGTCGATCTCCTGCTCGGTCGTGAAGGCCGCCATGCTCGCCCGGACCGTCCCCTCCGGGAGGTTCAGGTGCTCCATCAGCGGCTGGCAGCAGTGGTGCCCCGACCGCACCAGGATATCCGCATCCTCGTCGAGCATCTGCGCGGCCTCCTGGGGGTGAACGCCGTCGATGGTGAACGAGACGACCCCGATCCGGGCACCCGGATTCCTCCCGGCGTAGACCGTGACCCCGTCTATCGCGGAGAGCCCCTCGATCAGCCGGGCGGTCAGGCGCTCCTCGTGCCGGTGGATCTTCTCCATCCCGATCGCCGAGAGGTAGTCCACGGCGACGCCGAGCGCGATCCCGCCGCCGACGTTCGGCGTCCCGGCCTCGTAGCGCTGGTAACCCTCCGCGGGCACATGCCCCTCTGCCGTCACGCTCGCGACCATGCCCCCGCCGAGGGTCGGCGGCTCGAAGAGCAGGTCCCGCATCCAGAGGACCCCGGTCCCCATCGGCCCGAACATCTTGTGCCCCGCAAAGCAGAGGATGTCGCAGCCGAGCTCCGCGACGTCCAGCGGCATGTGCGGCGCGGATTGTGCGGCGTCCACCAGGAGGAGGGCGCCGTGCTCCCGGCAGAGCCCCGCGATCTCGGGGACCGGTGTCGTCACGCCGAGGACGTTTGAAGCGTGGGTGACGGCGACGAGCCGGACACCGCCCCCGGCCAGGGTCTCCTCGAGTGCGGCAAGGTCGAGCGAATAGTCGGCGTCGATCCCGATCACGTCGAGCGCGACCCCCTGCTTTCCAAGCGCCCTCCAGGGGAGGAGGTTTGAGTGGTGCTCGAGGATGGTGGTCACCACGCGGTCGCCCGGCTTCCAGGAGAGCCCCTGCGCGACCATGTTGATCGCGTCGGTGGCGTTCTTCGTGAAGACCGTCACCCCCGCCTCCCCGCCGACGAACCGGGCCACCTTCTCGTGGGCGTGCCAGTAACGCTGCGTCGCGATCCGGGTCAGGCGGTGCACGCCCCGCCCGACGTTCGCCCGGTAACGGTGCTCGAACTCGACCGCCGCCTCCACCACCGGCTCCGGCGAGAAACTCGTCGCCGCGTTGTCCAGGTAGATGATATCGCCGAGGATCGGGAAGTCTTTCCGGATCGTATCGGGAGTGAACTCAATCTCTGCCGGCCGTGCCGGCTCACGGGTCTTCATCGTCTTCGTCGTTGCCACCTCCACTCTCTTCTTCACGGGAGCTTCCCGCAGGGTGAAGTCCTCGTTCACGCCGATGCCCCGCTCCCGGCAGACCTCGCGCATCTTCGGGGGCAGGGCCCGCCATCGCCAGAGCCCCCACTGGTGGTAGGCGTCCGGCATCCCGGTCTTCTCCGCCCACCTGATAAGGAATTCGTCCCAGCGCTCCGTCAGTTCCGGGTGCATCTCCCGGAGCCCCTCGTACTCGCTCTCGAGCGCCGCCGGGCAGAGGTAGCAGCCTATCCGCTCAAGACCCATCTCGTAGAGCGGGTTCATGGGGACTTCCTGCCACCAGAGGTAGAGGAAGACCTCGAGCGCCCGCCAGTTCCGGATCGGCGAGACGTTCAGTTGCAGGGGGTTCGCCGGGTTCTGGCTCGTCTCCTCAAGGTCGGCCCGATTCCAGGACTCGTACCAGCGGTTCCCCTGGATGGTGACGCAGGGGCCGGTCTCGGCGAGGTAGATCTTTAAGGGGTGGAGTTTTAAGAGTTTGCAGCACCAGCGGTGGTCCTTCCCCGGCGGCCCCGCCTTCTCGACCGCCTGGAAGAAGTCGCCGCCTTTCCGGATGATCTCGACGCCCTGTGACGCCACGAACTCCACGGTCTCGGGGAGTTCGATCCCGGTGTCGATGAAGAACGCCTTCTCCACCCCCGCCTTCCGGGCGAGGTGGCGGACGGCGGTGCTGTCCTTGCCGCCGGAGAACGAGACGTTCGCGCACGGCCGGTCGTTCATGTGCTTCTTGATGGTACGGACGGCGTTGCGCTCAAGGTTCTTTAAGTGGTAGCGGTTCCTCTCGATCACCACCTCCCAGCCCGGGTCGGGCCGGGAGCAGGGCGTGACGGAGACGAGTTCCTTCACCCGGACCTGCCCGTCCTTGACGACGCCGGTGCCGAACCGGTTCTTGTAGGCGACGATGACCGTCCCGTCGGGCACGCCGGCCGCCAGGGGGAACCGTTTCCCGCCGATGCGGCCCTTATGTGCACGCACGGCGGGCTCGGCCTCGAGATCGATGATGCCTCTTGTTGCATACGGGAGGATGTGCGGGAGCGCCTCGGGGGCGATATCGAGGCTGAATTTCCGGGTGACCGGGTCGAACGAGAGCCAGCCGAACCGGTCGCCGTGGACGATCACCAGGTCGGCCCGGTCGGCGCCGCCGGTCTTGTTGAGGAGCACGACATGGGGCAGGGGAATATCGCCGAACTGCTCGGAGAGAAGGCGCCGGATGAGGGCCGTATCCGCCGCGAGGGCCGGGCGGACGTCGTGCGGCTGCAGGAGTTCTATCTCCCGGACCTTCGCTTTGCAGGCGCAGGTGCGCCCGATGAGGGGGACGTTACACTGGTCGCACCAGTAGAGGACTTTTTTTACTGCCGGTTCGCGTATCACTTGAAGAATAGTTGGTTTTCCGCAGACATTAAGGGAACCGGTGAGGGGGGGCGCCGGGGTGCAGGCGGAGAGGAGGTGGTGGAGAAGAGCCGGGCAGCGGCACCGCCTCCCCTCACGGACGCCGCACGAGCAGGCTGAGACCGGCCCCGAGGACGACCAGCAGGACCGCCGCAACCAGGAGAAAGGCGGTGTCGAGGGACCCGGCCAGCCGGGTGCTGGAGAAGTCCGGGCCCGGTTCGGTGACGTTGATCGGGGCGCGGGCTTCGGCGCCGGAGACCGGGTCGGTGGCGACGAGCAGGAGCCTCCCCTCCGGCAACTCCGCGGATGCGATCGCCCCGCGGAAATGCCGGGTGTTGTCATCGGCGGCTGTACGAACGTCTTCCGGGATCGTATACCCTGCAACCGGCGAGCCGGCCCTGTAGACCAGCACGTCGACGCTTCCCGGGGGGCGGTAGAAACTCGCGTCCCGGCTCCAGACGACGAAGATATCAAGGTCTTCGTTCCCGGAGAGGGTGTCGTTCGATAGCGAGAGGGTGAGAGAAGGAAGCAGCGGGGGGGTCGCGCCCGAGATGGAGCAGGGAATGACGAAGAGGGCGGAAACGGCCGCCAGGAGGAGGAGACGAACCCCGGGTGAGCAGCCCGGCATGCCATACGGCTTCATACCGGAGTATCCGCCCGGTATACAATAACCTTTCCCCTCGCCGGGACAGCAACGGCCGTTGACACTCTCCCCGGGCTTTAGCCGGGGGCTTTCTTGCACCCCGGATCTGTAAAGGCCTGCTCTTTCGAGCAGCACCGGCGCGATGCTCTCAAGATATCCGGTTCCTCCCGTGTCGGGCGGCGACCCCGGGATCTGCGAAAGATTTATTCGTGACAATACGAATTATCTATGAATGGCATCGCGCTGCGTAAACAACCTGGGTGGACAGGTGCTTCTCATGGATGTGACGCCTGATCAGGTGAACGATTACGTGCGAAAGCACAGCAAGGAATACTACGAGATGGTGCCGGGCTTTGTCTTCAAGGATATCCGGATACTCTTACAAAAGCCCATGCTCGTAGGGCTCCAGATCCGGAAGAAGAAGGTCCTGCTGCCGTTTACGAAACTCTGCCCCGGTTACGGGACAGTGCTCCTGGAGATCGCGGCAAAGGACGCGGATCTCGAATTTATCCGCAGCAACCTCGTGAAGATCTCGGAGTGAGAGGGCGACGGGAGCGGCTCCGCACCGTTCCCCCATATCGGACGAGTCGTTCCCGGTACCCGGCCGGCGCGCTCACCTGAGAGGCTTGCGGTGCCTCCTCCCCTGTTTCGCCGTATCCCGCCGTTCTTTTCGGGCAGCAGGACCGATCGATATATAGTCCCTGACGGGAGAAACTTATAACGATCATCGTGGGCATTAAGGAGTGGGTAGTCCCTCAGGATAAGGTTTTTTTTGACCTCTTCGATGAGATGGCTAAAACAGTCGTTTCCGCAGCCGATCTGCTCGTTGAGTTCGTTGAAAATTTCAAGGACGTGAAAGAGCAGTGTCACCGGATGAAACAGATCGAGCACCAGGGAGACGATATTTCACACCAGATCTACGAGCAACTGAACCGGACGTTCATCACGCCGCTTGAGCCCGAAGAGATCTCCCGTCTCGCATCGGCGCTGGACGATATTCTCGACTACATCGACGGCACGGCACAGCAGATGTACAGTTACGGCATCACCGAGACCGACGACTCGATGATTGAACTTGCAAAGCTGATCCAGTTGAGCGTCATCGAGATCGAGAAGGCCGTCAGCAGTATACGGTCGATCAAGGACCCGAGCCTGATCGAAGAGCGGTGCATCGAGGTGAACCGCCTGGAGAATGTCGCGGATAACGTCCTCGGTCATGCTATCATGGACCTCTTCAAGACGAATGATGCGATCACCATCATCAAACTCAAGGATATCTACGAAAACCTGGAGATGGCGACCGATAAGTGCGAGGATGTCGCAAACGTCTTGAGCGACATAGCCATCAGACACTCCTGACTGCCATGGATCCGATCATCATCCTCGGCATCGCTCTCGCTCTTCTTTTTAACTTCGCAAACGGCCTGAACGATGCCGCAAACTCGATCGCAACCATCGTCGCGACCAAGGCTTTAACCCCGTTGCAGGCGGTCCTTCTCGCAGGGGTCTTCAACCTCCTCGGCCCCCTCCTCTTCACGACGGCGATTGCGGCGACCATCGGAAGAGGGATCGTCGACCCCTCATTCCTTACGCCGACGCTGATCTTCATGGCCCTGGTCGGCGGGGTGCTCTGGGTTCTTGCGACGTCTCTTCTCGGTATCCCGGTATCGAGCAGCCATGCTCTGATCGGGGGGCTCCTTGGTGCCGGGATTGCAGGTGCCGGGACAGGAGCGGTCATCTGGCCGTCGCTGGTAATGATTGAGCAGACCGCCTTCTATGGGCTTGCCGGTGCCGTCCTCGGTGCTGTCGCCACGGGGGTGTTCGCGCATCGGAGGGGCGAGTTCAAGCCGTGGAACCTCCTCGTTGGGGGACTCATCGGGGTGACGCTGGTCATCCCGCTCGCCATCGCAACAGGGTTTTTGAGTGTCAGCGGCATTCTCGGGGTCATCATCTTCATCGTCGTCTCCCCGATGCTTGGGTTCATCGTCGCGTTCATCTTCGGCATCACCGTAACTTACGTCTTCCGCAACTATGCTCCGCGGCGCCTGACAAACCTCTTTCGAAATCTTCAGATCTTCTCGGGGTCACTCCAGGCGATCGGCCACGGCGGCAACGATGCCCAGAACGCGATGGGCATCATCACCGCCATGCTCCTTGCCGGCGGGCTGATCTCCGAGTTTGCCGTCCCGCTCTGGGTGATACTGGTCTCTTCGCTTGCCATCTCGGTCGGTACCCTCCTCGGGGGCTGGCGGGTCATCGACAAGATGGCCACCAAGATAACGAGGATCCGGCCCTACCAGGGGTTTGCCGCATCGACCTCCGCCGGGGGTGTCCTGTCGCTGATGAATGTCTTTGGCGTCCCGGTCTCGACGACCCATGCGACAACCGGCGCGATCATGGGTGTCGGCGCGACGCGCGGCTACTCGGCGGTCAAGTGGGGCGTGGTCCGCGAGATCCTCATCGCCTGGTTCCTGACCATTCCGGCCGCGGCGATCGTGGCCGGGGTATGTTTCCTCATCGGCCGGGCGCTCTTCGGCCCGATCGTCTGACGGGGCCGGCGGGGTGGTGAACGGCCACACCGGATTTCAGGCACAATGCCCTCTGCCGGGCAAAGCACCAGCGCTATGAGCGCAAAAGGTCTTCCGGCAAAACTTCTTTTTCACTTTCACCATGCGCACGGCTCCCGCTTAAATAACCATCTCCCGACGATCTTTGTATGAGAACGCGACTCCTCATGTCCGACCAGACACTCTTCCGGAGTATCGATGTCTTCGAGATCGATTACGTCCCTGAGTTCTTCAACTACCGCGAGAGCCAGCTCAACGACCTTGCCTACCAGGTCCGTCCCGCACTCGAAGGCGGGCGGG
>ERZ795032.1458-NODE-1458-length-16427-cov-14.493587_pt1 | contig 16427 bp, 12 predicted proteins | sample MGYA00375124_ERZ795032 | MGnify/ENA primary metagenome ERZ795032 (study PRJEB30167, sample SAMN05720154) | activated sludge metagenome | isolation source: Anaerobic digester | place: China | collected 2015-12-16 ...
GATCCCAACAAAGTCCTCTGGGCCATGGCCGACCGCAGCGTCAGCGTACTCAATATGATGACGGACAACAATGTCCAGTTGGTACGCTCAACAGATGACCAGGGCAATACCCTTGCCTATGCCCTTGTTACCGATCGTTTTGAGATAGCCCGCAAACCACAGCGCAGCAGCGATTAGCGTCGGAACAAATGGCGGAAACATAATTGGAAACAATTGTTGACTATGCTGTAACAATCCGCCTCCTTTATCCGTCCTATTTTCAGTTGAACAAGAACGCTAAAACCCGAAGACATGAAACGCGCACGCAGATTAACCGCATTGTTGTTGACCCTGATGATGGTGACAACCTTTGCCAGCGCCCAGAGAGAAGCTGGAGATAAAGACCTTGTTAGCCGTGCCCGTGACGTAGCGCCTTTTACGGCCCTGGATGTTTCCGGGACCGCTGAGGTGATGTTAATTCAGGGTGAACCTCAGTCGGTGGTTGTAAAAGCCGGTGAATCTGCCCAGGAGAAAATCATCCTGAAGGTGGAAAATGAAACCCTGTACATCACCGACAAGGGTGCCACGAAATTTGGCAAGATCCTGTTTATGGTAACTACGCCCAGTGTAAATAGGATCGTCATCTCCGGTGCTTCCAACCTTAAAGGAGATGGATTGCTCCGTATGCCTGCACTGGAGCTGAAGACCTCCGGTGCGTCAGAGATGACACTCTCCCTCGATGTGGAAAACCTGGTATCGGAAGTGTCCGGCGCAGCCACAATGAAACTGGCAGGAAGAGCAGCGCAGCACCAGACAAGTGTGAGTGGGGCCGGTGACCTGAAAGCCATGGAACTTGAAACAGGTAAAGCTACTGTGAAGGTGTCCGGTGCGGGCAATGCCCGGCTCGATGTTGTCGATGACCTGGTCTCTGATGTCAGCGGTGCCGGTGATATCACGCTGAAACGTGATCCCGTCACACAAAGCAGCTCTGGCAAAAGCGGGTCTGCGACTGTGGTGACAGCACCCGGCATTAAAGTTATTACAACCAAACGTGGAGACTCCACAGTAGTCAAAGTGGGTGAGTATGATATACAGGTCGTGGAAGGTGATTCCATCCGCGTCAAAATAGGCGGGACCGGTATCACCCTGGACGAGGATGGCAAAGTGAAGCTGAAGAAAAACAAAAAGCAGCGTTTTAATGGGCATTGGGGTGGATTTGAATTGGGTATCAACGGACTGTTGAACAATGAGAATGGGATGGATCTACTTGGCCCCGACAGATTAAACCCAGGATATGCTTTTCTTGGAGACCTGAACCTGGCGAAGTCTATCAATGTCAAATTGAATTTCTATGAACAGAATTTCAATCTGGCCAGAAACAAACTTGGCCTGGTGACAGGTATCGGACTGGAATATGCCAATTATCGCTTTGACAATAATATCAGACTGTTTCCTGACTCCGCTACCGTTTTCGGACTGCCGATGAAGGAAGACGGCGTCTCTTACAGCAAGAGCAAGCTGGTGGTGAACTATCTCACCGTTCCGCTCATCCTGGAATATCAGACCAACCGCCATTCCAAAACGAACAGCTTCCATATCTCAGCCGGTATTCTTGCCGGACTGAGGATAGGATCACACACCAAAATGGTGTTTGATGCCCAGGGCAAAGAGAAATCCAAGACACGCGATGATTTTCATATCAACCCACTTAAATATGAAGCCATGGTACGACTGGGCTGGGGTGTCATCAACCTGAATGCGCACTATTCGCTCAACACCCTCTTCAGGGATGGCAGAGGCCCGGAAATGTACCCGTTCTCCATCGGACTGGCATTAACTTCCTGGTGATACGACTGTCGGTCCATGTGTCAGCCGCCCTGCCTGTCGGGGCGGCTTTTTTTATGGCAGAAAGGACAGAATTTCCTAATTTTACGGCCCTTAATCCCTGAGAGAAATCAATACACGATACATATGTCAGGTCATAGTAAATGGTCTACGATCAAAAGAAAAAAGGGAGCCCTGGATGCCAAACGCTCCAAGATCTTCTCCCGTATCATCAAGGAAATAAGCGTTGCCATCCGGGAAGGAGGGTCTGATCCTGAAGGAAATGCACGCCTCAGGCTGGCGATTGCCAATGCCAAAGGAGCCAATATGCCGAAGGATAATGTGCAGCGCGCCATTTCCAAGGCCAAGGAAAAAGATGCTGCCAATTTTCAGGAAGTCACATATGAAGGCTATGGCCCCAACGGCGTGGCCATCTTTCTGGAATGCACAACCGATAATCTGCAGCGCACCATCTCCGCTGTCCGTTCTTACTTCAATAAACATAACGGCAGCCTGGGTACTAACGGATCCCTGAGCTTTGTCTTTGACCGGAAAGGCGTGTTTACGGTGCCTCAGGGGAACATTGACCCTGAACATTTTGAAATGGAAGTCATAGATGCCGGAGCAGAGGATATCAGCCTGGAGGATGGGTACTTTTCCGTTACCACCGCCATGGAAGATTTTGGTTCCATGATGAAGAAGCTGGAAGAGCTGGGCATCGAGCCGGAAAATGCGGAACTGCAACGTATCCCACGCACCACGGTGAAACTGGATGTTGATTCAGCAAGGAAAGTCCTGCGTCTCATTGAGATGTTCGAAGACGACGATGACGTCGCCAACGTATTCCATAACCTGGAGATGACCGACGAGTTGGCGGAAGCGATGGGTTAATAGTCCAGTCTTTTCACGCATGCCTGTCACATTTCCCGGGCTTCCGATGTTTGCTTAAAAAGCAAAACCCTCTTGAGGTACTCAGGTCTTTAATGCGGGATAAAGAGAATCACTTTGTGATTCCCTGGCTGTCATTGATTATGATACGGCTCATTTTTTAGTATGGTCAGTGCGCGGTAAAGTTGTTCCAGAAATAGGAGCCTTACAAGCTGGTGTGGAAAGGTAAGCCGCGACAGAGAGAGCGTGTAACTGGCACGTTCCCGAAGCGCAGGGGCAGCACCAAAAGCACCGGCTACGACAAATACCAGGTGACGGGTTGAGGCTGTCATCTGTGATTGCAGAAATCCAGCCAAGCCCATGGTGTCCATCTCCGCTCCCTTTTCATCCAGGAGAACAACGGTGTCTGTCGCCTGGAGACTCCCAAGAAATATTTCAGCTTCCCTGGCTGTCAGCACCTGCACGGGCATGTTCCGCGGATTGCGCACATCAGGGAGAGTCTGAACCCGGAATGGAAGATAACGGGTGATGCGTTTGACATACGACTCGCATCCTTCCTGCAGCCAGGCAGGCTCCGTTCGACCAATAAGCAATAGGCTTAGCTTCATCCGAACTTGATTAGGGTTTCCGAAATTATGGTATTATCTTTGACCAGAAGAGCACTTTGGTTCAGAATTTGTAACCAATGCGTGAATGATGATGTTATGAAAAAGGGAACAAGTATCATGCTTTTGCTCGCATTGCTGTGCCTGCCTGTGCTGTTGGCACAGGATCAGCGGTCGGTAGCCTCCGACGCCTTGCGGGCCATCCAGGCCGGGGATGCCCGGGCCCTTGGACTCAGTTTCGGAAAGACCGTTGACCTTACATTGCCTGGAAAAGAAGGCATTCACAGCCGAACCCAGGCCGAGATCATATTGCGGGATTTTTTCCAGTCAGCGCCACCCACCGAGGTGAGTCTTAAACATCAGGGCAGCTCCAAAGATGGCGCCAGTTTTGTCATCGCTTCCTATAAAAGCGGCAGCAGGGAATACAGGGTGTATTTTCTGGTTAGAGATGGTAACGATGGCCCTAAGATACGTCAGCTCAAATTTGAGCAACCATGATCCCGCAGGATAGCTGGCCGGATCACATAACAGGTCTTGTTGCGCTGATCAACCATGCCCTGCAGGAGGATATGGGCGATGGTGATCACACCTCCCTGGCCACGGTACCTGCAAGTCGCCTGGGACAGGCCCGCCTGCTGGTGAAGGAGGACGGGATACTGGCCGGCATGGAAGCGGCGAGGGAAGTGTTCCGGCAGGTTGATCCGGAACTCAGGGTGGAAAAAAAGTGCGATGATGGTGCCACGATCCGGAAAGGCGATATCGCCTTCACCATACATGGGCCGGTTCGCTCCATCCTGGGCGCCGAGCGACTGGCGTTGAATATCCTGCAACGCATGAGCGGGATCGCGACATATACGAATTTCCTGCTTGGCCTGATCCAAGGAACCCGGGCCAAACTCCTCGATACCCGTAAGACCACGCCCGGATTCAGGATACTGGAGAAAGAAGCCGTGCGCATCGGCGGTGGTATGAATCACCGTTTTGGCTTGTATGATATGATCCTGATCAAGGACAACCACGTGGATGCTGCCGGCGGGATTGTGCCTGCCATTGAAGCAGTCCAGGCTTACCTGAAACGGAAAGAGATGTCATTGCAGGTGGAGATCGAAGTGCGCAATCTGCAAGAGTTGGACCTGGTCCTCCAACATGGTGGAGTAAATCGTATTATGCTGGATAATTTTGCTCCGGAACCTCTGCGGGATGCCGTCAGGATCATTGGAGGCCGCTTTGAAACTGAGGCTTCCGGCGGTATCACTGAGGCCACAATCAGGGAAGTAGCCCTGAGTGGCGTCGATTTCATTTCTGTGGGTGCGCTGACACATCGCATCCATAGCCTGGATCTGAGTTTAAAACTTTTTTAATGTGAGATACTGGGAGAAGCTCCTTCAGCGCTTGCTTTCATTGGGTCCGGTGGCGTGGGCCATCAGGGTCTCGCAGAAAATCATTATTCCTGGTTTCGACGGACTCCCCCTCTACGATGTAGCTGTGTTTTTTATACGCGGACTGCAGAAAGGCGCGCTCACCATGCGCGCAGCCGCCATGTCCTTCAGCTTTTTCCTGGCCATCTTCCCCTCAATTATTTTCTTTTTTACCCTGATACCCTATATCCCTGTCAGTAATTTTCAGCAGACACTGATGGTGCTCCTGGAGGAGCTTATGCCTGACAGCGCCTTTGATACGGTCAGGAGTACCCTGGAAGACATCATCAGCCGGCCACGGAGCGGACTGCTTTCCCTGGGTTTTATCCTCGCCGGATATTTCTCCACGAATGGTATCGCCAGTATGATAGAGGCGTTTAACCAGACCTACCATACGATCGAGACCCGCTCATGGATGAGGCAAAGGCTGATTTCCATCTTGCTGGTACTCATCCTGGCCGTTATCGTCATCCTGGCCATTGCCATGATAACGACAGGAAGTATCGTGATTGACTTCATGGTACAGGAAAATATCCTGCATGACTCAACAACCGTTTTTTTTCTGCAGGTGGGCAAGTGGATTGTCATCCTGGCCATGGTCTTCTTCGTTATATCCTTCATCTATTTTCTGGCCCCATCCCGTGAGAGTAAGTTTCGCTTCATCTCAGCAGGATCCACCCTGGCCACCCTGCTATCCATCCTTACCATGCTTGGGTTTAACTACTATATCAGTAACTTCACCCGCTACAACGCCTTGTACGGGTCCATTGGTACCTTACTCGTGGTGATGTTGTGGATCTACTTCAATGCCATTATACTGCTGATTGGGTTTGAGTTAAATGCCAGTATTTATGCCTCTGGCGCACATAAATACCGGAGATCACGAAAGAGTTGAACCGGCAAAAGCTCCCTGCCTGTGCTGTGGCAATTGAAGATCCAGGGGTATAAAGCTGCCCTCAGGTTTTCATGTGGATATATCCTGAAGCGGCTTATCTTTGTTAAAATCCTCTGTCATTATGAGCCGTATCGCCTTGTTTCCCGGTTCCTTCGACCCGATTACACGGGGGCATGAATCCATCATCCGTAGGGGTTTAACTTTGTTTGACAAGATCATTGTTGCCGTTGGCGTCAACGCAGAGAAGAAGAGTTTCTTCTCCGTGGAACAGCGTTTGGCGTGGATCAGGGAATGCTTTAAGGACGAACCACGTGTTGAAGTGGATATCTATCGTGGATTAACGGTATCTTATTGTCAGGAACAGCGTATATATCATATTTTAAGAGGATTGCGCACTTCGGCCGATTTTGAGTTTGAACGTAGCATCGGTCAGATCAACAAGCAGATGATGCCGGATCTGGAGACGGTTTTTCTGCTCACAACGCCGGAATATACCGCTCTGAATTCTTCAATCGTGCGGGATATATTACGTCATGGCGGGGATGTGAGTGCATTTGTGCCACCTGGGATAAGAGTTCTGCCACCTGATGACCTCCTCAAATAAACATTGCGATGGCACGTTACTACATGAAATGAGGCCCATTCTGACTTGTCTGGTCTTACTTCTTCTCTTTCCCATTCCTTTTCTCAGGGCCGGGGAGTTGAGAATATCCGGGCATGCACCGGGGGCAGAGAACAGGGAATTGCGCCTCTACCGTTATGACGATTATGTTTCCCTGCGAAAGATCAGGATGGGCAGTACACGCATCCAGTCCGACGGGTATTTTAACCTGGTCTGCCAGCTGGATCAGACCGACAGGGTCATGTTCTTCATCGATTTCCATCAGGCTGAGATGCTTGCAGAGCCTGATCAGCATTATCAGATAAGGGTGGAAGGATTTGAGAAGCCTGGTTACCAGGAAGCTTTGAATCCTTTCGTTACACCGGTATACCTTGACCTGATACCGGAAGGAAACAGCCAGCCGGTATTGACAGTCTTCTACGACACCCTGAATGCATGGACAGACCGTTTTATGATCACGCATGCGGATGACTTGCTGAATCGTAAGCATAAATGGAATACGGATTCATTGAAGGCCCATTGGACAGGCGTGCCAGGAAGTCAGCATCCTTTTGCGCTTGTAGCCACCGAATACCGCATTGCACAGTTGATCCCATTATACAGCAGCCGTCTCCGTCTCAGGGTATTCGAAGATTATCTGGATCAGCGTGCAGTATTGCCAGAACATCCGGATTATATGGCATTCTTCACGCAGTATTTTGACAAATGGGTGCTCACCAGCAGGCAGTTACCTTTTTATTTGCTGGCAGGAAGCTTGCAAGGCAGTAACCCTTATGCTGCTGTCATGGATTTTTTGGGCCGGGATAGTCTTTTACGGAGTGCGGTTATCCGTGAACTGGCCTTATTAGTGAATATCCGTGATATGTATTACCATCCGGAACTCAAAAAGGAAACTATCTTATTACTACTGACACAAATAGAGGAGCGGAGCTCCATGCCTGCTAACAGGAAGATTGCACATAACCTGCGTCAGGTATTGCAATACCTTGAGCCGGGTACGCCTGCTCCTCCATTGACTTTAAAAAGTATCAGCGGTGAAGTGACCAGCTTGGAGCGGTACCAGGGTAAATACCTTTATATTCAGTTTTTTACGACTTTGTGCACTCCATGTGTTGCTGAATTAAAGTTGACGGAGAACCTGGAGAAAGAATTTGGGGAACAGTTTGCATTTCTGGCGATATCAGCAGATCTGGAACCAGCACGTCTACCTCCTTTTCTGAAACGCTATCCTTTTCCTGGCGATGTGGCTCATTTCGGGCATGATTTTGATATGCTCGAAGCCTATAATATCCGTTCATATCCCAGCTTTGTACTGATCGACAGGGAGGGAAGGATCATGGCAGCGCCTGCCCGTCGTCCTTCGGAGGAAGCGGCGGTCATTTTCAGCCGTATCCTTGCGCCTTTGCGCCGGCCTTAATTACACACGATCACGCAAAAAGACCGTCAATCAGCTTGTCGTCTGCCTTATTAGGTAAGGTTACCTTCAGCAGAGGTTCCTGTTCCATGGCCCGCTGGATGGCGAAAATTGCTTCATCGTTCCTGGCCCAGCTACGACGGGCGATACCATTGTTGACATCCCAGAAAAGCATGGATCTCAGCCGGCGCTCCGCCTCTGCACTGCCATCGAGAACCATACCGAAGCCGCCGTTGATAACTTCACCCCAGCCAACGCCACCTCCATTGTGGATCGACACCCACGAAGCACCCCGGAAGGCATCTCCTATGACATTGTGGATGGCCATATCGGCTGTAAAGCTGCTACCGTCGTAGATGTTGGATGTTTCACGATAAGGTGAGTCCGTACCGGATACATCGTGGTGGTCGCGGCCAAGAACGACCGGTGCACTGATCCTGCCATTGCGGATAGCCTCATTGAAGGCAGCAGCAATGCGGATACGGCCCTCTGCATCAGCATACAGAATGCGTGCCTGAGAGCCCACTACCATCTTATTTGGGCCTGCAGCCCTGATCCAGCGCAGGTTGTCATCCAACTGTTGCCGTATCTCAACAGGCGCTGTCCGGGCCATATCTTCCAATACTTCTGCCGCGATATGATCGGTGGTTTCGAGATCAATCGCTGATCCTGAGGTGCATACCCAACGGAAAGGCCCAAAGCCATAGTCGAAACACATGGGTCCCATGATATCCTGCACATAGGAAGGGTAACGGTAACGCCCATCCGGTAACAGTATATCTGCACCTGCGCGTCCTGCTTCCAGAAGAAAAGCATTGCCATAGTCCCAGAAATACATTCCGCTCGCATGGACCTTATTGATGGCTTCAACCTGTCTGATCAGCGATTGTTGTACACGTTGACGAAAACCCTCAGGGTCTTTGACCATCAGCTCGTTGGCCTGTTCATAGCTCAGGCCCACCGGATAATAGCCACCTGCCCATGGGTTATGCAGGGACGTCTGGTCACTGCCCATCTCAACCGGGAACCCGGCAGTGGCTATCTTCTCCCACAGATCGACCACATTGCCATGAAAGGCCAGGGACACAGCTTCTTTGCCTACACGGGCTTTTTCTATGCGCAGCAGGAGCTTGTCCAAATCATCATACACCTCATCCACCCATCCCTGTGAATGCCTGACACGGATCGCTTTGGGGTTGATCTCGGCCACCACGCCAATGGCACCGGCGATGACTGCTGCTTTGGGCTGGGCTCCTGACATTCCTCCCAGTCCGGAGGTCAGAAAGACCTTACCTGCCAGGCTGCCGTCGGAGCCAGGCAGCATTCTGCCTGCATTGAGAACCGTGATGGTGGTGCCATGCACGATGCCCTGCGGGCCGATGTACATAAATGAGCCGGCTGTCATTTGTCCGTATTGCGAGACACCCAGGGCGTTGAAGCGCTCCCAGTCGTCAGGCCTGGAATAGTTGGGAATGACCATGCCGTTGGTGACCACCACCCGGGGTGCATCGGGGTGGGAAGGAAACAACCCCATGGGATGACCTGAATACAGTACCAGGGTCTGCTCATCCGTCATCTCAGCAAGATACTTCATGGTGAGACGATACTGGGCCCAGTTCTGAAAGACAGCGCCATTGCCACCATATGTTATCAGCTCGTGGGGATGCTGGGCGACGGCATCGTCCAGGTTATTTTGCAACATGAGCATGATGGCGGCTGCCTGCCTGGACCGGTGCGGATAGGCATCGATAGGGCGGGCATATATTTTGTATTCCGGCCTTAGCCGGTACATATAAATACGTCCGTAGGTGCGCAGTTCATCCAGAAATTCACCGGCCAGCAGGGCGTGATGGCGCGGATGAAAATACCGCAGGGCATTGCGCAAAGCCAGTTTCTTATCAGCTTCATTCAGAATATCTTTCCGCCTGGGAGCATGATTAACACCTGGATCCCAGGGCCTGGGCTCAGGCATTGTATCTGGAATACCTTCCAGTATGGCTTTCTGAAACTCGGTCATCATATCAACTCCATTATTGGTTTCGTGGCAAAGGTAAGGATATTCATGTCCATGATATGTGAAAACGATGCTGAACAGGCGAGTGGTTCAAGGTTATAAAAATCGGATGATTCATCACTGGTCAAACCATATGAAGGTAACTTTGTTGATCTGTTTATGAAATCACATTGGGACCAACGGTATGCTGGGGACTCCTATGCCTATGGCAAGGAGCCCAATCACTTTTTCCGGCTGTTCATCAATAGCCTGCCCCCTGGGAAAATCCTGCTTCCTGGCGAAGGAGAAGGTCGTAACGCTGTGTATGCTGCCGGAAAAGGCTGGCATGTCTTTGCATTGGATCAGAGCACCGAGGGACAAAAAAAGGCGATGAACCTTGCCCGTGAAAAAGGTGTTGAGATCAGGTATGACATTGGCGACCTTGCCAACATTGATTACCCTGAAAATGGTTTTGATGTGGTCTCCCTGATCTTTGTTCACCTTCCTCCGGAGATCAGGCAGGACGTGCATGCCAAGCTGATCAGTATGTTGCGCCCCGGAGGCATTTTCCATATGGTCGCATTCAAACCTGAGCAGTTGCAGCATCAGACAGGTGGCCCACGTGATCTGCGTCTGCTCTATGATGAAGCGCTCCTGCGGCAGGACCTGTCAGCATTAATAGATTTGCGTTTTTTTCATATTGATTCCTTTTTTGAAGAAGGGCCGCATCATCTGGGCCGTTTTCAGGCCATTGAAGTACAGGGGAAAGCGGCGGTATAAACCATGAACGCTGCGTGAGTTCCGCTTCCATCCCTGCTTGGGCTGCCTTGGTCCAGGCTTCTTTTATCTAAATTTTTACAGCATAGACTGGAGGTGTATCTTTGCAGGCATGCGTATCATCTCATTCAAATCCTTCCGGTATGATATACTTCTTTTCTGCTGATAATCAAATCATCTATGCAATTGACGCCTTGTATGCTCCGGACGATGCCACGACCGGTAAGTTGCACTGGCTGATGCAGGGTGCTGCCTTATTGCCATACAGCCGTGTAGAAGGCTATTTTAACGGACCCAGAAAGGAGATGATCACACCCTGGAGCACAAATGCCGTTGAGATCACGCAAAACATGGGTATTCAGGGGATACGGCGCATAGAGGTGTTTAGAAGGGTCGAAAAGGGAGCCCATTGCGATCCTATGCTCGAATCGATCTATGAGAACCTCGATCAGGCGGTGTTTCATGTAAGCCGCAAAGCTGAACCCATACGTGATATCACCGATATTGCTGATTATAATCAGGCTGAAGGACTGGCGCTTAGCCAGGATGAGGTAGCTTATCTGGAGGCCCTTTCTGAAAAGTTAGGCAGACCGCTCACCGACAGTGAGGTCTTTGGCTTTAGTCAGGTCAATTCTGAGCATTGCAGGCATAAGATATTCAATGGTATTTTTATCATTGATGGGGAGGAGATGCCATTGAGCCTCTTTGGATGGATCAGGCGTACTTCACGGGAGCACCCGAATTTCATTGTTTCTGCCTACAAGGATAATGTGGCCTTTATTGCCGGACCGGATGTCTGGCTGTTTTCCCCGGCCCGCCAGGACAAGGCAGATTGGTTCCGGCAGCGGCGCATTCCCAGTGTCTTATCCCTGAAAGCAGAAACACATAATTTCCCCACGACGGTGGAGCCGTTTAACGGTGCTGCCACAGGCAGTGGCGGCGAAATTCGCGACCGCATGGCCGGTGGGCAGGCGAGCTTCCCGATGGCCGGTACCGCAGTATACATGACATCCTATAGCCGGCTTGAAGCCGGGCGGAGATGGGAAAGCCATACGCCACCAAGGCCCTGGCTTTATCATGAACCGGCAGAAATCCTGATCAAAGCCTCCAACGGCGCCAGCGATTTTGGAAACAAGTTCGGACAGCCCCTGATTTGTGGCAGTCTCCTGACACTGGAACAAAATTTGGAACAGCTACGATATGGCTTCGACAAGGTGATCATGCTGGCCGGCGGCATAGGGTATGCCCACCGTGATCAAAGCCTGAAACAGGAAGTGCAGGCCGGTGACCGCATTATTGTGATGGGAGGAGATAACTACCGCATCGGCATGGGAGGAGGAGCTGTGTCATCGGTGTCTACCGGGCAGTTCAGCAAGGCCATTGAGCTGAATGCAGTGCAACGCTCCAATCCGGAAATGCAGAAACGTGTCTATAACGCCATCCGTGCCATGGCCGAGCAGGATAGCAATCCGATCCGTATGGTTCATGACCATGGTGCCGGCGGTCACCTGAATGCGTTGTCAGAACTCGTCGAATCCCATGGTGGTCGCATCGACCTGAGAAAATTGCCGGTGGGAGATCCAACCCTGAGCGCCCGTGAGATCATCGGTAACGAAAGCCAGGAGAGAATGGGCCTGGTGGTCCGGCCGGAAGACGAAGACGTACTGCGCAAAGTAGCCGAACGCGAGCGGGCCCCCATGTATGATGTGGGTGAAGTCGGCCACGACCAGCGGTTTGTGGTTGAAGATGCCTCTTCAGGGCGCCATCCCATCGACCTGCACCTGCTGGATATGTTTGGAAAACCCCCACAGACGGTATTGCAGGATCATGCAACGGATCTTCCGTTACAGGATCTGGTTTATAAAACCGAAGAGATCGGATATTATCTGGAAGACGTATTGCAGCAGGAGGCTGTTGCATGCAAGGACTGGCTTACCAACAAAGTGGACCGCAGTGTTACCGGACGCATCGCGTTGCAGCAATGCACCGGAGAGTTGCAGTTGCCTTTGAATGATTTTGGCCTGGTGGCCTTGGACATGACTGCTGAGAGCGGCATGGCCACTTCGATCGGGCATGCCCCTTTAGCTGCCCAGATCGACCCGGCAGCTGGAAGCCGGCTGGCGGTCGCTGAGGCCCTGACCAACCTGGTACTGGCACCCCTCAAACATGGCCTCATGGGAGTCTCATTGAGTGCCAACTGGATGTGGCCTGCCCGGCAAAAGGGTGAGAATGCCCGGTTGTACCAGGCTGTAAAGGCCATCAGTGATTTTGCCGTCAGCCTGGGGATCAATATTCCCACCGGCAAAGACTCCCTCTCGATGACACAGCATTATCCGGACGGAGGCCAGGTGCGGTCTCCCGGCACCGTGATTGTTTCGAGCGTGGCTGAAACCGGAGATGTTCGAATGGCTGTGGATGCAGCTTTGAGAGGCAATCCGGATGCACACCTCGTCTATATTCCTTTCACATTGTGCAACCGGGAGCTTGGAGGTACTGCACTGGCGCAAACCCTTGGGCAGAGCGGTACACGGACAGCAGATATTCCGGATCCGGCTTATTTCCGTCAGGTGTTTGAGGCATTACAAACCATGGTTAATACGTCCATGCTGCTCGCCGGCCATGATGTTTCAGCGGGTGGACTGGTGACCTGTTTATTGGAGATGGCATTCCCCACGCCCGGGTGCGGACTAGAGGTCGACAGCAGTATGCTGGCTGCTGCTGATCCTGTTACAGCACTTTTTGCAGAGATTCCCGCTGTGGTTGTTCAAACCTCAGAACCGGAGGCTGTGCTTCAGATTCTTCACGATAAAGGTTTGGAAGGTTTTGTCATTGCAAAACCTGTTTCCGGACGTCATCTTGTATGGCGACATAAAGAATGGAACAGGTCCTGGGATATTGATACACTCAGAAACCGGTGGTACCGGACTTCCTACCTCCTTGACCGGTTGCAAAGCGGCGACCAGTGCGCTGCAGAACGTGCTGCGAATTACATGTCCCAGCCCCTGCATTATAGCTTCCCGAAGAACTTCGAGGGTAGCCTGTCGTCCCTGGCTTCATACCATCAGCACCGCGCACCTTCAGGAACGCGGGCTGCTATCATCCGTGAAAAGGGTGTGAATGGTGACAGGGAGATGGCCTATGCCTTGTACCTGGCCGGTTTTGATGTGAAGGATATCCATATGACCGATCTGATCAGCGGGCGTGAAGATCTCCAGGATGTGAATATGATTGTTTTCGTGGGAGGGTTCAGTAATTCCGATGTGCTGGGTTCGGCCAGGGGATGGGCTGGCGCTTTTCTGTACAATGAAAAAGCCAGGCAAGCGCTGGACGCATTCTATGAGCGGGAGGACACGCTGAGTCTGGGTGTTTGCAATGGCTGCCAACTCATGATGGCCCTGGGCCTTATCCCCGGCAGGGATGGGCGCCAGCCTGTCATGCACCACAATGCCTCCGGAAAATTTGAGTCAGCCTTTCTGACCGTTGATATAGCTGAAAACAATACGGTCATGCTTTCAGGCCTGGGCGGAAGTCGCCTTGGAATTTGGGTAGCCCATGGAGAAGGACGGTTTGAACTCCCTGGCGGTTTCTCCAATCATATCATCCCGATGACTTATGGTTATCATGATTACCCCGGAAATCCCAACGGTTCCGAATTTGCTGCTGCAGCGGTAGCTTCGCCTGATGGCCGCCATCTGGCGATGATGCCCCATCTTGAAAGAGCCTTCCTTCCCTGGCAATGGGCCTGGTATCCATCCGGGCGCAAGGCAGATGAAGCAACGCCATGGCTTCAGGCATTTGTTGCAGCCAGGGAATGGATCAAAAATAAAACACATACCCCATGAATCCCAGGACCCATATACTCATAACGGGAGCTACAAGCGGTATCGGAGAGGCCTGCAGCCGCAGGCTGGCCGGCCCGGGAAAGGTGCTCATGCTCAATGGCCGGCGTAAGGACAGGCTGGATGCACTTTGCCGGGAGTTGACTGCAAAGCATGGATGCAGTTGTGTTCCCTTGCCTTTTGATGTGCGTGACCGCCATGCCATGGCTAACGTGTTGCTGGAAGCAGGCATTGAACGCGTTGACATACTCATTAACAATGCAGGTCTGGCTCTCGGTTTAGACAAGCTACAGGATGGCCGGACAGAGGATTGGGAGGCGATGATTGACACGAATATCAAAGGATTACTGTACCTCACACGAACCGTATTGCCTGGTATGATTGAACGGGGATATGGACATATTATCAACATAGGTTCCATTGCTGGTAAGGAAGTATACCCCGGAGGGGTTGTCTATTCAGCCACCAAATTTGCCGTGGATGCCTTGACAAGGGGTTTGCGGATGGATTTGCTACCCTATGGTATCCGGGTTACGCAAATTGCTCCGGGTGCTGCACAGACCGAGTTTTCCCAGGTGAGGTTCAAAGGCGATGATGCACGCGCCCTGCAAGTGTATGCCGGTTTTGAATCCCTGAAAGGAGAGGATATTGCCGATATCGCAGCATTTGTAATCGATCTGCCTGATCACGTAAACGTCAGTGATATCGTCGTCATGCCCACCGCACAGGCCAGTGCCATGCTCATCCATCGAAAAGCTGCGGAATAAGCCTGTCGATGGTACCGGGTTTTTTTGTAATCTTGCGAGAATCACAACTCTTGCAAATCAAAAACCCGCATCATGGAGCCAATCCGCATCATCGATCTGCTGCCAAGATACGCTGCCATCTTCGATCCCAAAGAGGATGTGCTGGCAGGTAAGGAAAACGGCGTCTGGAAAAAATGGGATATCCAGGCCTATATGGAACAGGCCGACGCTGTCAGCTATGCCTTACTGGCTATGGGAATTCAACCCGGCGATACCGTGGCAACGATCAGCAATAACAGGCCCGAATGGAACATTATGGACATCGGTATACAGCAGACCGGTGCCATCCACGTTCCGATTTATCCAACTATCAGTGATTCAGATTATGCCTACATCCTGCAGCATGCCCAGGCCAGGCTTGTCTTTATCAGCAGTGATGAATTGTTGAGGAAGATAACACCTATTGCAGCGAAAATTGCGCCTTCCCCGGAACTGGTGACCTTGCGGAAATCAGAAGGCCTGCGCTCGTTCCAGGAATTGCTTGATGCAGGCAGGGCCCATCCCGCCCCAGAGCTATTACAAAAGCGGAAAGACAGCATTCAACCGGATGATGTCGCCACAATCATTTATACCAGTGGTACGACAGGTCAGCCAAAAGGTGTGATGCTCAGCCATACGAATCTGATCAGCAATTTTATCGGGGTGTCTTATATCCCTACTTTTGGACAGGAGGGCAAGGCCCTGAGTTTTCTGCCGCTCTGTCATATTTATGAGCGCATGCTCAACTATCTCTATCATTACCTGGGCATCTCCATTTATTATGCCGAGAGCATGGCCACGATCGTCGACAACGTCAAGGACATCAAGCCTGACATGATGTCGGCGGTGCCCCGCTTCCTCGAAAAGGTGTTTGACCGCATCATGGCCCAGGGCAGAAAACTGAAAGGCATCAAGCGCATCATCTTTTTCTGGGCCGTTCGCACCGCAGAGCGGTTTGATGTGAACGGCAACAACAGCAAATGGTACAATATGCAGCACAGGCTGGCTGACCGCCTGGTGCTGAGCCGTTGGAGGGAGGCTTTAGGTGGCAATTTCAAGATCATTGTAAGTGGAGGTGCTGCCATACAACCCAGGCTGGTAAGGATATTCCGGGCTGCCGGCCTGCCTATCTATGAAGGGTATGGACTGACGGAAAGTTCACCGGTCATAGCGGTGACCAGCCGTGATGCCAATGGCCTCATGCTGGGTACCGTCGGACCTCCCCTGCGGGGCGTACAGGTGAAAATTGCAGAAGATGGAGAAATCCTGTGCAAAGGCCCCAACGTGATGAAAGGGTATTATAAAGCACCGGAACTCACCGAAGAGGTCATCGACGCTGATGGCTGGCTGCATACCGGCGATGTGGGTGTGTTTGAACCGGGAGGCCA
>ERZ795032.1459-NODE-1459-length-16412-cov-238.650731_pt1 | contig 16412 bp, 19 predicted proteins | sample MGYA00375124_ERZ795032 | MGnify/ENA primary metagenome ERZ795032 (study PRJEB30167, sample SAMN05720154) | activated sludge metagenome | isolation source: Anaerobic digester | place: China | collected 2015-12-16 ...
GCACTTTATATGTCCATCAGGTCGCTCATTCCCGTGACCACAACGACTCCACCCTGTCGAGCGACCCACTGTCACCCTCTTTCCCGGACTTACCCGTCAATCTCTGGCATCGAGCACACCAAGGTCACGTGATCCCCGGTTGATCACGCCATTTTTTCAAAAAAACGTCAATTTAGGCGTATTTTCCAGTTCTTTTTTCGAAAGCTCCCGCTCTCCCTGACAGACCGTGTTCGAGCCGGATGCCCTCCGGTCGTTCAGGTCAACGCTTCAGGATAGCGTCTCGGGCCAGCTTCTTTGGGTGGTATTGGAGACCGTGACGGCAGAGTCGAGCGAACCAGAGGTTCCATCCCTCTCTGCCCCGGGCAAAAACGAATGAGCGAATACAGAGAAGCATCGGGGGCGGTTTACCGGGAAGAGCGCCGGCGTTGCGACTCACGGGAAAAAGTGCCGATAGAGTTCTGCAGAGACCGGATGCATCTCTCCAGGCTTTCTGAGTGATCCGACGCAACATCCGGTCTCCATCCCCGTTCGGCATCGGCAACGAACTCTGTGAGGAGCGAGAGGTACGCAGGGCCCTCCACCCGCCGGCTGCCCGGCCCCGGGACGATGCCCTTCCTGATCCTCGAGGAACTCGATTCCCGTGCACAGTTGATCAGGTATTCCTTCGGGTAATCGATCTCTTCGGGCGTTCCGGTGATGCGTGTCTCCGGAACCTGCAGATATCTTGCCAGTCTCTCCCTATCGGCCAGGATCCAGGCTTCAACCTCTCTCACGGCCACGCGGAAGTTCATGAAGTACGAAGGGGCGGGCAGCCAGTTCCGAACAACTTCCGGCGCGCACCCGGCATCGTGATCCAGATCGACGACCACTACCCAGGGCCGGGCACGGGCAGAAACGTTGAATCCCTGTAACTTCTCCAGCAGATAGGATTTCCTCTGCCTGTAGAGATCCCCCGGCAGGGCCCCGGCGTGCCGGAGCAGCCGTCTCACAACTGCTCCATCCAGCGATCCCTCAAAAGCGCACTGAAACGTTATCGCACTGTCCATCCTACTCCCCAAACCAGGCCAGCTCTGCCGTGTCGCCGGGACAGGTCTTCGGGATGACGACATCTGCAAGGGATAGGCCACCTTTGAGCAGGTCGTCGATCTCCTCGATGTTGCCGGCCGACACAACCGTCGTACCCTCCTCAGAGGGCCGGAGCAGCAGCACCTCATCGAGCCCGATGCCCTCGTCCTGCAGCAGTTCGGAGGAATGGGTACTTATGAGAATCTGGCGGTCACTCTTCAATTGCACCCGGGAGAAGATCTGCGGGACATACCTGATTATCGCAGGGTGGAGCGAGAGTTCCGGCTCCTCGAGAAGGAGCGGTCCTCCGTCATCCAGCAGCGCCCAGAGAATGCCGAGGAGCCTGAGTGTTCCATCAGAGAGCTGCTGCTCGGTTTGCCAGGCTTCCTGCGGCTTCCAGTGTTTATATCTCCCGTAGAGGTGCGGTTTTCCAATGCTGTCGAACTCAACCTTTATCTCGCTGAGTTGTGGCACCGCAACACTGAGCGCCCTCTCGATCCGGCGCAGCATGGAATCCCGCTCTTCTTTTGATCTGCCCATGACCTGCTTGAGGAAATCACTGCCATACGGATCGTTCCTGTAACCAACAGACCGATCCGGTTCGCGGACCAGTTGCGGGACGAGGTGCAGGTAGCGGGTGGTCTTCAGGAAATCAGCGACCTCCCTGAAATCTTTGTTGACGTTGACCTGCTCCAGGTATGTCTGGGTTAACCTTTCGGGATCCTCCTCATCCTGCGCGGAGGGACGGGCGATCACTTCGTTCCCACACCTTGCAACCCGTTCCTTTGCGATAACCGGCAGGTTACGCTCGTCCTGCCTGAACGTCAGCTCGTATTCCCAGAGATCGTCGCGCTCAGCGTTACCCAGCCGCACCATTATGCCTATATCGGAATACTTTCGTGCAGAGAGCGCCCTGAGGCTGGAGACACCACCTCGTTCTTTCACCGCTCCCTGAAATCCGCCACCTACAGATACGATATCCCGTAAGAATTTGAATACGTCCAGGAAGTTGGATTTCCCGGATGCGTTGGGTCCGACAAGGAAAACCCGAGCCTGCAGGTCCATATCGACCCTCTGGAAGTTGCGCCAGTTCCAGAGAGAGATGTGGGTAAATCTCTTCGGCATATCCACGCATCTGGAGCAGTTACCCATGATACTGATCGATTGAAGCCCCGTGTATATTACCCTTTTTGAGGACCGGAGGTTCCCTCACGCAGTATGCCCGGAGATAAGAGGCTGATCTGCAACCTTCGCCGGCAGAGAAACCAGGCTAAATATATCGTCAGGTAGGTTGAATACCACACCGATCGTCCTGTTCCATTCGACTTTGAGAGAAACCTATGAGGATCTTAAAGATTACCGTCGAGGAACACCCTGACGCTTATGTCGCCTGCCCCCCGGGTCTGAAGGGTGTCGTCATTGCAGAGGGGGACACCCATGAAGAGGCGCTTGCCCACAGTAATCCGGACAGCACAACGATGCCGAACCACCCACAAATCAAAGGCCTGACTCTGCGGAGCATCTGCACACAGGCAGGGATTCCGCGCGAAGAGTTCCTGCGAGCGTATGAGCAGGAGCAGGCAATACAGTTCCCTGCCTTCTCCCCGGCAAGAGCCCCTTATTACCCTGCACCACAAACCTGCTAACCATGATCACCGACCGCGAGAGAGCGGCGTTCGAAGCCGGTATCAAGCTCGGCGCCCTCTACCACCAGTTCGTCGGGACGCCCATCGCCCGCGAGACCGCCGCCGGCGTCGAGGCCGCCATCGAGCAGGCCGTCGGCCTCCAGCCCTACGTGACGGAGATCCGCGTCCGGCTGAACTGCGATATGATGGTCTCGAACCGGTTCGGCTACTCGGAACTTTCCGGGCGGATGTTTGATGCCGAGATCACGACAACGGTCGGCGCAACCGTCTGCCGCGCCCGGCTGCATCTCGAGGACGACTACCCCATGATGGAGATTGTCGATATCCATGAAACCTCCCGCGATACCGATAACTGACGACCACATCCACATCGACCCCGTGAACGGCCGGGGCGTCGAGGCCGCAAAGGACTTTCGCCGGAGCGGGGGGACGCACATCTTCCTGGTCTCAAAGCCCTCCTGGTCGTTTGGGGTCGAGCCGTCCTCGGGCGAAGACTACCGGGAGGTTTTTCTCGCGACGCTCCGTGTGGCCGATATGGTCCGGGAGACCGGGCTTGTCGTCTACCCGGTCCTCGGCGTCCACCCGGCGGAGATCAACCGTCTGGCGGCGCGTATGAGTCTTGAAGAGGCCGCCGGCGTCATGATGGCCGGGCTCGACCTTGCCGCCCGCTACGTCGAGGGAGGAGAGGCCGTCGCCTTGAAGAGCGGTCGGCCCCACTACGAGGTTCCACCGGAGGTTCTTGCCGCATCGAACGCGATCCTCTATCGCGCGCTCGAACTCGGCGCAGACTACGACTGCGCCGTCCAGCTCCACGCCGAGAGCGGGCCCTGCACCGACGTCGTCGATATGGCCGGCCGGGCCGGTATCCCGGTCGAGCGGGTCGTCAAGCACTTCGCGACCCCCGATACGCCGCTCATGCCCTCCCTCATCGCGCGGCACGAAGATATCCCGGCGCTCGCCCGGGCGGGGCGGCATTTCACCATGGAGAGCGACTACATGGACGAAAACGCCCGCCCCGGCGCGGTGATCGGGCCGAAGTCGGTCCCGCGGTTCACGCACCGCTACTTGAAAGAGGGATTGATCACAGAAGAGGATGCCTGGCGCATCCACGCCGCGACCCCGTCGCGCACTTACGGCGTGGATATCACGCTTCCCTGACGGAACTGCACACCTTTTTGACGACTCCCGTCAAACGATATACGATGTACTTAAAAGTGCACCACGTACCGGACGCCGGTGAGGTGGTGGCTGCCTGCGACTCCGAGCTCCTGAATGTCACCCTGATGCACGGAGACGTGGAGGTCTGCATCACCGGAGGATTCTATGGCACAGAACGTGTCGCTGAGGAGGAGGTCAGGCGTGCTCTTCTGGGTGCGACGAACGCGAACATCATAGGGAAGCGTGTCGTAGCCCTGGCCGTCGCCCTGGGGCTCGTCAGAAGGGAAGACTGCATCATGATCGGCGACGTACCCCACGCCCAGATCTTCGGGATGTAATTCATGGCCATACAGACGAGCATCTGCCCCCGCTGCGGGCAGCCGACCGAAGAGGGGCTCTGCCCGCAGTGCCGGGCCGCGGATACCCGGCTGCTCGCCTGCGAGCCCCGCGTGACCGCGGTCTACTGCCCGGTCTGCGACTCGCAGAGGCGCGGCAAGACCTGGTCGGATCTGCGGATGCCGCGCGAAGACCTCATCGCAGAGATGGCCATAGCGGCGACGAGCATCCATGAGGATGCAAAAGACATCCGGGTCGCCGTCCGGTCGGCAGAGACCGGGCCGAACAGGACGACCTGCACCGTCGATGTGGAGGGGACCCTCTACTCCGTCCCGGTCCACGGGACCTGCGAGGTCGAGATCCTCTGGCAGAAGGAGGCCTGCGATCGGTGCAGCCGCATATCCGGGGGCTACTACGAGGGAATCGTCCAGGTCAGGGCTACGGACAGAAAGATCAATGCCTACGAGCGCTCCGTCGCCGCGAGCATCGCCGATCAGGCCGAAGAGTCCCTCCAGCAGGCGGGAGACCGGCTCTCGTTCGTATCCGAGCTCGAAGACTCAAGAGACGGCGTCGACATCACCGTCGGATCCCAGCACCTCGGCCAGGAGATCGCCCGGATGATCACGGGGGCTCTCGGCGGGCGGTATACGACCCACCCGAAACTGGTCGGCGAGAAGGACGGTAAAGCCCTCTACCGCGTCACCTACTCCATCCGCCTTCCTTTCTACCAGAAGGGGGACGTGGTGGTCTCCCACGGCGGCTACTTTGAGGTCCGCGATATCGACGGACGCCGGCTCCGGGCCTTTGATCTTGCAACCGGCGCGACCCGGACGCTCGCCGAGGATGAGGTCGAGCGCCTGATCGGGAACGTTCGCGAGGCGGAGTCCGCGCTCGTCGTCTTCACGCAGCCCGACATCGTCGGGCTGATGGACCCGAAGACCTACCGGACCCGGGAGCAGAGCCCGGTGCCCTGGACGTTCCCGGTCGAAGGGCAGCCGATCCGGGTGCTCCGCGACGAAGAGCAGGACCGCCTGGTCATCGTCGGGTGAGGGGCCGGCATGCGTGCGCGGAGGGTGCCGGCGGCCGTTCTTGCCGATATCGTGGGTGCGGAGTGGGTGGACCCTGCCCGCCGGCCCTACGTCCGGGGCGGCACCGCCTGGGTCCCGGTCCGGGAGGGGTATCCGGCCGACGCGGACCTTCCCGAACGGGAGAGCTACCGGGGGCGCGGTTACCACCGGATCGGCGATGTCGCGGTCCTCCGTGGCGACGCGCCGTCGGAGGCTGAGCTCGCCGCGATCGTGGAGCACTGCCGCCCCCGGGGCGTCCTCCTGGTGAAGGGATACCTGGGCGATATGCGCATCCCCGATGTGGAGATCCTCTACGGGAACACGGGCGAGGTATGCCACCGCGAGCAGGGCTACACGTTCATCCTCGACCCGGCCCGGGTGATGTTTGCTCAGGGGAACCGCAACGAGAAGGCGAGGATCGCCTCCCTCGTCCGGCCCGGCGAGCGGGTCGCCGATATGTTCGCCGGGATAGGCTACTTCACCATACCGGCGGCCGCAGGCGGCGCGCAGGTCCATGCGATGGAGATAAACCCGATAGCCTTTGAATACCTGCAGCGCAATAGTATGGCTAACCATGTTGCTGACCGGGTCACGGCAGAGAACGGGGACTCCCGGATACTCCTCTCCGGGACCTACGACCGCATCCTGATGGGGCACTTCGATGCTCCGTCGATGCTCGCCGACGCCCTCGCCCACGCCCACAGCGGGAGCGTGCTCCACGTCCACAGCATCGGGGATGTGAGAGGTGCGATCCGCGACGCGACAGCGGAAGCGGGCTTTACGGCGATGGTGACCTCCCGTCGGGTGAAGAAGTACGGCCCGCATGCGTGGCATATGGTGCAGGATGTGACGATATCGTGAAGACGTTTTCGGGAAAAACGGTGGTCCTCGCCGTGACGGGGAGCATCGCGGCTGTGGAGACGGTGAAACTTGCCCATGCGCTGCGCCGCCGGGGTGCTGAGGTGCAGGCGGTCATGACGGAGGCGGCGACCGGGATCATCCACCCCGATGCCCTGACCTACGCGACCGGGCGGCCGGCTATAACCCGTATCACCGGCCTCGTGGAGCACATCCTCTACTGCGGCGAGGGCGGGGCGGCCGACCTCCTCCTCATCGCTCCCTGCACGGCAAACACCATCGGCAAGATCGCCGCCGGTATCGACGACACCCCGGCGACGACCTTCGCGACGACGGCGCTCGGCCGGGGGATGCCGGTGGTGGTCGCTCCGGCGATGCACGAGAGCATGTACCGCCACCCCGGGGTCGTGGAGAACCTCGAACGGCTCCGCTCCTGGGGGATCGACATCGTCGCCCCCCGGATCGAGGAGGGAAAGGCGAAGGTCGCGGATATCGATACGATCGTCCTCCACGCCGCACGTGCAGTCTCCGGCCGGCCGCTCGCGGGGAGACGGGTCCTCATAACGAGCGGGGCGTGCGCAGAACCCTTCGACGACGTTCGGGTCCTCACCACCCGGTCGACCGGGCGGATGGGACGGGCGCTCGCGCTCGAGGCCTTCCGGCTCGGCGCCGACGTGACGGTCGTGCACGCGGGATCGTTTCCCTGCGTCCGAAACATCCGTGTAGCGACCGCTGCAGATATGCGCCGGGCAGTCCTCTCGGTCTGCCGCGACGACGGGGTCGACATCTACGCGAGCGCGGCGGCGATATCGGACTTCGCCCCCGAGCGCTGCGAGGGGAAGATACCGAGCGGCTCGCCCCTCGACATCCGGCTCAATCCCCTCCCGAAGATCATCGATGAGGTGATGGCGACGTGCCGCCCCGTGACGGTGGCGTTCAAGCTGGGCTGGCACGAGGAGGAGCGAGCGAGAACGATGCTCGATGCGGGCGTGAAGATGGTCGTCGTGAACGCTCCGCCGGCGATGGGGGCGGCAGGGGGGACGTTCTCGCTCATGATGGCAGATAGTACCATCGAGGTAACGGGGAGCAAAGAGGAGGTCGCGGCGGCGATATGGTCGGGACTGCTGTAGCCTTCTCCCCCGGGCACATATCCGGCTACTTCAGGCGGGTCGAGGGGAGCGATCCCCGGACCACCGGGAGCGTCGGGGCCGGCGTGGTCATCGACGAAGGGGTGCGCGCGACGGTCGTCCCGGCCGCAAAGACCGGTGTCCGGGTGATCCGGCAGGGCCGCGTGAGCACCGGATCGCCGCCGGTCGAGTACGCCCTCGACCGGCTGGGGGTCACGGCCCGCGTCACCACGGAGTGCCGGCTCCCCATCGGCGCCGGGTTCGGCCTCTCGGCGGCCGCGCTTCTTGCGACGCTCACGGCAGTAAACCACCTCTTCGACCTCGGCCTCTCCGCGGATGAGGTGGCAGCCCGGGCCCACGAGGCCGAGGTCGTCCACCGCACCGGCCTCGGGGACGTCGCCGCGAGCCGGTCGGGGGGCGTCGTCTGCCGGATGGGGCCCGGCATCCACGCGGATATCGCCCGATTTTACCCGGACGAACCCCTCTACGCCGTGAGTCTCGGCCCGCTCCCGACCGCCTCGGTCCTCTCGTCGGAGGAAGCAATGGCGCGGATAGCCTCTGCCTACCCGGATCGCTGCCCCCGCGATATCGCCGACTTCTGCTTCCTCTCACGGCAGTTTGCCGAGAGAAGTGGGCTCATCGCGCCGGATGTGCGAAAGGTGCTCTCTGCCTGCGACGCCGCGAAGATCCCGGCAAGCATGACGATGCTTGGAAACGGCGTCTTTGCTGCAGGCAATTCCGCAGAGCGCGTACTTTCGGGATTCGGTGAGGTCTACCGCCTCAACGTCGCACGCCGCGGCGCATACTTGATCGAGATGAGACCATGATACCGAAAGATCATCCACGCTACCGCTCCCTCATCGCCCGCGAACGGCTGGCACGGTGCGCCCGCGAGGGTATCGTCGCCCTCGAGGGGCTTGCCGCCCACGGGCGCGGGGAGGCGTTTGACTACCTTATCGGAGAACGGACGAGCGAGAGTGCAGCTCTCGCCGCCCGGACGGCCGCCGCCATGCTTCTCTCTGCCCGGCACCCGGTGATATCGGTGAACGGCAACACCGCAGCGCTTGCGGCAGATGAGATTGCGGCCCTCCAGAAGGCAAGCGGCGCAGATGTCGAGGTGAACCTCTTCCACCGGACGGAGGAGCGGATACGGCTGATCACCCGGCTCCTTGAAGAGCACGGTGTCCGGGTCCTCTCCGGGACCGCGGAACGGCTCGTCCCGCTCGCTCACGACCGGGCGCTCTCGCTCCGGGAGGGGATCGGAGACGCCGACGTGGTCCTCGTGCCGCTCGAAGATGGGGACCGCTGCGCGGCGCTCCGGGCGATGGGGAAGACGGTCATCACCATCGATTTAAACCCGCTCTCCCGGACAGCCCGCACGGCGACCCTGACGATCGTCGATGAACTGACGCGCGCCGTCCCTGCCATCACCGTGGCGTGCGCCTCTCTATCGCCCGGCGAGGGCGAGCGCCTGATCGCCTCGCTTGACAATATCTATCTTCTCCGGGCGGCGATAGATGAGATGAGAGAGAGATTGAGCCATGCTCTGGAGTGAGGTCTACCGCCCGAAGCGGTGTGAGGATATCATCGGGCAGGATGCGGTCATCCGTTATCTCGTCTCGTTTGCGGATGCAGGAAGCGTGCCCCACATGATCCTATCGGGCCCGCACGGCACCGGGAAGACCGTGGCCGTCGAGTGCCTGGCAAAACGGCTCTACGGCGAGAACTGGGAGGCAAACACCACCGTCCTCAGCGCCGCCGATCTCCTCGGGCGGGGGAGGAGCGCCCTTGAGACGGACGAGCGCTTTGCCCAGATCTACCGAAAGGACCAGAGCCTGATCGTCAACTTCAAGTATGTCGTGAAATGGTATGCCTCGATGCGCCCGCTCGATGCCGACTTCAAACTGATGGTCTTCGAGGATGCCGAAGGCCTGACGTTTGAGGCGCAGCAGGCCCTGCGCCGCACCATGGAGCGCTACAGCGCCACCTGCCGGTTCATATTCGTCACCACCCGGCCATCGGCGATCATCCCCGCGATCGCGTCGCGCTGCCTGCCGCTCTTCTTCGCTCCGCTTGAGAGCGCGCTCATCCGCACCCGCCTGGCAGAGATCCTCGCCGCGGAAGCGGCTACGTGCCCGGCCGACGACATCGACCTGATCGTCCACGCTGCCCGGGGCGACCTGCGACGGGCGATCACGTACCTCCAGATCGTTGCCGGGGCGGGAGAAGAGATCGACCTTGCAGAGGTGGCGCGCTCCGAGACCTCGAATGTGGCAACATCCGCGTTTGAAGCGCTCCGGGCCGGCAATTTTGCCGCCGCGCGCAGCATCGCCGAGTCGCTGATGATCGAGTACGGGCTCCCGGCGCGGGAGGTCGTCGGCGAACTCCGGCGGGCGGTCAGGCGCGAGTACAACCACCCTGCCCTTGCGATCGCGCTCGCCGATGCGGACTGTCAGCTCGGTCACAATGCAAACGATTTTGTACAGATCAATGCACTTCTTGCCCGGATTGCCCGGGAGGTGTCCAGTGAAGAAAGTACAGCAGCACTATGATGAGATCGCTGATATCTACGACGATCGCTACGATGGCAACCGCGGGAAGTACTATCACGGGCACATATCCGACCACGTGATGGGCGTTCTCCCCCAGGGCGGGTTCCTCCTCGATATCGGGTGCGGGACCGGGCTTTTCGTGCAACGCTACGTCGAAGAAGGGGGTCGGGCGGTCGGCCTCGATATAAGCCCGGGGATGGTCCGGCACGGGCGGCAGCGCTGCCCGGCGAGCGGGTTCTTTGTCGGGACCGCTGACGTCCTCCCGTTTAAAGATGCCACGTTCGATGCTCTTGCAAGCCTGCTCGCCTTCAGTTACGTTCCCGACCCGGAGGCGATGCTCCGGGAGTGCTACCGGATCTTAAAACCCGGCGGCCGGATCGCCGTCTGCACCCTCTCGCGGACGGTCTTCACGAGCATCGTTCCTATCGCCTACCAGGTGGGGGAGAAGGTCGGCCTGAAGAAGGTGGGCGTCGGGGACTTCGGCGAGCACTACTACACCAACAGCGAGATTGCCAGGCTCTTTTGCGAGGCAGGATTCGAGGATGTCGCGGTCAGCCGGTGCTCGTTTGCGCACTTAAACCTCGCAGACCCGGTCTTTTACCTCGCCCGGAAGGTGGAGCCCTTCATCGAGGAGAACCTGCCATACCTCGCCTATAACGTCTGTGCGGGCGGGAAGAAGCCGGAGGGTTAGATCACTGTGTGGGCGGGATGCGGGAGTCACTCCCTGCTCCCACCCACCGGGCCGCATGGGAAGGCTCTGTTTTACGATGCAGAGACGATAACGGAATAGTTATATCCTGCCTCCCCGAACTCCTCCCCATGGAGCCGGTCGATATCGTCCTGACGAAGGATACGTTCGAGGTTCTCGCATCCGAGACCCGGCTCACGATCCTGAAGACCCTGAATGAACGCAGGATGACGATCACGGAGCTCGCAGACAACCTCGGCCTGGCAAAGTCCACCATCCATCACCACCTGCAGAAGTTGACCGGCGCCGGTTTTGTCGCTGCCGATGGTGACGGGCACGCCTGGGTATACTACGCGCTCACGCCGGAGGGACGCGCCCTCCTGCAGCCGCACGGCAGCGCCCGGATCCGGATCATCCTGACTGCGGGGCTGGCAAGCCTCGCCGGAGGGGTCTGTGCCCTCGCGGCCTTCCTGACCGCGCCGGTCCGGGAAGGGCCGGTATTTCCGGGACCGAAGGGCGGCGGCGGCCTCCCGGTCCCGGAGGGGGCGCCTGTGGAACTGCTCGTTGCCGGGGTCGCGCTCGCAGCGGTCGGGGGGGCCCTCATGACGTATGCCTGCGTCCGGTGGCGGAACACGCGCGCGGCGGGGTACTTCCCTGCGGACGAAAAAAGCGCGTAGCCTCAATACATAGCTTTTGAAACCATTCGACCGGGATCGAACGGTTTCGCCGGTATTATCGTCTTTCTGCGAGAGAGAATCCATGTGGATGCCCGGGGTGTACCCGGTCTCGAAGGTTTTCGGCCTTCCCCCCGATGCGATCCACGGGAGAGAACGATGAAAGGAACGATATGGCTATTCTCCGGAATAAGCATCCTGATTCTGGCGCTCATTCTTGTAGGACTGACCGCCGCCGGCACCGCACCCCAGAACACGACATCAATCTCCGGCAAACCCGTTGCCGGGGATGCCGGTATCGCCCATCCCGATACGCCGGACGGCGCCGGCAACGTGGCGGCCGGGAACAATCGGTTCGCGTTCGACTTCTACCGGCGCCTCGCGACCGACCCGGCGCACGCGGGAGATAACCTCTTCTTCTCGCCCTACGGCATATCCTCGGCTCTCGCGATCACCTGCGAAGGCGCCCGCGGCGCGACCGCCGACGAGATCGGGGCGGTGCTGCACCTCCCGACAAACGAGACCCTCCGGCGAGAGGGGTTTGCCGCGATCGATACCGGTCTGAACTGCGCGAGCGGCAACTACACCCTCCGCACCGCAAACGCCCTCTGGGCGGAGAAGACCCATTCGTTCCTCCCGGAGTACATCGACGTGGCCGTTCGCTGGTATGGGGCAAACGTCACGAACCTCGACTTCGTCGAGAATCCCGGGGGGTCGCGGGAGACGATCAACCGGTGGGTGGAGGAGAAGACCGAAGAGAAGATCCGCGACCTCCTGCCGCCGGGTTCGATCGACTCCATGACCCGGATCGTGATCACGAACGCGATCTACTTCAAAGGCACCTGGGCCGAGCAGTTCGACCCCGACAGGACGACCGGGGAGGAGTTCCGGGTCGGACCGAACGAGACGGTGACCGTCCCGATGATGCACGGGAAAACCATCTATCCGTACGCCGAGACCGATACCCTCCGGGTGCTCGAGATGCCCTACGCGCACGGAAACGAAACCGAACTCGCGATGCTCGTCCTCCTCCCGAAGGGAGATAACCTGACGGCTGCGGAGGAGGCCCTGGACACGGAGAGGCTTGCCGGCCTGCAGGAGTCCCTGGTCTCACAGAACGTCAGGGTCTTCTTTCCGAAGTTCACGCTGGAGACCGGGTATCCTCTAGCGGGAGTGCTTGCGGCGATGGGGATGCCGACGGCGTTCTCCCCCGATGCCGACCTCTCGGGGATGGACGGCACGAGAAACCTCTTCATCACCGGGATCTACCACAAGGCGTTCGTGGACGTGAACGAGGAGGGCACCGAGGCCGCGGCCGCGACCGGGGTCATAGGGGGGAAGGGTGTCACACCCGTCTTCCGTGCGGACCACCCGTTCGTCTTCCTCATCGTCGAGAAGAACTCCGGCACGATCCTCTTCGCAGGAAGGGTCGTCAATCCCGAAAGCCCGTGAACGAGAGGCTGTTCTCTCCCCTTTTGTCGGCAACGGATACCGGGGCAACTGTCGCCTACCCGTTTCATGAAGGGATGGTAGGTTGCCCGGCGCCGTCTGTGCCGCCGAGCAAAGAGAGGAGCATCGCGACCTCTTCTCTGAGTGCGGGGATATCGCGGTTGACGACCGCCCAGACTTCCTCAGGGTCCACGCGGAAGTATGCGTGAACCAGAACGTTCCGAAGACCGATCACCTGTTTCCAGGGAACGCCGGGAGAAGCGCTTCTAAGGTCAGGGGGGAGGCGGGCGGCTGCTTCCCCGATGATCCGGAGATGGTGGACCATCCAGACCTGCACCAGTTCGTCCTGCAAGAAAGCATCTCTGCCCCGGACGGCATACCGCTCAATCTCCTTGATCGCTTCCTGGATGTCGAGGAGCCGGTCGATCCCATCCCTCATATCGGCACTGCCTCTTTCAAGATCCGCTTTTTGTACCGTTCCTTGAGCGCCGCTTCCGTCACCACGTCCACCCGGCACCCCAGGGCCTCCTCCAGGTCCTGGATGAGTGCGATGTGATCAAGGAGGCTCCTGCCCGGTTCCAGCTCGACAAGGAGGTCGAGGTCGCTCTCCGGGCCTGCCTCGCCCCGGGCGACCGACCCGAAGACCCGGAGGTTCCTGGCACCGTGTCGCCCGGCTATAGCGAGAATCCTGGACCGCTTCTCCCGGATTAGATCCACTGTGACAGGCATGGCTGTTCAATATCTTCTATCGGGAGCTGGCAATATAAATCTGCCCTCAATGGTCGCACCCCTAAATAGATCCCGGACATACCCCGAACTATGGTCTTCCGAAGAGGGTGAAATCCGGCCGGCACCCCCGCCTTCTTGTACTGCTGATTGGGAATCGATGCACTAAAGAGAGAAAGTATCTCTCCATCGCTCAATAAGCCGCCCTGTTTCCTCACGACGACCGGAGCCGGGAGAGGATCCGGAGCTTCTTTGCAAGCGCCGCCTCCGCCGCCCGCTCGACCCCCGCCTTCATCTCCGCAAAGTCTCTCTTGTCCTCGTCCACGACCTTCTTGACCGGGGTGTAGGCCGACTCCCTGAATCGGGGCGAGAAGTCGCGGATCTCGCCGCCGACCGAGAGGACCGATTCCGGTGCCCCTTTCTCGACGTAGCCGACCTCTTTCATCGCGACACCTGCGGACGCAACGACCCGGCGGATATCGGGCGCGACCTCGGGCGGTGCGACGACGAGAAGCGCATCGAGCGATACGCCGAGGTAGTCGATCTCGAGCGCGTCGAGCATGGCAAGGACCTTCGGTTGCACGAGCGTGCGGAGTTCGTCCTCCTCGACGACGATCCGGCACCCGGCAGTCTCCGCCATCTCGTAGGCGTCGCCCCGGAGGCCGCCGTTCGTGACGTCGGTCATGGCGTGGATGCCGTTGAGGACGTCGCTTGCAAGAAGCGCCTCGCATGCCTTGAGGAAGTGGAGGTTGATCGTCTCGTCGACGACATCGGGGAACCCCGAGTAGATCGCGGCGGTGGCGATCGTCCCGCCGCCGGCCCCCTCGGTCATGAGGAGGACGTCGCCGGGCTGGATCGCCTTCCTCGCGGTGAGATGGTTTGCGACGCCGACGGCACCGACGCACCCCGTCATCCGGGTTCCAAGCACCATGTCCCCGCCGATCCGTAACGTGGATCCGGTGACGAGAGGGACGCCCATCGCTTCGCCGACGGCGGAGACGCCCGCCGTGTAGTCGAATATCTTCGCGACGTCGCCGTCGTCGGCGACGTGGATATCGGAGAGGAGGGCGACGGGTTTTGCCCCCATCACGTAGACGTCGCGGAGCGTCGCCCGGGTGACGTGGAACCCGGCGAGGAAGGGGAAGTCGGAGAGGCGGGAGTGCATCCCGTCGACGGTGGTGATGATGTAGTCCCCTCCGGCACGGACGGCGCCCGCATCATCCATCTCGTCGACACCGACCGCGGCCGACGTCCTGCCGATGATCCGGGCGAGCTGCCGGTGAGCGAAGAAGTCGCCCGATCCCCTCGATCCGACACCGAACTCACCCATCGTCGAGCCGGAAGGCTCGAACGCAAAGAGGTCGCCGGAGAGGCCGGTCGAGTTCTTCGCCTCGGCAAGAACCGCCCGGGCGAACGCCCCGGCATAGGCGGAGCTGATGCGGTTGTGCTTGATCGCAAGGATATCCCGGGAAAGAAGGTGCACGATATCGTCGTCAGGAGTGCCGGCAGCAAGGTGCCGGCGGCTGATCTCTTCTACATCCATTGTAAGAGTGATCGGTGCCGGGAGAGATAAAAGGAGTGGCGGCGGGGCTCTCCCTGCGGGCAAAGATTCAAGCGGATCCGCCCCGAATACAGATGGATGACGGGTGCGCAGACGATCACCGCATGCTCCATAGCCGGTTCCGATTCCGGGGGAGGTGCGGGCATCCAGGCGGACTTGAAGACGTTCACGGCGCTTGAGGTCTATGGGCTGACGGTCGTAACGGCGGTGACGGCCCAGAACACCCGCGAGGTCCGGGGGGTCTGGATGCTCCCCGCCGATGCGGTGCGGACACAGATCGAAGCGGTTGTCGACGGTTTCTCCATCGGGGCGTGGAAGACCGGGATGCTCGGAAACACCTCGAACATCCGGGCCGTCGCGGAGGCCCTGCCGGACGGTGCCGTGCTCGTCATCGACCCGGTGATGGTCTCGACGTCGGGCCACCGTCTGCTTGACGGAGATGCCGTCACGGATCTTGTCGAACAGCTCATCCCCCGGGCGGATATCGTCACCCCGAACCTCCCGGAGGCGGAGGTGCTCGGCCGGATGCGGGTTGCAACCCTGGACGATATGACCGAGGCCGGTCGGCGGATCCTCGACCTCGGCGCAAGGGCCGTTGTGGTGAAAGGGGGGCACCTTGCCGGCGATGCGGCGGTCGATATCTTCATCGACCGTGACGGGGTGGTCCCGCTCTCCGGGCGCCGCTATCCCTACTCGGTGCACGGGTCGGGGTGTTGCTTCTCCGCAGCGCTCGCTGCATACCTTGCCCGGGGAATGGCTGCGCGCCCTGCGTTCGCCGCGGCCCGGGAGTTCATCGATACGGCCATCCGGGAGGCGGCGGGGGGGCCGGGGCCACTCCGGATCGTCAACCCGGGGGGAACGAACCTTCGCCGGCGTTGAAATAATAATTCTCACGTAGGGTGAATTTCCGGCGATTTTTTCCCATATTTGCCCGAGAAATCTGATTTTACCACCAGATAGGAGCATGTTAAAATCCCCATATAACCGGCATTATCCAGTAGAAACAGGAAATACCCTGTTGAAGACTTAAAAACAAATGCGTAATCTTAATAACCAAAAACCAGTAAGTACTGTTAGAATGGATGAGATCGACGATGCGATCCTTCGGGAACTGCAAAGAGACGGGCGGATGTCTATGGCAGAGCTCGGTTCGATGCTCGGTATCGCGCCGTCGACGGTCTTTAAACGGATCGAGAAGCTGAAGAACGCCGGTATCATCGAGCGATTCACGATCGTCATCAACCAGAAGTGTTTTGAGCATACTCTGGTTGCTTTTCTGAACATCAGGGTCCATCCGGAAGGAAAGCCGGAGGTCGAGGCGTTCGTGCGAGACCACCAGGGTATACTCGAGGTCTACGAGGTGCTCGAACCGGGGGACTTCTTCGTCAAGGTCCGGGTGCAGAATATATCCGAGTTGAAGCGGAGCGTGCTCATCCCTCTCTCCAGCCTCCCGGGGGTGAAAGAGATCCAGACGATCATCTCCGTGCGGAAGATCAAAGAACAGA
>ERZ795032.1460-NODE-1460-length-16397-cov-15.945417_pt1 | contig 16397 bp, 36 predicted proteins | sample MGYA00375124_ERZ795032 | MGnify/ENA primary metagenome ERZ795032 (study PRJEB30167, sample SAMN05720154) | activated sludge metagenome | isolation source: Anaerobic digester | place: China | collected 2015-12-16 ...
CCTTTGCTTGGCCGCCCAATGCAAACGCGCCGGATGAAACGCCGCTGGCCGTAACCGCTGGGGTCTTTACCGCGGGTTCGGAGAAATCTAACAGTTTCACGGGCCGTGAGCCTCTGGCGAGTTCTTTTGCATACTCCAACCGGACTGATTTGGCAACCCTCCGGCCCCAGGTTTCGAGGTACTTGTTAAGATAATCCTCGGCAACAGTTGCCCTGGCAACCGTTATCGGGTTTTTTCTGCCTTTCATCACATCGACGGCCAGTTTTTCTGCAAAATAGGTATCCACGATATCCTTGATCCTGCCGGGGTGTTCGGGGAGAAGCCGCCCCTTGAGTGTTAGGGTTGAACCTGGAACCTGGAGGGTTTCCACGGTCGGCCGGAGTTGCATCGAGCCGGAGAGTTTGCGGGTCGCCTGCTCTGAAAGGGTGATCGCCGGGATGCCTTCTTGTGTCGGGACTGGTTTCTCCCCCTTGATCCCGAACGCGATATACTCTGATGGCGTTCTCTTGGAAAACTCCCGTTCCATGTCCGCAAGAGCGGATTCCGCGTCGTGGATGTCAAACAGTTTTTCTCCGGTCTTCCGGACGATGACTCCACCACGACCTTCCGGGGCGACGACACTCCTGCCGGTTACGCGGTTGATGTCAGAGATGATCTTCCTCTGGAACGCTTCGGCATTGGCGACCTGAATGTCGAAGTCGCGCGGAACACGGGACAGGCCGGGCTTCCCGACCTCCTCCCCGATCCCCCGCTGGACAACACTGCCATAGAGTTGTGCGCCCTCGGTCCGGAGCCTGGTGACGATCGCCTGTGATACGGCCTTGGGTTTCGGGATGTTGTGTTGTTTGACGACCTCCTGGACGATCGGGGTCGCCTGCTTGAGTGTGAGCCCGGACGCCTGCGTGACTTTCCGGACGTTTCTGGCATAGCCGATCCGGGCCGCTTCCTGGCCGCCGAGGGCTTTCTGAACAATCCGGGTCTCCAGCGGGGTTGCCGGCGTGAACCGCTCACCGCCGAGTGCAGCCTCAATCCGGACACTGGGGGTGCCGACTGTTGGGCGGGTACCTTTTGGGGTTTTGCTGATGCCAACCACCGGCTGGAACCCGACCACCTTGCCGCGAGAGGTCTTGATGCCGAGCGAGGTGTAGGATTCAAGCGGGAACTTCGCTACATCCACGGCGGGACGGACCGGGCTCCTGGCGGCACCGCGGGTGATCCCGTGAGTCACCAGACCCATCCCGACGAGTTCGCCCGCGGTCCGGCCGGGGTTCTCCTTCAGCCCGGAAGCAATCCCCTGCGCCTGATACGCGAGCCCTGCTGCTGCCGTTTGGGGGAGGGTGCCGGGGGCCCGGACGGTTTCCCGCGCCAGCCGTTCTGCACCGGCCGGAATCATGCCGAGGAACTCGACTGTAAGTCCTGGAGATGAGACGAGCCCGGTGGCCGCCTGGCCGACGGTTTCCCAGGCACCATGACCCTTGAGTCGAGGTTCTACATACCCCGAGAACTTGTCTGTGACATTCTTCTTGTAAGATTCGGCAAGAGACTTTGCCGCTGTGTAGATTGGGTAGAGATACATCGACTCTGTGGGGTTTGATACACCCGACTCGACCCCTTTTACCCCGGTGACCTCGCGACCGCCGGTCGTGCCACCACTCACGCGAGACCGGGCCTGTTGTGCCTGCTGGGGCTTTTTGGTGCTGACAGGGAACCGGGGGGCCCTGCCGCCGCTTGCCTGTCGTGAGCTCTCGTATGCCTGCTGCCCCGACCGGATCACGTTCTGGTAGGCCTGCTGCCCGGCACTTTTGGCCCAGCCCGTTATGGCGTCAAGTAAACCCATTACACCCGCCTCGTTTACTCATGAGTAACGATAATGGATTTAGGGTGTATATATCTATCGCGGTATATCTGTCGCGGTGATACGGGACAGACCTCGATGATGCCACTGCACGGCGTCCCGGCATCAGAACACCCCGCAGTTTATCGCGCAGGATCGCGACCTGTAATACTCGATGGCTCCCTCGGCCACGGCAAGGGACAGGAGGTATCCCCGGTCCTCCTCCAGGTAGATTGCACTATCCACGGCACCCGATCCATCAGATGATGTCATGATGATCCACCCGCCGTTGACGGGGTATGGGAGCACCCAGACCTGGCCGCACTCGTATGCAACCATCGTTTTCCCGTACTGCGTCGCATACGATTTGAGGCTGTCAAGCAACATGCATGGGGCATTCTGCCGTTTTGAGGCCACTCCCGGCCGGTACCACGACTCACCGAAACCGGAGAAGCCGCATGGCTGGCCGCATCCGTCTGGATAATCTCTACACATCGGATACTACCTCCTCGGCAGATACCAGTCCCTCAGACTGTGCATAGTTGGTGATCAGGTATCGCATCGTCTCGGCATTTGTCCTGATGCCGATCCTCTTCTTCACGCGGTCGAACACGATCGCGTCCTTCTCGTTCAGTGCCACGTTGATTTTCATGGATCTCTCCCCACCTCAAGTGGAGGTGATTAGAGATTATGCGGTTGAGTGATATGTGTGTTGTGGTACTCGTTGGGGTTCTCCGGCAGGTGTCGTGGCGAGATGTTGGGATAATCCTCGGGGTGCTCACAACCGGTATCGTCCCTGTTCTAGTTGTGGCACTGATCCGGCGCTGGTTCCCGAATTTCCTGACAACAGTTGATCATCATCACCTTTGAGACTGTCCCGGCGGCAACCGAGGGTTGATAGGATCTTATCACTCACCAACGAATTTTGATGGTTTTTTGAGGGGTCGAGGGTCATTTTCGATCGGTTTTTGTCAGTTTTTGCCAGGTTTTAGGGTGCGGCACCTCAAGAAAAGTGTTACGCATTCTAAGAGATGTAATACCCTGTAGCACTCAAAGTGTCGAAATCTATTAAAACCTATATATATATATACATATACAGGTCGAGAAAGAACCCCTCTCCGTTGTCGGTTCTTTTTTGAGGGGTTTAGGAGAGGGATACTATTATATATTTTTAACAACAAACCTCTACAACAAGACATTTTTCATGCGTAAGTAAGACATTTTTCATGCGTTTCAGACCCCCCTGTCTCACCCTCACCTATGTATATATATATATAGGTTTTATGTACATTTTCTCTAATTCGTAACACTGAGTTCCTCCATCTTCTCATACAAAAACCTCCAAACTTGCTGCTCAGAGGTACTTTTGTTCAATTTTTTCTCGATCAGGCCCACAAAAGTAGGGATCAAGCAGCGAATATCATGGCCGTTCGCAGCGGCCTCTTTTAAGGGCTCAGTAAACTCATCGGCGTATGCGTCAAAGATGATCTCAAAATCCATCGTGGTAGCATAGTCAATCCCGGTAGATCTCAGGGTTAACCTGTCGCTCCAGGGTCTCAAGGCCGATCTTCTCTTGCCTCCGAACAATATCCACGCACCGCCGGACGACTGCGCTCCTCGGGTAGTTACTTACAGAGTCCATCCAATCCAACTGATCTGGGGTAAAGTGGACCAGTACGGGGATCATCCTATTTTTGTTGCTTTTCCGCATAATTTCACATCTCCTTTAGCTGCTGGGAACAGCTCAGTTGTTCAGAAATTCATCCAGGTCGGAATCACTCACGCGCCACAATTTCCCGATCTTCCTCCCCTTCAACTTCCCACTCTGTAACCATTTGTAGATCACTTCCCGATCCACCTTTAGTTTCTCAGCCACCTCGGCTGGCGTGTACAATTTCTGGTTCATAATCCATTCTTTGTTACGGGAGTATATATTACTATCCTATTTTATCCCATCCTTTCCAATAAGATTGGAAAGGGATATATATAATGGGCTCTCAAGAAGGTGTATAGCACAAAAAGGACAGGGGATGAGGTTCCCAGCCTCCCCCTGCGGAGCGTGTGAAATTATGTCAAGCAACAATTTCCCCGAAAATGGGGCTAGGACTAATGGGGCTTCCCAGTATTTTAGCCTGTTGCCTCAAAATGAGGCCCAGAATAGACCGCCGAACGAAGACCAGATCCGGGGGATCCGGGCATGAGCTACCTCTGCCCCGTCTGCAAGCGCCCGCTGCGGAAAATCCGCACCGAGGCAAACCCCTTCTTCACCGAGGAGGTCTGGAACTGCTCCGCTTGCATGAAGAACTACTACAAGCGGCGGAACACCTGGATCGGAACCCGGCCGATCTTCTCGGAGGCGGACTAATGTTAGCCCTCGCCCCCTCACCGACCGCCCGGGTCTCCCGGCCCCGCTACCTCGCGGCGCGCCGGTGGGCCACCCGGCACCCCTGCGACTGCGGCGGACACTTCGCGCGGGAAACCTTCTTCCAAGTGGACCGGCTCGTCCAGTTCACCTGCAACCGCTGCGGCTCGCAGATCGTAGTCCCGTACGAGGACGCGGGGGTGCTCTGATGAGCTCGAAAACATTCCGGATCGCGGACCTGCGCCGATCGCCCACGGTCGTCCATCTCCCCTGCTGCAAAAACGGCTGCGGGGAAATGCTGGCCCTGGATGACGGCTGGCAGTGCCCGATATGCAACTGGTATCGCGGATACTACAGGGGGGAGCGGCACCCATGAGCGGCTTATCCCAATCAGTGTGGGCGCACGACCTCGCAAACGGACTCACAGGGGGGTTGGAATGTGCATGAGAGTGACCGGACACCCCTCATCCTCACAACCGGGCGCTGGCTCTGCTCAAAATGCCTCCAGCGGATCCCCCCTGGATCCAACTCCTGCCCACAATGTGGCGGGCAATCGTTCCGACTCGAGTACAACCCGGCAGCCCTCGCAGAAGCCTACCGGCGAGCAGCTGCCAGGAGGTCCCGTCATGACCTGGGATGAACTCGAGGAACTCCGGGACCGGCTCAGCTACATCCTCGAACGCGAACGCGCCGAGGACGGGTTCTGCCCCATCGAGGATGATTATTACGTCCAGTATCGGCAGGCAGCCCGGCGCGCCGTCCAGGACATCGATCCGGACCACTCCCGCGACCGGGACCGCTACCAGACACTCCAGGAGATTTATGATGCCGTGAGGGAGATTTACGACATCAGGAGCGCAAAACTCCGTATAGCTGTTCAGGACCGCGTGGTGTTCCGGCGCGATGTGGACCGGCCCGAGAACCTGACGGTGGAGGAGCAAGAGCGCTACGACATGGCGATCTCGCTCGGGGGGCACAATGTTGAATGATGCCCTGCAAACCATCGGCCTGCTCGGCGGTATCGCCGGGGCGGTTCTGGTGGCTGGCCCCACTCCCCTGCAGCGGGCCGCCGGGTTCGCTACCTGGATCGCCGGAAACGGTGCCTGGGTTGCGTTCGCAGCGTTGACCGGCTCGCTCTATCTGGGAGCGCAGTTTGGGATATTCCTGTTGCTCTCCGGGGTCGGGCTGAGGACGAATCTAAAAGAGCTGAGAGTATCAAAGTTGGCATTGGCACTGGAGGGATAAATGAACCAGAAAGCACTCGTCAGCGACTTGGCGCGGCTGGAGGAGATGACAACCGACACCAACCTCCTGATCCACATCGCCCGGATTAGGAAGCGGGCAGAAAACGGGTTTTACCATCTCCAGGCGGGGACGATCCGCAACCCTGTCACGGGATCGGAGTATCCGGTGATGAGAAGACGAATAGGTAGAACAGACGTGGTAGAAAAATGAGAGAACACATGATTTGCAAAAAATGCAGATATTTCCGCCCGTTCATGGGCGGGGAGGGTCAGAGTGGAGAATGCCGGCGTTATCCCCCGCGAATCATCGCCGGAGCACGACCGGACGCAGACACGGACTTCGACGACAACGGCTACTGGCCAGTAGTCGGTGGCGGCGACTGGTGCGGAGAGTGGCACACAAAAGAGGAGTAGAAGATGGACCAAGCGACCCTGATAACCCTCGGCATCGCGGCCCTGGTGACTGCGGGTATGATGATCTATGTCCTGGTGTTCTGGCAGCCGCCCCCGGTGGAGGCTATCGACTGGAGTCAGATCAAGGAATTGAGGTAGGTGAGAAAAGATGGGAAACGACTGTTGGTATTATAGGCCTCGGTACGCAGGCATGACGAAGGTCTGTATGCGTCAGAGCATCGTGGAGTGTGGCCGGATCAGGCGGTTCGGCCTCTGTCCAATACCGCCGGACTCGGAAGCCTGGCGGCGGTGCGGGTTTGCCGTCGGGCAGCATGAGATCCCGCTCATGGTAGAGGAGCGATACTGCCCTCGGGACGACACCATCAGCGCGGAAATGCGTTTGATTGTGGACGGAGGTTGCCACCCCGATTGCCAGCATATGTCGCACTGTGTCCGCTGCGGTCCGATCTGCAAGGCGGTGTATGACAAATTGATGGTAGAGAGGTGAAAGATGCCAACATGCACGACAAGGGGGTGCAGCCGCCCGGCTCGATGGGAGATCATCTGCAAGGGTGATCCGGTGGACTGCACCCCCATCTATGCCTGTGACGAGCATTGCCCGTCCCCACAGGAACTGGCAGCATATGGAGATTATCGAGTGTTGGTAGAGGAGTGATAGTATGCCATGGGTATGTATTAATTGCGGATGGGAAAACGAGAACGACGAGCGGGTAGGGCTTGAAGAGCCCCTTTGTGTTCGCTGCCGGGAGCCCCGGGAAGATCCGGACGAGGCCATGGACACACTGACGACAGAGATCAACGACCTCAACGAGCAGATGCTGAGAATAGCCCGGCTCGCCTGCAGGATACGCGAGGAACGCGAATACCTCGAAAGTGAAATCGCAGCAATCGACGCAGACCTTAAGGAGATATCAGCCGAGTACGAGGGTTGTAAAATCCTTCTCAGGGCGGCAGAAGACCGGCTGGAAGTCATCCAGAAAAACCTCCTGGGGGAGCGGCAACCTGCACCAGACCAGGCGGACCTCACGAGGTTCAAACTTTGCGCGTGATGGTAGAGGAATGAAATATGGGATTCGTTACTGAACGGCTTGAGGCAAATCGGTGCAAATGCTGCAGGATTATCCCGGAGTTAGTATTTGCAGCGGGTATCGCAGTTGGATTAACAGCGGGGATTTTATTATTCGCAGTTTCCTGGTAGAGAGGTGAAAGATGACAACCAGAAAATGCGTATTCTGTGATGGGGAGGCGTCTCTCGAGGACACTGACATCTCCCTCGGGCCGCAGATATTCCTAACATTCCGCTGTAAGAAGTGCGACCGCTCGTTTTCAGAGATATTCGAGTATTCCCGAACCGAGAACGCGGCCGGGGAAGAGGTTGATGACTCGTATTACTAGGGTCATGGTAGAAAACAGCAGTACGGAGGAAAAAGTATGATTGAGGTAATAAAAGAAGACACGTTCGGAGACTATGAACTCTCCATCCTGCATGACACCCTCGGGGTAAAGAGGTTCGTGGTGCTGCTCACCGGCCCTTGGGGGAAAGGGGGGCGAATCAAACTGTACCAGCGCCACTATATATCGTTACCTAGGGCGAAGACACAGTATCAGAAGATGGCCGAGATATTCCAGATCGGGAAGTACCCCGGTCATCTGATGCAGAGGAACGAGCTGGACGAAAAATAGGACGGTGTGAATGAAATGGTAGAGGAGAGATAGCATGACGGGGATCGTAGTAATTCTAGCGGCACTGGTACTGTGGATTTTATTGATGCTGAAACTTCTGGAGTTGACGCACGTAGAGCCCACGCACCAGCCAGAGCCGGAGCCGGAAGACTCCACATCATTCCTTGGAGATTTGGCGTATGTGTCTTACTTGTCATGGTGTGAATATGCCGAAGGCAAACGCGCCCTACAATGCCAAAGGGAGCGCAAATGGTAGAGGAGCGATAGTATGGAAAAGGAAGAACTGTACAACGAGGCATGGCGGCTCTGGGGCGGGGATATGCAGCTCGACATCCTCATCGAGGAGATGGCTGAGCTCACACAGGCCATCATCAAGACCCGCCGGCACAACGTGATCTGGAATCATGCGGTCTTCGAGGAGATTGCAGACGTACTGATCTGCCTGGAGCAGGTAGAAACCCGTCTGAAAGCGCTGCCGACCGGTATCGACCGCGAGACCAACCGTCCGACCGGATACCTCTTCGATATCGTCGAAGAGCTGAAGGCCAGCAAACTCGCCCGGCTCGAGGAGCGGCTTTGTGCGGCGAAGGGAGGGGTGCAAGATGATATTCACCGACGAGGAAGTTGAAAATATCAACAGGTATCAGCAATCCGGCAAATTCCACCCGCTAACCTGCGGGAACGGTCACGGAGACCTCATAGCAACAAATGATGGATTGATCTGCCCTGAGTGCGATTACCGGCAGACCTGGGTACATGGCTGGATTAAAAGCGGGAAATGTCCCTGGTAGAAAACAGGAGGTGTGAAAGACCATGAAAATCTGCGTTATAGATAATGAACTCTGTGTGAATGTTGACCATATCGTGAGCATTTACACTCTGGATGAGATGATCAGCATAAGTACCACCAGAACGGAGGATCTCAATCTGATCACTCTAGATCCGTTCGATCCCGAAGACGACGAACTAATCTCTCTTAGGGAGCGGATTTATGATGAGATTTTGCAGGAATTAATGAACCCGGAGATCGGCTGCGTAGATCCCGACAACATAGCATCAAAGATCGTCAAGGAATTTGGTCTTGATGTGAGTTGGTAGAGAGGTGAAAGATGCCAACATGCACGACAAGGGGGTGCAGCCGCCCGGCTCGATGGGAGATCATCTGCAAGGGTGATCCGGTGGACTGCACCCCCATCTATGCCTGTGACGAGCATTGCCCGTCCCCACAGGAACTGGCAGCATATGGAGATTATCGAGTGTTGGTAGAGGAGTGAAGGAGAGATGAGCGAAAAAACTTGTATCCTGTGCGGCGGCCCGCTCCAACTAGGTTGCGATGGGGTCTGTATGATCTGCCTGCGTCGGCAGGGTGATGAGTATGTGAGGACGGGGGATATCCGAGTACTCTTCGGGCGGACCTATCACTCCTCCCCCGAGGACTGATAGGTAACCACTTTTCAAATATCTCTCAGCACCCATCTGGCCCCTAAACACGGCCATTTAGGGCCCCATTTGGTATAGCAGAATATGGTTTATTATTGGGTCTCGGACTGATATATCTGTTTCAGAAAAAAGTGATAGGCGGATTGTCCGATAACTTACTCTTTAGCGGACGTATGATAAATACCTTTCTTCAAGAATTATAATCCGTCTTATAGGAAGTATTAAGACATATATGGATGATATTATGTATCGAATGAGTGACAAGACGGTAAGGGCAGTAGGATACGCGAGAGTGAGCACTCAAGACCAGGATCTTGAGATCCAGATATCTGAGATCAAGCGGTTTGCCGACTACCGGAAGATCGAGCTGATGCACATCTATGCGGAGAAGGCCAGCGGAGCGAACACCGACCGCCCAGAGTTCTCCAAGATGATACATGACCTGGAGAGCGGAGTGTATGATGCCCAAGCGGTGATCGTGCATAAGTTAGACCGGCTCGGGCGCTCGCTCTCCGACCTGATCCGGATCGCGGAATGGCTCCGGGAACACAGCATCGATCTGATCAGCCCGGAGGACGCGATAGACACCACGACCTTAAACGGGCGGCTCTTCTTCCATGTGTCCGGAGCCTTTGCAGAGTATGAGCGAGGGAAGATCCTTGAGAGGACGGAGGCCGGTCGGCGTGCAGCTCTGGAGAAGGGTATAAAGTTTGGACCTAAGAAGAAGTCCATCGACCGGCAGAAGGTTGAGCGGCTGATCGGTCTTGGTGTCCCGAAGACCGAAGTTGCAAAGAAGATGGGAATTGCAAAAGACACGCTCTATAGGAGGCTGCGAGAGTGGGAAGAGGAAGACGCAATCGAGGAAGAGAAAGAACGGCAGAAAGATTGAATCTGCCGCGTTAAGTGGCATTGAGGAAGTAAATTGCCAACCATTGATAAGCAACCGTATAGGATGATGACCAAAACCGCCTTTACTGCTGGGTGTCGGTAGTTCGAATCCGTCCGGGGATATCGCGGACGCTCGAACCATAAACTATTAATGCCAAGCACCCCTAAACAGCCAGTATGGCTAAAGCCAAGGCCCGGAGCAAAACCGGGCGAAAACCACGTGGGCGGGTAATTGCCGCAACAAAGGTCCAATCTTACCCGCGACAGACAGCGCAAGGCGATGCTGCCAGGGAAAATGCGCAGCAGCACCGGGAGAGTTTACCACGAGACCAGGAAGAACAGAAGCGACAAAAAAGGGAAAAGAGTTTGATGACGGGGGTCTCATAGAGCTCATGGCTCTATGACAACTATCTTTACCCTCTTTCCTGTGTGTCTCCGGGGCACCGTGACGTGCGCCGTATTACCAAACGGCCTTGCGGTGCCCTCAAGCACTGCGTATCCCCTGATCTGGTAACAGTCAGGTTCACGCGGGGTTGTGGGACGAGCGTCCCACAGCGGTATCTCTCTTACCAGCTCGCCGTCGTGATAGATGGCGAGCGTCCAGACCCCCTCCTCATCTGACACACTGATCTCGAACCCACTGCCGATATCTATTCTGTCATTTCTGTCGGGTGAGGATCCCCCCCGGTCGGGTCCGGGGATCCGCGCTGGTCGTGCAGACCGCGCGGGTGTGTGGGTTGTGGCACTATGTGGTTTTTCCGGAAACGGAGCCCGGAAACCACCTCTCCCATGGCCCCCAGATCGACGATCTGGAGCGTCCCGGTATGTTAGGGTGTCCGGGAAAAAGATCCGCCGTTATATCGCGTCTGCTAAAACTCGACGATTTGAGTCCGGATCTCCCAGATCTGGCTCAATAATCGTTTTCGTCGAAATATACCTGCTGCTGCTGGTCGTACCGCATCCGCCGCGTGATCGTGACGTACATGATCCCTATGCCGAGCAGTGGTAGAGCGTAACACAGGACAAAAAACAGGTTGGAGAGCAAGTTGATCTCCCCGGACGAGTCGTATGCCGTCCCGACCCCCTGATCCAGCCCGGCCCCGATGAAGGCGTCGCTCATCGCGTCCAGAACAATCCCGCCGCAGAACGAGAGCATGATCCCGGAGAAGATCAAAACCAGTCCGATCAGGCATCCGGTATACGCCGTCCAGAAATTAGTCATAAGGATTGACCCTCCGCTCGTACAGCGCCCTGATGATCGAAAACAGGAAGAGCGCACCGAGGGCAAACGCCGGCCAGTAGGTGAATATTGTAACGTTGAATTCAAAAGCGTCTGCCGTCTGCGCCGAGACCGTGCCCGCCGCGATCCTCTCGTTCATCAGGTCGACAAAATACCCGGCGAACGGCGTCATGACAATCCACAGGCCTGCCAGGACAAGCAGAGCGAGCACGACCATCACAAACGACCAGGCGACGCCGTCATCATTCATGAGAGACTATACCCCGCATGGCTTTATTAACGTATCGTCCTCCCCTGTTTTCAGTCGTCGGGGTTTTGTCCTCTAACAGCTAGTTGATACGTCGGTGGTAGTGGGGGCGTTGAGGATTTTGTCAGTCTTCGATCTACTTTGGACTGGTACATTATTCGCACAGTCGGGGCATGTGGCATACCTCCGGCGGTGGCCTTTGTAGTACCAACTATATCCACAAACCTGGCACGTGAGGTAAATGCCACCCCGTTTCTTCAGTTCCTTTTTCTCCTTCAGTTCCTCCTGTTTCCGGATCTTCTCCTGTTCCCTTGCCTCCTGCTGCTTCTTCAGATCCTCCTGTTTCTTCTTCTCTGCCAGGTCTTCCATCGTCTGGATCAGGAGCGCCTGCTCTTTCCGGAGCGCCTCGTACGGCTCGATGAGATCCTTGCTCGGCAGATACGCCCGATACCGAATGATCTGCGTCATATTCTGGTTCAGATACCTGTAATGAACGGTTTTCTGCCGATATTTTCGGAGTGCCCGGAAAACCTTCACGTCGGTGTAGCCGAGATCGTGATGTGATTCACTCACCTCGGCATAATACCGCGCGGTACGGTGAAGATTGACATCCAGCATCGCCCCGTCAACGCCTGTCACGATCAGGATCGAGTTTAAGGTCCGAAACGTCTGGAGCACGTATCCCAGAGCCTTGTTGTCCTGTTTCATGTAATTTCGGGCGTCATATGCGGCACCCGCATCATCAAGGATGTAAATATTGTGGCTCTGCATGCGCTTGACCATGTCCTGCAACATTATGGGGTGTATCACTGCCACGTTGTCGAGCGTGAAATAGTCTTCAGGCTTGCCGCCGCGGAACCTGGCAATCCATTTCGCACAACTTTCTGCCAGACTCAGGGCGGCCATAGATTTGCCGCTGCCTGGTTCCCCGAACATGGCAAAGATCACGTTTTTGTTGTATTTAGAGCACACACGCCGGGCAAGCATCTCTGCGAGAGAACTGAATTTCAGTTCGCCACCGGCATTACCATTGGAATTGCTACAGAGCGCGGCATACCGGTCGGCAACCATGTCCCATTGCAGCGAGGACGATGGTTCTGGCTCGGAATACAGTGGATCAATCGTCTGAGTCGGGCGTCTGTACACTATCGGCATCTGTGTCGTCCTCCTCGGTTGGATCCTGTGTCATCGGCAGAATAACAGTAGTCTCTCTCAGCACATACTCCCTGATCACGTGATCATAGACCACCGAGATCGCGTTCTGGCAGATCTCCAGTATCTTCTGGTCCTTGTCGATGGTTGACCTGTTGGGGGTGTTTTTCACTGCCAGGATGTCCGAGTTAAGGGCCTTGAAGAGCTTCACTTTCACGTCTTTGTCAGGCAGTTTGCTGATGATCGTCCGCGCGAACGGCACGATCCTGATATCCCCGGTGTTTGTGAGATTTGAAATCATCCAGTCCCACCGGTTCAGGGAAAACAGGATGTGTGCCAGGTATAGATCGATCCCGCTTCGCCCGGCAAACACCTTGGGGGTGTCGTCGATGTTTGCCGCGGCTCCAGCGCTGATCGTGTCGTTGGTGTTGCCTCTACTGCCTCTCAATTGTTATCACCCTCGATTCCAGGAGTATCTTTTGATACCAGGAGAATAAAGCTATCCCGCGTTTCAGGGCATCTGGTGAGTATCTCGTCGTGAAAAACCAGTTATCAAGTTCCGCCGTTTTGGTGCCGTCGTTCTCCATAACCTCGGCAACGGCGGGTATATGATGGGTGTGTTGATACAATTCATAAAACGGGACAGTAAGATTGAGTATCCTCTGTTTCAGGGGTCCCGTTGGAGCATGCAGGTATTTGAGTGCCTCGGCGGTCTGGTGCACGGTCTCCAGATATACGGTCTCGATAATGCCTGGAATGGTGCGATTCTCATCCATATCCATGGCATCACCCTGCCGCCAGACTGATGATATAGATTGTCACACCCACGGCACCCAGCAACCCGATCGCAATCAGGCCGTATGTCCACAACTTGTCTGCCATTGCTGATTTGCGGTCGGCAATCTTCTGGAAGAGGTAATTGATTCTCTGTGTAGTCTGCGAACTGTGGCCATAGGGGTTGTTCCGGAAATACTCGTGATACGCAAATCCCCCGCCCTCAACCGGCAGCGTGGTCGCGTATTTCTTGAACGCCGTGATCCGTTCCACCAGATCGGCCGCGTTCATCTCGACCTCGACCGGCTGCCCGGACTCGTCAATCTCGACTATAGTGGGCTTGTAGTTGTCGGTGAAGATCTGGGCATCGTGAGGCAGATGATCCGCGGGCGAGGCAAGAAGCACCAGGAGGTCGCGATCGCTCAGGAAATCGAGTTCCGCGAACTCCGGTAGATCCCGGCGGTGCCGCAGGATCGTATGCTGCGCGAGAACGTTCCTCGGCGATATCGGGAATGTCACGTTCGGGGATATGTTGTAGATGAGCAGCCCTCCGGGATGCCTCTCAGGAGACGCATCTCCCTCGATGTATGCCGGATCCGCATGCAGTCCCCACATGTCCTTTGCATAGACCGGATCGTCGTCCCGTTCCTTGTCTCCAAGGATGTGCCGCGCGTGGTTGGTGCCCGGGTCGATGACTCGCAGGAGCGGGATCTCTTTTTTACGCGCCTTGACAAATAGCGGACCCTCCGGGTTGTAGAGTCGGGTGTTGTTTTTGTCATTGATTATGTAGATCACGGCGACGACAAGCAGCCCCACCGTGAGATAGAGATACTCTATAGGTATTGATACGCCCATGCCTATTTACCTCCAAAAATCGATAGGAACCCCCGTTTCGGAGGTTTTGGTGCCACAATCCGTTGCACGTTCTCGGTTTTGTTCGAGGTCTCGATCCTGTTCTGTAGTTCGCGTTCCCATCCGTCCTTTGACCGGCTGATAAATTTCTTGTAATGCTCCAGTGCCGAGTTGATGATCACCTGGAGTTCTGGCCGGTCAAGGTCGTACGACGTGAAACTCTGGGTGGCAGACAGCACCATGATCTCTGCCTCCCAGAGTGAGACATCAATATCCTTCTCCCTGGCAAGCACGACCGACTTCTCGAACAACCCCAAAAATATCGTTGAAAGTGTCTTCTTCGCCGACATCGTGAGCGGTGCTTTCCAGGCAGCCTCTACCAGTGCCGGCAGATAATCCGTCTCGATGAGCCTGGCCTTGTATAAGAAGGAGTTGTATATCTGGTCATCCGAGTACAGTCGGGATGCCTGGGGTGGTTCAGGCGTGTCAATGCCGTCACCAACATAAGGATCGTCTGCCATAAGTCACCTTTAATGAGTATAGGAAAGAGGGTAAGGGGTTTGACCCCCTTTGCCCCCGGTTGATCTGTATTTTCATGAAATCCGCCTTATCCTGCGGCATTCCTGAAGTACATGATCACCAGGCCGATCACCATCGCGAGGACCGCGAGCACAAGCAGCGGCCCGAGCTGCGTCCACATGCTGGCACCGCTGGGGAGATCCGGGTTGGTTGTGGCGTTCCACTCGGAGCCTTCATCCAGTGTAGGCATTGCGTTGTCGATCGATCCGCCGACAACAGGGATCACCGAGAACACGGCGATCAGGGTCAGGATCCCGATCGCGATCGCGATGATCAGGTTCATCGGGTTGTTATTTCCAGGCACATTTTTCACCTCGGTATGAGGTTTATTCGTGGCATTATTATTTATACCTTATTATCAGTAGTTTCCGCGGCGGAAGAATCCAACACCGACCAGCAGGATCGCAATACCGACGAGGAGCGCAAGAACCGGCAGGATCATGTCTCCGACGAGGAGGAGGTTCATAGCTCCCGCAGCACCCTCGCTGTGCTCAAGCGCCGTGATGTTGTGCTCCGCCTCGGCACTGCCAGCGATCGCTGGTAGGAGCATTGCAAGCACCAGGATAAACATGAGGGGTAGTATCATGATGATCGCTTTAGGTACACGGCGACCCCGGCTCATTCGTATGCCTCCTCATCATCAGGCATCCGGCTCTCGTGCATGATCTCCAGGACGAAATACCCGACCAGGAACCACATGAATATCATGACCAGCATCCAGAAGTAGCCGAGTGCCGGGTCGACTATCGGGACGATGTGTGTCTGATATGCGTACGTTGTGGTGACGTTGGCGAGGGTATCGTTCAGGTAGTGGTCCACAGTAATGGCGGTCTCCGGCACGGTGGTGATGTAGACGGTGTTCTCGTTGAACGTCCATAGTGCCAGAAGCCCGGCCAGGATTCCTGAAAAGGAGGCAGCAAACAGGTTGCCATACAGCCGGTTGTCGAGGTCGAGGAATATGTAGACGAACGCGGCCGCGACCACGGCGGCAAGGAAGATATAGATCTCGACGGTGATCATCGGCGACACCCCCGGCCAAAGTATTTGGTCTCGATATAATCGGTCATTTCGGTCACGGCATCTTCAATCTGTTTGAGCCCTGTGTTGTACTCTTTCCGGTTCCACTCGTTATATATGACGATTCGACATCGGCCTTTATCCATTTACACCCTCTCCTTAACCAGCGAATATATTACTGCCACAATACTGATCACGATGAATGTTACCGCAACCAGATGGAACTCGGCAGGAAGTCGCACGATTATAAACAACCCGAACAATGCCCCAACAAGACCGGGTAATGTCATGTCCCGTTGTGTGATCCACATCATCAGGAACGGGATCGAGAATATCAGGGTATACGCGAGCGGGCCCAATATGGATGTGTAGGCACCGCCAATGGTGGAGATCAACCCAGTCCAGTTGATTGTATCCTCACCGGGCTCCGGGACAGTCTCGCCACCGAGCGAGTTGATCAGGTCGTCGACGAGAGATGTGGAGACGTTGTCGATCGGTTCGGTCGCTCGCGGCCGGGTCGGGATGGGTGTCATGTTGCCGGCCGCGCATGCCGGCACTATGAGCAGCACCAGTAGAAACGCGACCACCAGGATGGTGGCAGCACGTTTAGGAATCAATCAGTCCATCCCCTGTGTCTGGTAGCCGCTGCGGAACTGATACAGTCCCCAGAC
>ERZ795032.1461-NODE-1461-length-16390-cov-5.426875_pt1 | contig 16390 bp, 23 predicted proteins | sample MGYA00375124_ERZ795032 | MGnify/ENA primary metagenome ERZ795032 (study PRJEB30167, sample SAMN05720154) | activated sludge metagenome | isolation source: Anaerobic digester | place: China | collected 2015-12-16 ...
GTATCCATAAGGATATATGAGTAAATACTGCAATGATATTTATCTTTGTACCGCTTTAAGAGTTTAAGATAATGATCTTTATCATTATCAGAACGATAAAGGTCTATTTCGCTAATACTCTTCGACATAACATGATACATACCCTCTGGGGATTTTCGCCTTTCAGCTCTTGCCATTTATTATCACCTCAGTATATATGTTACCATAAAAAGAAAATATTGTCAATAAAAAATAATTTGCAGGCATTTGCCGGAATATTTGCAGAACTGTCCCCTTAATTTCTCCTGAAACATTTGCAGAACTGTCCCCTTAATTTGTGAAGGAAGGTTAAAACCTTTATCCGATAAGCCTCCATCTGATACTCCTACTACCTTTTCTCAAAAATAGCAATTTCGAAATTAACAATTTTCTATAGTTCTCATTGCATTGATAGTAGCAACTATTGTAACTCCAACGTCTGCAAATACGGCTTCCCACATTGTAGCAATCCCAGCTGCACCTAAAAGAAGGACGGTAATCTTAACCCCCAGAGCAAATATGATGTTCTGCCAAACTATATATCTTGTCTTTTTAGCAATTTTTATTGCTCTGACAGTCTTTGAAGGTTCATCTGTCATAATAACAATATCAGCAGCTTCAATGGCAGCATCAGAACCAAGACCGCCCATTGCAATACCAATATCTGCTCTTGCAAGTACAGGGGCATCGTTTATGCCATCTCCCACAAAAACCAATTTACCTTTAGTAGATTTTTGCATATCCAGTAATTCCAATATCTCAACCTTCTGGTCAGGCAGGAGCTCTGAATAGACTTCATTCAATCCCAATTGCTCTGCTATCTTTTCACCTACCTGCTTATTGTCACCAGTTAACATAACAGTCTTTTTTATACCAAGTTTCTTTAGTTCTAAGATTGTGTCTTTTGAATCTTCTTTTATTTCGTCAGATATAACTATATACCCCATATATTTACAATTTAAAGCCAAGTGGAGAACCGTCCCCGATTCTGTTGGTTCTGAAAAGTGGAGAACTGTCCCCTCTTTAGTCATAAGCTTTATGTTGCCTGCAAGAATCTCATTGCTGCCAATTTTAACTTTTACGCCATAACCCGGGATTTCTTTATAATCCGTAATTTTGTCCCTGTCGACTTCATTTTTATATTCGGCTAAAATGGATTTTGCAATAGGATGGTTTGAATAGCTTTCTGCGAATGCTGCATACTCCAATAATTCATCAGAAGTTATTCCATTTTCAGGTTTTATTTTTGTAACTTTAAATACTCCTTTAGTAAGAGTTCCTGTCTTATCAAATACAACTGTATCAACACTATTAAGTGCTTCCAAATAGTTACTTCCTTTTACAAGTATTCCGTTCTTTGAAGCACCGCCGATTCCTCCGAAAAACCCAAGTGGTATTGAAATAACTAATGCACATGGGCATGATACCACAAGAAATACAAGTGCTCTGTAAACCCAGTCTGAAAACTCTGCACCTGGAATTATCAGTGGAGGAGCAATTGCAAGAAATAAAGCAACAATAACAACAACAGGTGTATAATATCTTGCAAACTTAGTTATGAAATTTTCAGCTGGTGCTTTTTTGCTGGTTGAATGCTGAACTAAATCTAGGATTTTTGATACTGTTGACTCATCAAATTCTTTTGTAACTTCAATTGTCAAAACACCATTTTCATTAACAAAGCCAGCCAGAACTTCATCGCCTGATCCAACTTCCTTTGGTATGGATTCTCCTGTTAGAGCAGATGTATTTACCATGGATCCTCCATCAAGCACATTACCGTCAAGGGGGATTTTTTCACCTGGCTTTACAATGATTATATCCCCAATTTTCACATCGTTAGGATTAACTCTTTTTTCCTCACCACCAACAATCAAGTTTGCAAAATCAGGTCGTATATTCATTAATGCAGAAATAGAATTCCTTGAACGATTTACAGTAATGTTCTGGAAGAACTCACCTATCTGATAAAAAAGCATAACTGAAACAGCTTCCGGGAATTCCTTTATTAAGAATGCACCTATTGTTGCTATGGACATTAAGAAGTACTCATCAAAAACCTGTCCCCTTGCTATATTTTTGGCAGCTTTTAATACTACTTCACCACCGACCAAGATATAACTTATAATGTATATGGAGAACTTAATCCATAACGAAAAGTCAAATATCGTTGCGATGCCAAGTAGTACAGCTCCGATGCTCAGTTTTGCAAGCTGTTTTTTATTGGATTGATCGATGTCTTCTTTATATTTCCATGACTTGCTATTATCTTTATCATTTTCAACAATGCTTACATCGGGCTCAATTCTGTTAATAATTTTTTTTGCTTCGTTTATTATTTCTTCTAAGTTACCCTTGGCGTTAGTTTCAATAGTTTCAATAGTAAGTTTCTTCGTAACAAAGTTAACAGAAGCTGCCTTTACACCATCCAAATCTCCAACTTCTTTTTCTATTTTAGCCGCACAATTTGCACAATCTAAACCATCAAGTAATAATTCTTTCACAAATACAGCCCCCCATATTTATTATTTACCTTTTCAGTAAATCATATCTTATCTATTTACATCTTATTATATTACAATGTATGAATATGTGTTCATATGTTGTAATAAGATTATATTATATTTGTTATTAAAAATCAACAACATTGTTTAACTTTTATTGAGAAAAATAATTTATTTTAAAGAACTGTCCCAATATTTACTGAAGATTAGCTTGTCTGCTAATAAAAATTATGTTTACATTTTCAAGAGAATAGTTTTATAATAGAAGCATTCATAAATTTTACATTTTAGCTTAGGAGATTTTGAACAGATGGGAAAAAAAGCAGATTTGACTTCGGGTAATATTCTTAAAACTTTGACAAAATTGGCCTTGCCCATAATGGGAACATCATTTATTCAAATGGCTTATAACCTTACAGATATGCTATGGATAGGTCAAACAGGCAGTGATGCGGTAGCAGCTATTGGAACAGCAGGTTTTTTTCTCTGGTTTGCCCAATCATTAATTGCATTATGCAGAATCGGTGCTGAGGTTTTTGTTGCTCAAAGCATCGGTGAAAAGGACGAAGAAAGTGCCAGAAAATATGCTGTTAATTCAGTCCAGTTGAATATATTTCATTCTGTAATATATGGAATTTTTCTTTTTGTATGCAGGCATCAACTCATTGCTTTCTTTAAGTTGGGTGAAGAGCAGGTTATAAATATGGCTGTTACATACTTAAGCTATACAGTAATCGGAATAATTCCAACTTTCATCAACCCGGTTTTTACGGGGATTTTTAATGGCTCCGGAATTAGCAAAGTTCCGTTTATGATAAATGCTGTAGGACTAGTTACAAATATTATTTTAGATCCTATATTGATATTTGGTGTTGGCCCATTTCCAAAGCTTGGTGTAGTTGGTGCCGCTTTAGCTACAATATTTGCACAGTTTCTGGTAACTATGCTTTTCCTTGTTGTAATGAAGAAACACGAAGAGATTTATTTTAGAGTAAATGTATTTCAAAAGCCGAATTTTCAAAATATTAAGGCAATAATTAGATTAGGGTTTCCTGTAGCAATACAAAGCGGTATATTCTCCATAATAGGGATGGTGCTGGGAAGGATTATTGCAGCCTATGGACCTGCAGCAATAGCAGTTCAAAAGGTGGGCTCTCAAATTGAATCAATTTCCTGGATGACTGCCGGAGGATTTTCCACAGCCTTGAGTGCATTTGTTGGGCAAAACTATGGGGCTCAAAAATATGATAGAGTGATTAAGGGCTACAAAGCAGGACTTTTAGCTGTTTCCATTATAGGCTTATTTGCAACAATTTTGCTCGTATTTTTCGCTGAACCGATTTTTAGCATCTTTATACCAGAAAAGGAAGCTGTTGACTTGGGAATTGTGTACTTACAGATATTAGGACTTTCTCAATGGTTTATGACTTTGGAAATATCCACACAGGGGGCATTTAATGGACTTGGTAAGACTTCAATACCTTCTGTTGTTGGTATTGTATTTAATGCATTAAGAATTCCTGCAGCATATTTTCTATCAACTTATACTGCATTAAAATTAAATGGAATTTGGTGGTCCATAAGCATAAGCAGTGTATTTAAGGGAACAGTTTTAGTGATTTTATTCTATCATTTGGTTGTTAGAAAATATAATAAGTATAGGACATTATAAAGGTAAGGGTGCATTTAGAATTTTTGAAGAAATATATTCCAAAAGCTATCGTTACAGTGCTTAGAACATTTAAATTCAGCTACGGGCAAAATTGAACTCATAAAAATGCCTGATATAAAATTGAGAAACAATTTTATTCAAACAACAATTTTGCTTCTCCTTCGCTCAAATTAAAAGGCTTTACAGTACCTACACTAATGCTTCTTCCAATAATTTCTTCAAAAATGAAATATGCACCTTAAAAGTAAAAAACAATTGAATAATTTATTAATTGAATTTTTTGATGTGTTATTTATTATTGAATACTGTTATTAAACCTTATTTCTGCAATTTATGAATGAAAACACAATAAGAAATGAAGACTTATTTTGGATTTCACGGTATAATTAATTATAATAATTGATAATAGTTGTAGTAGAGGGGTGCTGTAAATGCGATATAGGAAAATATTTGTAATTTTTTGGCCATTTGTTGCTATATGGAACCTGATTGAATTAATTCTTAGAATAACAGGAAGATTGGTTGCAGTAATATTAGGTCTGGTACTTATGATTGTGGGTGTTGCTTTGTGCTTCACTGTTGTAGGAGCTGTAGCAGGAATTCCTCTTGCTGCATTTGGATTTACAATGATGATACGGGGATTCTTTTAGAAAAAGAATGGATAGGGAAAAGTAAACAGGAAAAGGAAAGTGGACACTTCTTAACAGCATTCCGATGACTTTTAGAAGCGTCCTATACGAAAATGGGCAGATAAGAGTTGGATAAGAGTAAGATAGGAGTTGGAAAAGAGCCAGAGCTGGAGGTTATTCATGAAAAACATTGTTCTTATTGGAATGCCAAGTGCGGGTAAAAGTACAATAGGTGTTATACTTGCCAAAACACTTGGAATGTGTTTTATTGATACTGATTTGGTTATACAGGAAAAGGAATGCAGGCTTTTACAAGATATTATTAATACATATGGCATCAGCAGGTTCCTTCAAATTGAAGAGAATGCAGTGCTTACGCTGAAATATAAAGCTGCCGTCATTGCTACTGGAGGTAGTGTAGTATACAGTGATAAAGCAATGACGCATTTAAAACAGGATGGAATAATTACTTATTTAAAGGTAGGATATGAAGAAATCGAAAGAAGGATTAACAACATATCAACAAGAGGAATTATTTTTAATAAAGGTCAAAGTCTTCTTGATATGTATAATCAAAGAATGCCCTTGTATGAGAAATATTCAGATATTACTATCGACTGCTCAAACAAGGATGTGGAACAAATAATTCAGGTTATAATAGATAAGGTAAGCAGCAGATAAATAATAAAAGTAATAAGGAGAATTCCAGAGTTGATTTCAAAAGAAAAATTAATGAAAACACTTATTAAAGGACGGTACGAATGCTATGTTAGAAAAAATTCTACATACAATCCATATACAAAATCTTTGCTGTATGACTGGAATTTCAAATTGCAAATGGAGGACCTAATATTCACAGATTCTTATAGAGGGTTCAACCCCTATAGTGGTGTAGAATATGTATATGAAAAGGGAATTGATATTCCTATCTGGTCATGCGACTATGTAGGATATGTAAAGCAAGGCATGAATGTACCTGCCCAAGAGGTTTATGAATTCCTAAAGGAAGCAAGAGGAAACCATTTGAAAAATTGCAGTGATAATTTGTTCTCAAATTATAAACATGAAAACAGTGTATTTCAGTATGAAACCTTCTTTCAAGGTGACGTAACTTCATTATTGCAAATAGAAAATTTTTACTATAAAAACCAATTAATAGCACAGCAAATGACATCAGGCAGACTGAGGATATCTTTTCCGTAAGGTGATACTTCCCCCTGCAAGGTACTGCGATATGTTATTACCTTCATAGCTATATTCCATATTCAAACTCATAGTTTCTGTCGCCATAATATTCAGCTTTTGACCTTTCATCATATAACTTTTATAAACCGAGGTATAAAGATATTAGGTAATTCCCTACATTTGTTGTATACATGAGTGAGCATGGAGAGTGATTTACCTAAATTATACCACAAGGGAAAGAATGGAAACAGCTTGAGAAGGAATAAAATTATGCTAAATGCTTCTACCTCTACTGGTAATACTACTTACATCCTCCACTTGACCTTTTCGAACAAAATAGATTTTATCAAAAAGGTTGACTGTAGTGCAGCAATGACCTGGGATATATAATATCTTATCTTTTATTTTAAAGTTATGTCCTTTAAAATTAATAATGGAATGTTCTTCATTAAGGTATATAGCAGCATCCGGAAATTGAAGCAATTGTGGCAGATCTTGGTCCACACTACAGCTTTTTATCCCAGTATCAGTTATGAAAACATCTTTTCTTGAACTTATAACGGTTGAGAGAATAAAGAGAGCATTTTTAAACTCTGGACATGTTTTTTTATAAGTTGCATCCATCAAAATATATGACCCAGCCTGGAGTTCAGTATATATATTGCTATTACTCTTTATCAAACTAGTTCCAGTGCTGCCTCCGCTATTTTCTTTAACCTTAATACCTTTATTTTCAAGAAAAAATTTTAGATTCATGAGTTTTTTCTCAAGCTGAACGATTGTTGTTTTACATTTTTCCATATTTTCCTCATGCGAGATATGTCCGGCATATGATTGAATTCCCTCAAATACAAGATTTTCTGAATTATTAATTAATTTTGCTAATTTATAAACCTCCTCAAAACTATTTACACCACAACGTTCCATTCCTGAATTAAGTTCAACAAGACAATATATTTGTGAACCAACATATTTTGCACCTTGAGAAAGTTGGATAATATTTTCTTCATTATCTACACAGATTGTTATACGGCATACCCGGGCAATTTGGGCAAGGCGCAATATTTTAACAGGATCTACAATCTGGTTTGCAATTAAAATATCTTTAATACCTGAGTAAGCCAGATCTTCAGCCTCACTAAGCTTAGCACAGGTAATTCCCTTTGCACCTGCTTTCATTTGTTTATGAGCAATTACACTGCATTTATGTGATTTATAATGTGGCCTTAGTTTTATTAACTTCCCATTAATCATTTCTTTCATCTTGTTAATATTATATTCGAATATATCAAGATCAATAATTAATGCCGGGGTCTCCAATTGACTTAATAACATTTTACACCTCTCTGCCATTTATTTAATATCCCCAAATCTTGGATTGTTGGATCAACATCTATTCCTATGACGAATAGTTCCCATTTATTATTAATTGAATGATTTTATTATCTCTTAAAGCATCTGCTAATTCCTTAGGAGTTGAAACTTCTTCTTTTAAAATAACACCACCCTTTGCCAGATCCTGAACTATGTGAAAATCTGAACCGGATACCATTTTGAGTTTATTATTAATTGCAAAAGAATGTGCGATATCATTTTTGGAATTCTGCTTTTGATTTCCATTATATATTTCAATACCATCCAATAGCTCTAGTCCCGGAACTGTAAACCCGTCTCTGAAAGGATGGGCTTGATATATTAACATTCCTTTACCTTCAATCATTTTGCGGAATTTTTTTAGATCAAGATTATAAAGCTCAGGATTTTCTAATAGAAACTTCTCATCTATCCCATATATCAGATAATCGCTTGGCCCATCAATAAATCTTAATTCAATACCCAGTATTACAGTTAATCCTAACTGTATGCCTTCATTATAAGCGATTCTGTATCCCTTGAGATATTGAGCTAATCTATCTTTCCAATTCGGGAGATCTATTTTATCAAAAAATCCTTTATAATAATGATCGGTTATTACTATTCCTTTATATCCGGCTTGTTTATAGAGCTTAACTACTTCTGAAGCATTAACTCTTCCACATGGACTTACCTCTGAAGTGTGTGTATGTATGTCATATTTATACATAGTAAATCTTTTACCTCCCTTTATATTTTCTGTATTTATTTGTATTACATCTAATAATCATCTTGCCATACTTAAAAGGTAATTACCGATGTCTACAGTATGATACAGCATTGTATCCCTTACAGTTTCCGGTAGATTTTCTGAAAACTTTTGAATTTCATACGTAAAGTCTCCTTCATAGCCTATTTCTACAAGTGTTTTCATAATAGGTTCCCAATTTATATTCCCATAAAACGGTGCTAAGTGTTCATCATCATGACCGTTATTGTCTGCAACATGGGTTGCTTTTAACCGTTTTCCTATTCGCTGCAGACTTAAGCATTGGTTTTCATTTGTAATATTTGCATGGCTGAAATCCCAACATATACCTACTTTAAAGTCATTAAGTGAATCAACGAGATCTATTAATTCCTCTACACAAGCAGTATATTGTCTGCCATCAAAATCAAACACATTTTCAATAGCAATTCCTGTATTATGTTTTTGCGCAAAATCAGCATAGGTCTTGAAATACTCAACATTCTTTTTTTTTGATTCTAAAGCTGAATATCCTTTTTCAAAGCTTGTACCGGCATGCATTACAACCCACTTAACTCCAAGTTCTCCTGAACAGATAATAGCACGATGTGTAAGTTCTTCTAACCATTCCCTATTACTGATACTTGGATCACAAATATTGTAAATAATGTTATGGGACTGCGAAAATTCGATATCATACTTAACTGCATTTTCTGCCAAATCGTTAATCCAAGATTCCCAATTATTTCGTGTCAGATATCCCTCTTTACCTGATACATGGCAAAAATTCATATCCATAACTTTATATCCGGCATTTGAACATTTTTCAAGACATTTTTCGAGAGGAATGGCTCCAGATACTCCAGCCACCTTATCCATAATATTCGTTGATGTTGAAAGCCTCATGGTATTTCCATCCTTCCTTATTATATATTCATAATAATATATTCATGTTTTTTATTATAGCATTTTGTTTCAGTTAAGCATTTGGACTTATTCCTCTTTATTCATCACATATACAAGAAGTTTAGCATAAAAATAAATGATATGCAAAGTCTTGTACTTTTAACCAGTTCATTATTTCATTGAAAGACACATGAAAATAGTGTACACTTTTAATGGAGGTGTTGCAAATGCTCGAAAACATAACATTCACTGCTGATAAGGACATAATTGAAAAAGCACGCAAGAAAGCAATAGAGAATAATATAATCCTGAATGAGCTTTCCAGAGAATGACTTTCTAATTATTTTATGAATATAAATAGTAATAAAATTAAGCATTTCATTGATAATGTATCCTATTATAAGTAATATATGTACAGAAATTGATGCTGATGTAAATAGCAGTTATCAAATAATAAAAAAAGTATTTCCAATAAAGCATGATGGAATAAGCATTTATGAAAGGACTAATTATTATGGCCATTGATAGTGTACGTGAGTATTTAAAAAAGTGGGACAAGGACAATGATATATTGGAATTTGAAACATCAAGTGCTACAGTTGAACTGGCAGCGCAAGCTTTAGGGGTCGAACCTGCAAGGATAGCAAAGACTATTTCATTTAAAAATGGAGAAAGTGCGATGCTGATAGTTACAGCGGGAGATGCAAAAATAGATAACGGAAAATTTAAAGCGGAATTTGGTTTCAAAGCAAAGATGCTGGCACCTGAGGAGACTTTGGAATATACCGGGCATGCTATTGGTGGAGTTTGTCCCTTTGGTTTGAAAAATGAAATACCTGTATTCCTTGATATATCACTTAAAAGATTTGAAACTGTTTTCCCTGCCTGCGGAAGCAGTAATTCTGCAATTGAACTTACATGTGAAGAGCTTGATATATATTCCTCGAATAAAAAGTGGATTGATGTTTGCAAAGGGTGGATTTAATTTTCGAAAAAAAGGATGGGGAAAAATAATGACATTAGGTAATTTAAAACAGCAAATGCTGCTGCCAAATAAAGAATACATTATCAATCAGCATGTTAATATACGGGGTTTGGATGTTTTGCTATTGAGTTTTACAATAGAGGAAAACAAAAACAAATTGTGGTTGATGTATGAAGACAAGGCATTAATTGAGGATAATTTTCATGACGAATTCCATAAAGAGTTTAAGACCAATCGGGAAGAAATGCTGTGCCGAATTGAGGTGAGAAGCAGACATATAAATTTTTATATAAAGGAAATGGAAATCCAAGGACATATAGTCAGGTTTAGTTCATCACGAAATGGTCCGGTTTATGAAAGCAATATGGAAGCGAGAATGCAGTTACAGCACTTTGCAGAGAAAGGCCTGATCCCTTCAGAATGGGACGATGTAAGATTAGAAAGTCTTGTTGTCGCTCAATATGAGCAAATGGAGGGCGAGGTTGCCCCATATTACGATAACACCAGGAAATTGCCTGTTGTTTTGCATATTGACAGAAATCCAAGAGAAGCCCCAATTCAATGCCCTTTTAAAGTTAATTTTGGCAAACAGGACATTGGAACAAAGATTACATATTATGATCCCGTTATTGGAAGGGAAAGCTACTTTTTTATAAATGAAATTTATTCCTATGATGCTTATGATGATATCTTAAAAAAGACGGAGCAAATCGAGGATACCGAAATGCGTGAAAATATGATAAAACACCATATGGAGGCTATGGAAAACCTATGCCCGAAGGATAAGAATCTGGCTGTTATTAGATATGAAACAGCAGATAATGTCCAGCTTCGTTTTATGATGAAAGATTACCTGGAGGCACAGCCGGTGCATCATAGCTCTGCCACTGCCATTGGATTTATATGCAGATCTGATGAAATGGGAATCAATGGCTATAAAGTGCGAGAATGTGCGTTGCAGCCGGTGGATAAAGATTTCAATGGTGAATTGGAACTGGAATTGTTTTCACGATCACATGAAATACCGGAGGAAACTGTATATAGTTTCCTACCTTAAATTTGTAAAATGGGGTGGTGTAATGGATATATTTTTTTGGATAACTGACCTATTTATTCCCGCAACTATGATTTCTCTGGGAGTAATTTTTAAAAAGTGGCCTATTAAGAAAATAAATATGGTATGTGGTTATAGAACAAGACGTTCTATGCTCTCTCAGGAAACATGGGATTATGCAAATTACCGCATGGGAGTCTTATGGCTAAAATGGGGCATTGTATTATTTGCGGCAGTTGCAATAAGCAAAATAATTACACCTGTTGAAAAGGAACAATTAAGCATAATTCATGCGGGCGTCGAATTAGTAGCCTTGTTCGCTTCCATACCTATTATTGAGACGGAATTAAAACAGAAATTTGACAAGTCCGGAAAACCTAAAGAATAGATGTTGGATGTGCACAGTAAGAAGTACATTTTACGTTTAGTACAAAATAGTGAATGGAGAATTATAACATGGATCATGTTTTAATGCAAATATGTAAAATTGCTGAGAAATATAATGCGGATAAAGTTATTTTATTTGGTTCACGGGCAAGAGGGGACAATTCTCCTGTTAGTGATTATGATATTGCAGTTATTGGAGAAAAAATGTCCGATTTAGAAAAGGCAAACTTCTGTTTAGATGTTGAAGAAGTGGAAACACTTAAAAAAATTGATGTAGCCTTTATAACTGAAGATATAAAAGATGATTTTACAGGAAATATCATGAAGGAAGGCGTAGTTGTATATGAAAAAACTAGAGATAAAATTAATGAATTTTAGTAATGCTCTTCAAAGGCTTAAAGAAGCAGCCAAAGAGCTTGAAGCACGGGACGCCAGTGACGTTATTCGGGATGGTGTTATCCAAAGATTTGAATTTACATATGAATTAGCATGGAAAGCCGCGAAGGAATACCTTGAGGATGCAGGAATTGTAGATAAAAACTCACCAAAAGCAGTTATTAAAGAGGCGTATGCACAAAAGCTTATTTCTGATGAACAAACCTGGCTTCTTATGTTGAATGATAGAAACCTTACTACACATGCATATAAGGAGGAAATCGCAAAAGAAATAGCTGCTAGAATAATTAACAGTTATATTAGTGAATTTGAGAATCTATTATTAAAGATGACTAATTATTATTGATTGACATAACAGGCAGGTGATTTTCATGGATTTAAAATTGATATGCAAAAAGCATATGTAGTTGGAGACATTGGAATGACCGATATGGTCTTAGCAAGAAACATTAATGCGAAAGGAATTCTTGTTTTAACAGGAGTTGGAAAAGGTAGTTTAAATGAATTCCGGGATACATGGAAGCATATTGAGGATGACTATATAGCAGAAAACGTGTTGGATGCTGTTAAGTGGATTATGAATGACTTATCAAAATGATGCTAAAACTACTTGAAGATATTATATGTATTGATTTGACTTGTGACATTCAAATGCAGGGCTTCTATGAACAATTTGGAATGCTGAAATCTCATGGTATGGTTTTTCGCAAGTATCTCAAACAAACCTAATATTTCACATTATAAATTACGGTGCATAAGTAGAATATTATGCAGTAGAATACTAAAGGGAATTAATGATTGCTAATATTTTCTAATGAGGGGAGAGGTTTATATGGACAAAAAATATACTGAAATTAACTCGAAGTGTATTGACAAATGGGTAGAAGAGGGCTGGGAGTGGGGACAACCTATTAGTCATGAAGTTTTTGAAAAAGCAAGGAATAATGATTGGTTTGTGCTATTAACACCCACAAAACCCGTGCCAAAAGATTGGTTTTGCGAAATGAAGAATGCTAAAATATTGGGCTTGGCTTCTGGCGGTGGTCAGCAAATGCCAATATTTACGGCATTAGGTGCAAAGTGTACGGTACTGGATTATTCAGAAAAACAATTATTGAGAGAAAAAGAGGTTGCAGAAAGAGAAAACTATGAGATTGAAACAGTTAGAGCAGACATAACAAATCCTTTGCCTTTTGAAGGTGAATCCTTCGACTTGATTTTTCATCCAGTTTCTAATTGCTATATTGAGAACGCTCTCCCCGTTTGGAAAGAATGTTATAGAGTATTGAAAAAAGGTGGAATTTTATTGGCTGGATTGGATAACGGCATTAATTATATTTTTGATGATGAAGAAAAAATGGTAATCCGCAAACTGCCATTTAATCCATTGAAGGATAAACAACTATACGAGGATTCAGTAAAAAATAATTGGGGAATTCAGTTTTCACATACCATTGAAGAACAAATTGGAGGACAATTGCAAGCAGGATTTGTACTTACAGATATATACCAAGATACAAACGGCGTAGGTAGACTTCATGAATTCAACGTTCCAACTTTTTATGCAACAAGAGCAATTAAAAAGTAAGATTCTCAATATAGGCTAAAGTGATTTTAATTCACATTTTTTATATGTTGTGACAGAACAGTATTAAAATGCTAACCAAGTACAATGTAAGTTTTGAGAGGTAAAAAACTTGAAATCGTACTCTATTATTACAGGAAATCCCTATGAGCAACTAATTATTATCAACATTAGTGTTTCCTACGAAGATTTCAATAATGGGAACCCGTATAATACAACTTTTAATGTTAAAGTAATTTCAGGAGATTTTACAGGGGTTTCTGAATTTGAATACAACATTAAAGATTTTATTACGAAAAATGCATATAGATTGTGACCATTTTCCTCCAATTATACCAAAAGATTTTCATTTTGATGTGTACGATAGATAATTTTAATAGTTATGAAGTATATGAGATTAATATAATCACCTGGTAGATAATAGAGAATATTATTGAGGAGTATTAAAATTAATACTGTTAGTGGAAGAGGGATGAAGCCATGCTAAATACCAAACAAAAGGCAACCCGAATTACATTATTCTTTGTTATAGGAATCCTTTCTGGATTTCTGGCAAAATATATTGATACTATACCTTCTAATGGTACGATTGGCAGTTTAATTAACATAATTAGTAATATAAGTTCCAGAATAGGAATTTGGGTCTTTATTGCTACTATTATTGCTGAATGGAGCAGAACACCCAAAGCAGGAGCAATTCATGTTTTTGCTTTTTTCGTCGGAATGCTGCTGGCTTACTATATATATTCTATGAAATTATTTAACTTCTTTCCTACATATTATTTCATTCGCTGGGGATTAATTGCTTTATTATCTCCGCTGGCTGCCTATATTGTATGGTTTAGCAAAAGAAATGGATGGATTTCAGCATTATGTGCTGCTCTTCCTATTGGGTTATTGATTTCAGAAGGGTACAACTTTTTTTATACCTTTTCTCCAGTTTCAGGGTTTGATTTAATTGCTGCTATCATACTTTTTTGCATTTTACCGAATGACAAATATCAATATTTAAAAGTATCGATATTTACAATATTAACATCAGTATTTCTCAGTAAATTTAGTTTGTTGTCCTATATAATTGGTGGGTTATAGAAGAAGTATACGGCGTGTAAAGAGTGCTATTGCGAAAACCCAAAAAATGCCACTTTTAAGGCTGAGCATTGTTTAAATGCTCTTTTTTTTACAGTTCATTTTTATGTTTTTATAATTGGCAGAAGTGTAGTATTTCTATTGCCGAGCGTAATTTGCTTTATTTCTGCTGTATATTTTAAAAACAAAAGTATATAAAATAAGCATTGCCTTTATATGAAACTAAGCCATATTCTTTATATGAGCTAAGGTATTGACCATGACTAATATTGCTGCCATGATAGAAATAAGAAATAGATATAGGAGACAGGTTGTGGGGGAGATTAAGAGGGCGCTAGAGGAACTAGGTGAAAGGTAGCAAGGTGTAAGAAAGTAGGTGCTTTTACGGGGTGTATGGTGTAAGATAAAGGTATATGGTACACATTAGTAGAAAAATGCGACCTTATTTAAATAGAATTTGAATCCTTTAAAAGGTGGCGGTAAACGGTAATATCAAAATAAAGGAGTGGTGAGGTATGGCGTTAGGCATTGCTCTTGTAATAGCCGTAATAGTAGGTATAATCTACGGAATAATTAACAAAAACAAGCCTTTAGGAATAGTTTCTGTAATTATTTTGATTATGATTATTGCTGTATGGGTGTATTTTTATAAAAACCCTTATTAAAGTTCAGATTTGAAGAATACTATTTTGTAACACAACATTCTAATTTTATGTGGCAATGGTAAAATACTCTGAACCAAAGGAGTAAGAATTAGGTGAAAGAAGTGCCTGAATTATGGGAACTTACGGGACTTTTTGAGATAGGACCTACATATGTTTATGGAAAAGAAAAAGAGATACCGTGGTTTTATAGTACGGTTAATTTTAGGCTTAAAAGAGGAAGTGAGACTTTAGATATTATCATTTCTCCTGCTTATGGTATTATTGCTTTTTCAGTGTTTACAGGTGATAGAGAAATAATGCAAGTTAACCTTGAAAATGTAGAAGGAATGAAAATTGAAAAATTGCATAATAAAGAGACTTTGCACATTATTTTCAATGATAATGATATGATAAAAGAATTCTTTATAGAGACAAAACCGCAAATCTTTGTATACTGTAATAAACCACAATATTTATAATATTACAAATTCTTCTTATTATGTAACGTAAAAATTATTTATATAACACGAATGTGAACAGAAATTTGAATGGAGGTAAAATTAATGAGATGTCCCTACTGTAATGGTGAAATGGAAACTGGTATATTAGAAGGACAGAGGTATCTTTTATGGGCAAAACAACCGCATAAAGTATCCTATCATCCTAAAGTGGGTGAAGTCTTACTTGGAGAAAAAGCGGTTAGTTCTGTCAGAGTAGATTCCTATATTTGCAAGCAATGTAAAAAGATTATCACAGACTATGCTAACCTTGATGGTGTAAAAGAGGGATAGATAGTACATATTGGTAGGAATATGTAAAGCAAGGATTATTTATTGATGAGGTGATGATGTCATGACAGACTTTTTAATGCAATATGGCGAAATATTTTCCACAATTATGTTTTTTATACCACCAATTTTATCGGTGCTAATATTATATTTTACCAAAAGGAATTGGATATGGCTGTCTATACCAATTACGATAGTGGTTGATTTATTAGTTTGGGGAAAGGCAATTTTTGAATCATCACATAGTGGAATTGCACTTGCCTTTTTGATTCCACAGGTTACAGTTGTGGCAATCATTTCTTTCGTGATTTTATATATTGAACAATGTAGAAAAAGAGCATAATCTTTAGATGCTTACATGTAACGTTCTTCTTATATTACATATTAGTAAGATATTGTGCAACACTAATTTTAAAAAAACAAAAGATTTATATGGAGGAGTGAAAT
>ERZ795032.1464-NODE-1464-length-16374-cov-3.748208_pt1 | contig 16374 bp, 14 predicted proteins | sample MGYA00375124_ERZ795032 | MGnify/ENA primary metagenome ERZ795032 (study PRJEB30167, sample SAMN05720154) | activated sludge metagenome | isolation source: Anaerobic digester | place: China | collected 2015-12-16 ...
GGTTTACGAAGAGGTGAAGCGCCATTTCCAGGATATGGTTTTCGAAACGGTCATTCAGCGGAATATCAAACTCAGCGAAGCGCCCAGTTACGGCAAGCCGGTTGTTCTTTACGACGCCAGTTCGCGGGGCGCCATCAACCACATGAACCTGGCCCGCGAAATCCTTCAGCGCAACGACATGACCCGGCTGCGCAAGGAAGAAAAATTAATCAATCAGTAAAAAAACTGCCTGCATGGTAAAAAGGAATGCTTTGGGACGGGGCCTCGGCGCCCTGATCGACGATGCCGACAAAATAAAAGAACAGGTTTCGGGAATTGCCGAAATCGAAGTATCCAAAATTGAAGCCAACCCTTTTCAGCCCCGCACCCGCTTCGACCAGGAAGCGCTGGAGGAGCTGTCGGTTTCTATCCGTGAAATCGGGCTGATCCAGCCCATCACCCTGCGGAGGTTTGACGGGGAGAAATTTCAGATCATTGCCGGGGAGCGCCGTTTCAGGGCTGCGCAGATGGCCGGCCTCACCAAAATCCCCGCCTTCATCCGCGAAGCCGACGACGACGGCATGCTGGAGATGGCCCTGGTGGAAAATATCCAGCGCGAAGACCTCGACTCCATCGAAATTGCACTCAGCTACCAGCGACTGATCGACGAGTGTAACCTCACCCAGGAGACGCTCAGCACCCGCGTGGGCAAAAAACGGTCGACCGTTTCAAACTACCTGCGCCTGCTGCGCCTGCCGGCGGTGATCCAAAAAGGGCTGCGCGAAAAGGAGATCAGCATGGGGCATGCCCGCGCCCTGATCAACATCCCGGAATCGGAAACCCAGGTGATGATTTTCGAACAGATCCTGAAATATGACTTCTCGGTGCGCCGGGTGGAAGAGATCGTCCGGAACCTGAATGCCGAAAAATCGGGCCAGGAAGAGAGCGCAACCGAAAAAGGCAAACTGCCGCAGCAGTACCACAACTTCCGGGAATCGCTGGCCAAATTTTTTCCGACCCCGGTAAAACTGTCGGTCAACAACGAAGGCAAGGGGAAAATCGTTATCTCCTTCAAATCAGCGGATGACCTCCAGAAGATTGTTAAAATTATTGAAAATCAGAAATAAAGGATTTTATACCCTGCCGGAAATACCGGCAATCTTTTATTTTTGCCACAAAATTTGGAGGTAGTGACGGAAATTTCCGGAAAAAAAAACATCATTCTACTGATCCTGTTGAGCTTATGGTGCGGGACAGTATGGGCACAGGAACAGCCTGCTGACACGGTTTCCGTGAAGCAGGCCGTTCATTCCCCCCGAAAGGCGGCAATCTATTCGGCCGTTCTTCCCGGATTAGGCCAGGCCTACAACAAAAAGTACTGGAAAGTCCCGCTGGTTTATGTCGGGTTTGGTACGTTGGGTTATTTTATCGACTGGAACAACGACCGTTACGACCTGAGCAAAAGGGCCTACCGCGACCTGACCGACAACGATCCCAACACCACGGCTTACCTCCAGCTGAAAAATATCCAATATTACGATCTGGATAACCCAACCAGCGTAGCCAACCTGAAACAGGCGCTGGTCAGAAGCCAGGACTACTTCCGCCGCAACCGAGACCTGCTGATCATTACCACCGCCGCCTTCTGGGGGCTGAATGTTATCGATGCCAGCGTGGATGCCCACTTCTTTGGCTGGGACATCAGCGACGATCTCACCCTGAACTGGCAACCCAGTTTGCAGCAGTTTCAGAATCAAACCATTTTTTGCTTAAATTGCAGGATCACTTTTTAAACCGGATTGAAACCAAAACAACAAATTATTATTCCAATTATCATGAGGAGACTGTTTAACGTACTTCTCGCCGTATCGCTGCTGATGCTGGTTATTACGCCAACAGGCAGGGCCGACGAGAAGACGAAAAAATTCCAGATTCCAGCAGCCGTTGCCTCCCTCGACACCCTTGACTGCGACACCATTTTCCCCGAATCCGAAGAGGAGATGAACGCCCTTTTCACCGAAACGCTTGACAGCATGGCCCACAGTTGGTATGTCACCAACTTTTTCCTGACCGACAGTATTGAAGTTGACCTGGCCGGTCCTCATCCGTCCGCCATTCCCGACTCGGTGCTGATCGCACGGTTACAAAATATCCCGTCGGAAGTCAGCCTCCCTTTTAACAATGTGGTCCGCAACTACATCGAAATGTACACGGCCCGCAAACGCAGCCAGGTGGAGATCATGCTGGGCCTGTCGGAGTTTTACTTCCCGGTTTTCGAGGAGATATTCGACCGCTACGACCTGCCGCTCGAACTGAAATACCTCTCCATCATCGAATCGGCGCTGAACCCGCGGGCAACCTCCCGCGTCGGCGCCATCGGGCTGTGGCAGATCATGTACGGAACCGCCAAACTGCTGAAGCTGGAGGTCTCCACCTTTGTTGACGAACGGCGCGACATGCTGCGCTCGACCGACGCTGCCGCCCGCTACCTCAAGGAACTCTACGGAATTTACCAGGACTGGCACCTGGTGATCGCCGCCTACAACTGCGGTCCCGGCAATGTAAACAAAGCCATCAAACGGGCTGGCGGAAAAACCGACTACTGGAAAATCTACAACGCCCTGCCGCGCGAAACCCGCAACTATGTCCCGGCGTTCATTGCGGCAACCTATGTGATGAACTATTTCAACGAACACCAGCTGACCCCGCGGCTCCCCTCGCATTCCATCGTCACCGACACCATTCAGGTGAACCAGTACCTCAACCTGAAACAGGTGGCGGCCAATCTGGAGATCGAGCTGGAAGAGCTGCGCGACCTGAACCCGGTGTACCGGCGCGATGTGATCCCGGCCAAACCCGATAAAAAATACCCGCTCCGCCTGCCGCAGCAATTTATTGCCAGCTATCTTGAACGGGAGGACACCATTGCTGCACACGAACGCGAAAAATTCTTCCCCAGCAATACCCTGGCCATCCCCGAATCGCAGACAGCCGGCCACTTTGAGCCTGTCGACATTAAAGGAAAGGCCAAAGTCCAATATACAGTCAAATCGGGCGACAATCCGGGATATATCGCCGGATGGTTCAACGTACGCCTTGCCGACCTGCGCTACTGGAACAACATCAACCGCAATCTGATCCGGGCCGGACAAAAACTGGTTGTCTATGTTCCGGAGGAGAAAAAAGAGCACTACGCCAAAGTAAACGAAATGAGTTTCGAGGCCAAACAGGCGATGATCGGGAAAACAGCGACACCCGCCGCACCACCGGCGCCGGTGGCCGACGATGCCAACTTTGTTTATTACACCGTTAAAAATGGCGACAACCTTTGGACCATTGCCCAAAAGTTTCCGGGGACTTCAAATACCGAGATCATGAAGCTCAACAACATCACCGATGTCAGGAGCCTTTATCCCGGCCAGAAACTGAAGATCAAACCCAAAGCATAACCCCGTCCCGACATCCCAACCGTCCGGTGAAAAAAACGATGCCGTGAAAAAATAATTTCGTGCGCACCAGTTTCTCATTTCGTGCGCATCGGATTTTTTTTCGTGCGCACCGTTTTTCCCCCTTCTGCGGCATCGAAAAATGCTGGTCTAAACTTTGTTGCTAATTTTGTCTTTTCAAAAACTGCAAACATGAATTGGTTGATCCTGATTATTGCCGGATTGTTTGAAGTGGGATTTGCCCTTTGTCTGGGGAAGGCCCGTGAAACCACCGGAGCGGCCTCCTGGTTCTGGCTGGCCGGCTTCCTGCTCTCGCTCACCATCAGCATGGTGCTGCTTTTTAAGGCGATACAAACCCTGCCCATCGGTACCGCCTATGCGGTGTGGACCGGCGTGGGCGCAGCCGGTACCGTACTGGTTGGCATCCTGCTCTTCCACGAACCGGTAAATTTCTGGCGGATCTTTTTTCTCTCCACCCTCATTTTTTCCATTATCGGACTGAAATTTTTCGGATCCCATTAATATGAATACCAAAAACAGCACCATGAAAACCACGCTTGTTGCAGGAACCCTGCTCTTTTTTGCAGCCTCCTGCTCGTCGGTGAAATCACACCGCACCCCCCAGCCAGCCCCGGCTGAACTGGTCGGCCAGGTAACCGGCCACTGGCAGGGAGTTTTGCCCTGCGCCAGTTGCCCCGGCATTCAGTACCAGCTCACCCTGAACGCCGACAGCTCCTGGCAGGAACAGTCGGTGTACCTGTCAGAAAATGAAGCCCCCTTCACCGAATCGGGTCGCTGGAAAATGACCGCCGATTCGGTGGTTGCCCTCCAGAAAGATCAGCCCGGCGCCGACCTTTTCTATTTCGACGGAAAGCAGCTGAGCATGCTCGACATCAACGGCAACCGCATCGTTTCGGAGCTTGCCGCTCATTACCTTCTCTCGCGCCAGACTGATATCAGCGGAAAATGGCAAATTATCTCCCTCAACGGGGAAAAGAGCCTCCGGGGAGATTTTGACGAAACCTTCCCTTATCTCGAATTTAACATGGAAGAGAAACGGCTGTCGGGTTTTGGCGGCTGCAACCGGCTGATGGGAAATTTTGAAATAAAAGGCGACTCGCTCCTCCTGGGCCCGCTGATGAGCACCAAAATGGCTTGTCCCCAGATCGACCGGGAGCAGAAGCTTCTGAACAGCCTTTCTGAAAAAACATTTCGCCTGCTGGTTGCCGGCAACCAACTGGAGTTGCAATCATCCGGGGCGACACTGGTTTTGGCCCGCCCCGAATAACTCTGCCTGGCCGGTTATCGCGACGCCCGGCTGCCGCCGCCGAACAGAATGCCGGCGCCCAGTACAAAACCGAAGTCATACCAGCCACCGTTGTTATTGACGGCATACATGGCAACATGGTCGCTAAACAGGCTGATGATAAACGATACGGGAGCAATAAGTCCGTGCCAGAGGCCTCCCAGAAATCCGTACGGTTCCGATTGACGGCAGGCGTCGATATTGGTGACGTCGGCGCAACCTGCCGCAACCACAATGGCCAGCAATAACAAACCAGCCAGCCAGGCGGTGCGGTGGAGTTGAATTCTTTTCATTCCCATCAATTTTAGATTAAAAAACAAAAGAAACCCTGCCGGAAAGACAGGGCTCATTGCGTAACTATCCTGTTACGGGCTTTACCAGCCCAGTTTCTGTTTGATCAATCCCGGGATTTCGGAAGGTTCTTTGGCAACCGGCACACCGGCTTCGCCGAATGCCCTGATCTTTTCGGCCGCCGTCCCCGAGCCGCTGGAGATAATGGCGCCGGCGTGTCCCATCCGTTTTCCGGGAGGAGCCGTTTGCCCGGCAATAAAAGCAACAACCGGCTTGGTCATCTTTTCGCGGATAAAACGGGCGGCCTGCTCCTCCGCATCGCCGCCAATCTCGCCGATCAGCACCACCCCCTGAGTCTCCGGGTCGTTTTCAAACATTTCGAGCAGCTCCTGGTAGTACAATCCGGCAACCGGGTCGCCGCCAATCCCCACGCAGGTTGTTTGTCCCAAACCGGCTTCGGTAAGCATGTTCACCACCTCGTAGGTGAGGGTCCCGCTTCGCGACATCAACCCGACAGCCCCTTTTTTGAAAATATTCCCGGGAAGAATACCGATCAGGGACTCTTCGGGAGTGATCAGCCCGGGGCAGTTGGGACCGATCAGCCGGGTTCCGTTTTGCCGGATCACAGGCATAATGCGGATCATATCCTGCACCGGAACCCCTTCGGTGATGATCACGACCAGTTCAATTCCGGCAAAGCTGGCTTCGAGCACAGCATCGGCGGCAAACGGCGCCGGCACAAAAATCACCGAAGCGTTGGCGCCGGTAGCCTCGCGGGCTTCGGCCACAGAATCAAAAATCGGCACGTCATCGATAACCTGTCCGCCCTTCCCGGGAGAAACGCCGGCCACGATGTGAGTTCCGTAAGCTTTCATTTTGCGGGCGTGAAAAGCGCCGTCGCGTCCGGTAATGCCCTGCACCACCAGCCTGGTATCTTTATTGATTAAAATACTCATCGTTATTTCGGATTAGGTAAACCTGGTTACATTTTGCTTAACGCGATGGCTTTTTGAGCCGCTTCGCTCATGGTGCTCACCGTAGGAAGCCCGGTAGCTTTCAGCAATTCGAGCCCCTCTTTGGCATTGGTGCCCGAAAGGCGCACCACGATCGGAATGTCGGTTTTAATCTGATCGAGGGCAGTGAGCAGGCCGCGGGCCACATCGTCGCAACGGGTAATTCCTCCGAAAATATTAATCATCACTGCTTTTACATTTTTATCGCTCAGCAGGATGTTCATGGCATCGATCACCTTCTGCGGGTTGGACGAGCCTCCGATGTCGAGGAAATTGGCCGGTTCGCCGCCATAGAGCTTAATCATATCCATGGTGGCCATGGCCAGTCCGGCGCCGTTCACCATACAGCCGATCGAGCCGTCGAGTTTAATGTAGGAAAGTCCCTTCTCGTGGGCATCGATCTCTTTCTGTTCATCGTCGGTGACTTCGCGCATGGCCAGCACTTTGGGCTGACGGTACAGCGCATTGTCGTCGAAATTCATCTTTCCGTCGATGGCCCAGATTTCATCGCCGGGCGTAAGTACCAGCGGGTTAATTTCGGCCAGCGAAGAGTCGGTGTCGATATAAAGTTTGTACAGTTTCTGGAGGATGTCGGCAACGATACGGGCATGTTTGATATCGCCCAACAGCTTCAGCGCCACACTGCGCGCCTGCCAGTCCATCAGCCCGGTGACCGGGTTAATGGGCATTTTAATAATCTTTTCGGGCGACACGCGGGCGACCTCTTCGATTTCCACCCCACCTTCGGCGCTGGCCATCAGGGTAATGGTTTTGCTGTTCCGGTCGTTGATCAACCCCACGTAAAACTCCCGGGCAATGTCGACGGCATTGGCCACCAGCACTTTTCCCACGCGGTAACCTTTGATGTCCATTCCCAGGATTAGCCCGGCTTTTTCGATGGCTTCCGCTTTGCTGCTGGCCAGCTTCACGCCGCCGGCCTTCCCCCGTCCGCCGGCATGAACCTGGGCTTTGACTACACGCAGCTGGTTGTCGTCGGGGACCTTTTCCCGGACATCGGCCACAGAATAACACAAAAAACCATCCGGAACAGGGATCCCGTAAACTTTAAAAAGATCCCTGGCTTGATATTCGTGAATCTTCATTTGTTAATGAATTAGTTTATATTGATTTACCCTGTTTGACAGGTATCCTCCACCGTAGCGGAGCCTTTTTTGATTACTGGTTTAAAGGCCGGTTTTTAAAAACGGGCTTGCTAAATTTACAAAACATTCAACAATCTAAAGGTCAACCGGTGCAGGTTTCCCAACCTGTTTTTTATCATACAAAAATGAATCGTTTAAAAGATGTTTTTCCTGACTAAACACCAAACCGCTGCTTTCGTTCACATCTTTTAAAACATATTTTTGAAATTTGGCCGGAGGGGTCAGCTGGTTTTCGGGGCACAAAAAAATAGCGTATTTTTGGCCATTATTTTTGAAATCCCAACAATGAAAGAAATTATTTATCAGGTCATTCAACAGGAAGCCGAGGCTGTCCGCAATATCCCGGTGACGGATGGTTTCCTCCGGGCTGCCGAGATCATCTACGAACGGGTCCATCTGAAAAAGGGGAAACTGGTAGCCAGCGGCATGGGAAAAGCCGGGCAGATTGCCCTGAATATTGCCACCACCTTCAGCAGTACCGGCACTCCTTCGGTCTTTCTGCATCCCAGCGATTCGCAACACGGCGATCTGGGGGTCATCCAGGAAAACGATGTACTGCTGCTCATCTCCAACTCGGGAAAAACCCGCGAAATCCTCGAACTGGTTGACCTGGCCGGTAAACTCTACCCCAACCTGCCGCTGATCGTGATCACCGGCAACCAGGAGAGCGAGCTGGCCCGGATGGCCGAAGTTTGCCTGTTCACCGGAAACCCGTCCGAAGTTTGCCCGCTGGGCCTCACCCCCAGCACTTCAACCACTATCATGACCGTCATTGGCGACGTGCTGATGGTGTTGCTGATGCACAAAATCAGGTTCACCAGCGAAGAGTACGCCAAACGCCATCATGGCGGCTACCTCGGCGACAAATCGCGGGAACTGGCCCGAAACAAAAAATAAAACATTATCCTTTTCAGCTATGAGAATTACAACAGAAAACACCACCGCCCTGGTGATCGACATCCAGGAGCGGCTTTTCCCGGCGATGTCGGACCAGGAAGAGTTACTGAAAAACTGCCGCATCCTGCTACAAGGGTTGGAGGCGCTCGAAATACCGGTTGTCGTTACCCAGCAATATACCAAAGGACTGGGTGAAACCATCCCCGAAATCCGCGAAGTGATCCCCCACTTTGAACCGTTCGAAAAACGCGACTTCAGCTGCTGCGACGAGCCAACCGTCATCGAAAAGCTGAAATCGCTGAACAGCCGCAACGTAATCCTTTTCGGTATTGAAGCGCACGTGTGTGTCCTGCAAACGGCCATTGACCTGAAAGCTGCCGGCTTCAACCCGGTTGTGGTTACCGACTGCATTTCGTCGCGCTCGCCCAAAAGTGTGGAAGTGGCCAAAGAGCGGTTCCGTTACGAAGGAATCCTGATGACTTCCTGCGAATCGGTACTTTTTGAGCTGACCCGTACCTCGGCAGCCCCGCAGTTCCGCACAATCTCCAAACTGGTGAAATAATTTTCCGGAAGAAACTTAAATTCAGACCATGATCGAAATTTGCGCGTTGGCTTCGGGCAGCAATGGAAACTGCTACTACATCGGCAACCAGCACGATGCCATCCTGATCGACGCCGGCATATCGGCCCGGCTTACGCTGACCCGGATGGCTTCACGCGGACTGGCTCCCGAAAAGCTGAAGGCGATTTTTATTACCCACGAACACTTCGACCACGCCCGCGGCGCCCGCGTGCTCAGCAAAAAACTGGGAATTGCCGTGTATTATACCCGCCCAACCTGGAATGCCATCCCGTCGTCGGACAGACCGCTGTTGTCGCAGTTTTTTGAACCCGGCGACGCCATTTCAAGCGGATCGTTTACGGTTCATGCAATCCTGAAAAACCACGATGCAGCCCAACCCTGCTCTTTCCGGGTGGAACACAACGGCAGGCAGGTCGGCGTTTTTACCGATATCGGCGAACCGTGTGACAAAATCAAGACTTCGTTGCAACAGTGCCACGCCGTCTTCCTCGAAACCAATTACGATGAGAAGATGCTTTGGGAAGGCTCCTACCCTTTTCCGCTCAAAAAAAGAGTTGCCTCCGAAGTGGGCCACCTCTCCAATGTGCAGGCGCTCGAACTGGTGCAGCAGCATGCGGCCCCGCACCTGGAATGTATCTTCCTGAGCCATCTGTCGAAAGAGAACAACACGCCGGAGAAAGCGCTGGAAACTTTTACGCCGCTGCAGCAGCGCTGCCGGGTAAAACTCACCTCGCGCTCAGAAGCCGGCGAAGTTTACCTGCTGAAATAAGAAAAGCGCCTCCGGAAGTGAATCCGGGAGGCGCTTTTCTGTGTTCCCCGCAAACAGTGTCAGTGTGTTTCTGTTCCGTTCAGCAAATTGTCGCTGAATAAATTACAAAAAAAAAACCAAAAACGCCCCCCTAAAAAGAATGTCAGCCAATTTAATTTCTTTTAAAGTTTTCTTTTTATTTGTTAGTTAATATTTACTAACTTTGGTTTGTAATTCAAATTTAAAATGGCAACTGTAAAAAAAACATATCATCCAGCGGAGGATGAAAGCATTGAGTGGCTATTCAACACCGAAATCATTCATAGTGAAAAACTGCGTGCCACAATCCTTACAGGCATTTTAGGATTAGAAGCAATGCTCCTTATGATTATCTACTTTTTCTATCGCGATCAGTACCTTTTGCTATTTACCACCCACATTGCCATTCACGCAATTCTCATTTTCACCTTAATCATTATTATTTATGAGTTGCTGGTTCTCTATCTCATAGGTAGAAAAACCCAATTTTTTCTGGTTCACAGGGATATCCTAAATTTCTTCAACGGATTTGCTGAAATTACTCTCCTTTCCATTTTATTTGTTTTAATAATTGAGTACTCCGGTCAGCCTGCAATCCTCCAAGCCCCGGCGACCCTAACTTATTTTGTCCTCATCGTACTTTCCACGTTGAGGCTCAATTTTAAACTTTCAATTTTTTCCGGAGCATTAGCAGCTACAGAATATGTAGCTATTTCACTTTATTATTCCACACATTTCAGGAATATTCCCGCAGACCATTTTTATCCAGACCTAACGGGTATGCAGTACCTTGGACAGGGAGTTATCTTGCTGATTTCGGGTATTTCTGCAGGATTTGTAGCCGACCTGATTAGAAAAAACATACGAGTTTCAAGACAAAATATTAAAGAAAAAAATGACATAATCGATTTATTTGGGCAACAAATCTCTCCTCAGATTGTGAATAGTATTCTTGAAAAAAGAGATGAACTTTCGGGTGTCCGGAAAAAGGTTTGTGTCATGTTTCTCGACATCCGTAATTTCACGCCTTTTGTCGAAACACATACTCCGGAGGAAGTTGTTGCTTACCTGAACAAACTTTTTCACTTTATGATTACTATCATTCAGATGTACGATGGTGTAATCAACCAGTTTTTGGGCGACGGATTCATGGCCACCTTTGGCGCTCCGGTTTCAAAAGGGAATATTTCACAAAAGGCCGTTCTGGCCTCGAAGGAGATCATCAAGATCGTCAAACAGCAAAACAGAGCAGGAAGTATTCCTAAAACGCGCATTGGCATAGGCCTCCACTATGGGGAGGCGGTCATTGGGAATATCGGTTCTTCGTTACGAAAACAATATTCAATCACCGGCAACGTAGTTATAATGGCGTCACGCATTGAGCAACTCAACAAATTATTTGACTCACAACTCATCATTTCAGAAGAAGTTTTTAACGAACTTGAAGCGGGAGCAAAAGGAGGGTTTATGCGTAAAGAGACATTGGAAGTTAAAGGAATTAACCGACCTTTTTCTCTTTACATTTTTCAAGAAAATAAAACTCAAAAAAAAGAACCATGAAAATTGATGAAACGATTATCAGGAAGACCGAAGAATTTGTGTCGGATATGTTAAAAAACGAAACTCCAAAGGGGTATACTTATCATACCCTGGCACACACCCTTGAAGTAGTTGAAAATTCCATTTTCATCGGAAAGAGAGAAAACCTGTCTGATGAAGAGATGGGGGTTTTATGCATTGCTGCATGGTTTCACGATATCGGCTATACCAAAAAATACATTGGCCATGAAGTGGAAAGTGCATCAATGGCTGAGCAGTTTCTGAAAGACCTGGGGGTCGGCAATAATGTAAAGACCGAAGTGAAGGAAAGTATTCTTGCCACCACCTTCCCTCAGATGCCCAAAAGCAAGATTGCAAAGGTATTATGCGACGCAGATTTTATGCACCTGGGCCAGGAAAATTATTTCGATCTGTCGGAACAACTCAGACAGGAATTAAAAAACACAGGCATTAAAAAACTAAAAAAAGCTGAGTTTGACAGATACTCTATCAAACTTTTCGAAGAACACGTTTATTTTACTGCATACTGCAAGGAAGTTGTCTCCGAAGGGAAGGCTAAAAATCTGGATCTGCTGAAAAAAAGAGCGGCAATAAAAGAAATCGGCACAAAACAAAAAAAATCAACAAGATACTCCCGGGGTGTCGATTCCATGTTCAAACTTACAGCCCGAAACCAGATTAATCTGAGCCAGATTGCCGACAACAAATCCAATATCCTCATTTCACTCAACAGTATTATCATTTCACTTGCCTTAGCCACATTGGTCAGCAAATTCAAACAAGAACCAGCCATAATAGCTCCCAGTGTAATTTTTATCTTTTTCAGTTTGCTAACTATTGTGCTGGCAATCCTTTCCACCCGCCCCAATATCTCTTCCGGGAAATTCAGTCTGAAGGAGGTAAAACAGCAAAAGATAAATCTTCTCTTTTTTGGCAATTTCTATAATATGCAGTCGGAAGAATATGAACAGGCTATTAAAGAAATGATCAACGACGATTTCTATTTGTATTCTACCCTAACAAAAGACCAGTACTCACTGGGGAAAGTATTAGCAAAAAAATACCATTGGCTCCGCTGGGCTTATAATGTGTTTATGATCGGGTTAGTAGTTTCGGTAAGCACCTTTTTGTTTGTACTTATCTGAATTTGCCCTATCTTGAATTTCAACTGCTGATTATTCATCCTTATCATTCTAACCGTAAAACAAAAAGAGAACAATGAAGACAACAAAAAGTAGAGAACATGCTCTGTCTCATATTGACAACATTATCAGCAAGGCCAAACGTCTGGAAGATAAATATCATAAACTCATTTCAGAAGTGGATCCCCTGTATCGTGAAAGTGCACTGAACCTTTTGCACTATCTCGCCCTCCGGAGCTTTGACACAGGTGGGGTACAGCAATGGCTCAGGTACAAAGGAATGCCTGACCTTGTCAATATCGAAGGTCATGTAATGAAAAACCTGCTCGTAACCAGGGCTATTATCTCTACTCCTGCCCAAAAAGAAGATTCCGCACTACAAAAAAAATATGTCAATAAAAAAAAGAGCGAGAAACTGTTGGGCAGGAATACCAGAAGCTTGTTAGGGAACAGACCGAATAACAGAAGTACCCGTATCATGGTTACTTTATCGTCGAAGGTAGCCCAGGATTACAAAATCGCCAGCCAACTGATGAGAAAAGGAATGAACAGCGTCCGTATCAACTGTGCCCACGACAATGAGCAGATATGGGAGCAGATGATCAGGAATGTGCAAAAGGCAAGTGAAGCTGCCAACAGGAAGTGTACAATTATAATGGATCTTGGAGGTCCAAAATTGCGAACAGGTCCTATGCAGCCAGGACCACAGGTAGTGTTTATTGAACCCCGCCGCAATCTGCTGGGAGCAGTAGAACGGCCAGCACGTGTTTGGATAGCGCCTCCGGGCATACCGCCACCCGGAAATATTGCCGATGCTGTTATTCCGGTGAGCGAATCGTTTATTCAAAAAATAAAAAGGAAAAACATTTTGTGGTTTACCGATTCGCGCGGAAAAAAAAGACAGATTACCATCGAACGAAAACAGGGAAAAGGCAGGTGGGGATTGTGTAGTGATTCGGCTTACATTACCACCGGCACCGAACTGGTACTGAACAAGATCAAAGAGAGCGGAAAAGAAAAAAACTACGTAGGCGAACTGATGCCTGCCGAGCAAGTTATTGTCCTGCGCATTGGCGACAGGTTATTACTTCAAAGCCAACAGCTGCCGGGCGAACCAGCCAAATACGACTCTCAGGGAAACCTTACCAGTCCGGCACATATTTCCTGCACCATGCCCGAAATATTTCAGGATATTAAAGCTGGCGAGCCTGTTTTCATCAACGACGGGAAAATAGAAGGAATTGTTGAAAGCGCAATAAAGGAAGAGATAGTAGTATTAATCACCAATGCAGGCAAATCAGGCAGTAAATTGAGGGCCGGCAAAGGCATTAACTTTCCGAAGTCTAAATTAAAAATCAGGGGATTAACCGAAAAAGACCAGGAAGATCTTGCTTTTGTAGCTCAACATGCCCATGTGGTCAGCCTCTCGTTTGTAAATCAGGCCAGTGACGTAAAAGAGTTACAAATTGAACTGGAAAAATATCCGGTCAAGCCGGGAATAATTCTGAAAATTGAAACCCAAAAAGGATTCGAGAACCTTCCGGAAATTCTGTTACAGGCCATGCAAACCTACCCGGTAGGTATAATGATTGCCCGCGGTGACCTGGCTATTGAAACCGGATGGGAAAATTTTGCCACTATCCAGGAAGAGATTCTTCGGATTGGTAAAGCAGCCCATGTTCCTGTTATTTGGGCAACCCAGGTATTGGAAGTCCTGGCGAAAGAAGGAACCCCCACCCGATCGGAAATTACCGATGCCTTTCTGTCTCAAAGGGCTGAATGTGTGATGCTGAATAAAGGTATTTACATTGAAAAAGCAGTAAGCACATTGAATAAAATCCTGATTAAAACAGAAAACCATCAGAAAAAAAAGCAAGAGATGCTGTCCAAACTGAAAAGTGACGAAGGACTGAGCCTCCAGCTTTCGGATTTTCAAGATCATCAACCCGTAACCTGATTCCGGAAGTATGCCAAAAAACCTAAAATACATTTGCATCCTCCTGGGGATAGCTATATCCGTATTTTCCCAGGGAAGCCTGGCGCATGCACAAGCGAAGGGGAGTTACACAGTTTTGATTACTGGAAATATTTATGGAAAAACGTCAAATTCTGCCTGGTCCCAAAAATGGCAGAATGAGACAACCGAACCAGAAAATTTTGCTTATTTGTTGGCCGGCAATGTGGTGGATGGCAAAACCGGCACCTTTCCTGAGAACCTGACAACCAATGAAAGCAAACCCGTTTTGATTGTTCCGGGGAAGGCTGAATGGGCAAACGGGAGCCGAAAGGGGAAAGATTTCATTAAACAACTACCGTCAAATTTCTCTGAAAAGTTTAAAAACCCCGTTCATTTTATCGATGATGCTTGTCCGGGCCCAGAAGAAATTATTCTGACAGACTATCTGGTTGTGATCTTGATCGACACTTACTGGTGGGTTCACAAATTCGACAGGCGCTTCAGTAAATGTGGCATTGAAACTCCTGCTGATATACTCATGCAGACAGAAGATATTATCCGAAGGCATTATAACGACAAACACATAATTGTAGCTGGTCACCATTCCTTGAGGAGCCAGGGGAATACAAGCGGACACTTCTCATCCAGGCAGTGGTTACTGAAGGCGCCCTATACCTTCTTCCGGAAACTGCCCGGCTCAAGACGTGACAACCAGCATCCCGACTTTAAGGAGTTTCGCAAAGGGCTGCTATCCTTATTGAAAAAATACCCAGAACTGGTTTACGCCTCCGCCGGGGAAGCCAACCTCCAATATTTTCCTTATCATCAGACTCATTTTGTCATCTCCGGTTCCTGGCAAGACAGGGAGTATGTTCGTAAAAAACAACTTGCTTTCGGTTCAGATGAAAACGGTTACGCCAGACTGGACTTCTCTTCCAGCGGAGAATGTTCCCTTTCCTTCGTCAGCAAAGAATCGGTCCTGTTCAAAAAAACAATTTATCACAAAAAGCTGGCTGCGGTAACTCCTGGAATTACGTTGTCCGGAGAACTACCGGACAGCATTATGGCAGTTGCAAGCTATCGCTACAGTATTACTGGACGTGGATATAAATGGTTGGGGAAAAACTATCGCAATATTTGGGAAACCCCGGTAAAAGTACCAGTGTTTAACCTAGGTGAGGAAAATGGAGGTTTGCATATTCTAAAACGTGGCGGCGGGCAACAAACCTATTCTTTAAGAATGGAAGACAACAAGGGAAAGCAATATGTTTTACGTTCCATTGACAAGCAGGTGGAAGGAGCCATGCCTAATGCCCTGCTAAACACCTTTGCTGTGGATCTGGTACAGGACCAGGTCTCGGCTTCCAATCCTTATGCAGCCCCGGTGGTAGCTGCACTTGCCGGATACTCCGGTATCGTTCATGTTAATCCCCGGGTGGTTTATGTTCACGATGATCCCCGTCTGGGGATTTACCAAAGAGATGTGGCCGGGCGCCTCTTCATTTTTGAAGAACGCCCCGATGGAGAGTGCAGTCACATGACCACTTTGGGAAGACCTCAAAATATCATCTCCACAGAAAAAGTGATAGAAAAAATTACTTACTCACCATATCATTACGTAGATGTTGGCGCAGTACTGCGTGCCCGGTTATTCGATATTGTGATCAACGATTGGGACCGCCACGATGACCAGTGGCGCTGGGCCGGGTTCAGCCATAACCGAGAAACGGCCTATACTCCTATTCCACGCGACCGTGACCAGGCATTTTTTGTAAATAACGGTATCCTGCCCTGGATAGCTTCTCGTAAACGGCTGTTACCAAAAATACAAGGCTTTACTGAGTTTACCCAAAACATGGAGGGACAATCATTCAATGCCCGCTTCTTCGACCGGACTTTTCTCTCCTCTGCCAACTGGGATGATTGGCTCCGCCAGACCGACTCATTAAAAACCCGGCTTACCCCCTCCAAAATCGATTCGGCCATGTATCTTTTCCCGAAAGAGATCTATCCTTTATGTGGCCCGGAAACCAAACGCATAATGATGGAAAGAATTAAAAACCTGGAGCCAATGGCCCGAAAACTTTACCTTTCTCTTGCAAAGGAGGTAAGTGTTGCCGGTACCAGAGAACCCGATTTTTTCGAAATAAAAAGCTCTGACGATACAACAGTCACCATTTCAGTATACCACCTCAATAAAGACGGTGAAAAGGGACGGCTCTTTTTTCACCGTCAATTTTTTGCTTCAGA
>ERZ795032.1466-NODE-1466-length-16354-cov-13.729861_pt1 | contig 16354 bp, 17 predicted proteins | sample MGYA00375124_ERZ795032 | MGnify/ENA primary metagenome ERZ795032 (study PRJEB30167, sample SAMN05720154) | activated sludge metagenome | isolation source: Anaerobic digester | place: China | collected 2015-12-16 ...
AGCTGGGAGGCATTCATCGAAGGATCATAGGTGATCACATCATTCCAGGTGAAATTGCCACCTGTCTTCCTGCTGATGGTGGTCCCTGTGGCGGTTGACTTTTCACCCTTCAGCGTAGCCGACTTCAACTTGGATTCTCCGCCCTGAAACTCAAGAACTGGTGTGAAGGTGATGGTAGCCCGGCGATGGAAGTACTTTGGCGGGATCTGACCTTTAACCTGAACAGCGGCTTTGCCTCCGTGGGCTTCCAATACCTGCGGTTCTACTTCATATTTCACCTGGTTGTAATTCTTCACCATGCGGCTTAATCCACAGCTGCTTAAAACCAGTGCAGTAAGCGCCATTCCTGCGAACAACCTGAAATTGATCTTTCTGATCATTGTCGTGCGTTTTATGGGTTTGTATAAAATTATCCTTTCAAATCCGGTGCAAAGATAGTAAAAGCCTGATTTGTTGTGCAATGATTAACAACACACCTCGCTGAGTTTTCAACAAACAGCGTTATCAGATTAACGCCAAGCTTCAGGCCTTTGTTCAACGAATTGATTGAATATGTTCCAGATAACAATGCCGGCACACACGCTGATATTGAGTGAGTGTTTGGTGCCGTATTGGGGTAACTCGATCGCCAGATCCAGCTCTTGCAGGATGTCCTCAGACAAGCCTTCGACTTCGTTCCCGAAGATGACGGCCAGAGGCTGATTCCCAGGGACTTTAAAATCATTTAATGAAACACTCCCTGCCATCTGTTCGATGCCGGCAATGGTATATCCCTTACTTCTTAAGTCAGCAATGGCTTCTCTGGTAGTATGGAAATATCTCCAGTCCACCGTTTCTGTGGCACCCAGGGCACTTCTGTGAATCTCGCGGTGGGGCGGGGTGGCAGTTATACCGCAAAGGTAGAGTGCCTCGATGCGGTAAGCATCCCCGGTTCTGAATACCGATCCTGTGTTCTGCTGACTGCGGATATTGTCCAGAACCACTACCAGCGGTATCTTGGGGCTCGACTTATACGTCTCCGCATCAAGTCGCCCCAGCTCTTCCATGCTTAGTTTTTTCACAAGCCCGTTCAGTTTTATGTCACACCCCTTTATGAAACAAAGGTACAACATGAGGGCTGGTTTCAAAAACAGACTGTTTTCGCTCCTGCGTCAGGCCTGCATTAAGCCAGTTTGTTGATAAAATCCTCATCGAACGGGGTGGAAGCGATCCTTGGAAACCAGGGCATAAAAAGTATCTTTGTGCTGGACAAGCAGTGAGAAGGTGGCCAGGAAACAAGGCAAAGAAACAGCGGAGACCCCGCTGATGAAGCAATACAATGCCATCAAGGCGAAGTACCCCGACGCCCTGTTGTTGTTCAGGGTAGGGGATTTCTATGAGACATTTGGCAGCGATGCAGTGCGGGCGGCCGAGATCCTGGGCATTGTGCTGACCCGCCGTGCCAACGGAGCGGCCTCGCATATTGAACTGGCCGGTTTCCCACATCATGCCCTGGATACCTATCTTCCCAAATTGGTGAAGGCCGGACAAAGGGTCGCCATCTGCGACCAGCTCGAAGATCCCAAGATGGCCAAAACCATCGTGAAAAGGGGTGTCACGGAACTGGTCACACCCGGGATCGTATTCTCTGATAAAGTCCTGGATCACAAGACCAACAACTTCCTGGCCAGTCTTCATATGATTGGTCACCAGGGTGGTATCGCGTTCCTGGATGTGAGTACAGGTGAATTCTATGTCGCTCAGGGTTCCTACGAATCCATCGATAAGCTCCTCCAAACTTTTCGTCCCAGTGAGGTAATCCTCCAGCGAAGCAAACTTAAGCCCTTTCAGGAGGCTTTCGGTGGACGCTTCTATACCTCCACCTTCGAGGATTGGGTATTCACTGAAGAATATGCCAGAGATCTGCTGCTTCGGCACTTTGGGACCCTCAGCCTCAAGGGATTTGGCGTGGAAGATCTGCCCGACGGTATCATAGCTGCCGGTGCAGCCCTCCACTACCTCTCTGAAACCCAGCATGATAAACTATCGCACATCGCCCAGATACGACGCCTTGAGGAAGACCATTATGTTTGGCTCGATCGCTTCACCATCCGGAACCTGGAGTTGCTGCAATCGACCCATGAAGACGCCACCACGCTGTTTGATGTGATGGACCAGACGCTGACCCCAATGGGAAGTCGACTGCTGCGTAGGTGGATGCTCCTGCCGCTGAAGGACCGTCAGGCCATCGTGGAAAGACATGACATGGTGGATTATCTGCTGGCTGATCACGATTTTCTGAATCTTCTGACGCAGCAGATCAAAAGGGTAGGGGACCTGGAGCGCCTGATCTCCCGCGTAGCAGTCGGGAAAGCAGGACCCAGGGAGATGCTGCAGCTTGCCAGGGCGCTGCAGGCCATCGCGCCTGTCAGGGACGCCTGCCTCGCTGCCCGCATCGCGCCGTTACAGAAAACCGGCGATCAACTCAATGCCTGTGCTGTAATCCGCGACCGCATCTTTGCCGTGCTACAGGATGATCCTCCCGCTACACTCGCCAAGGGCAATATCATCCGCGAAGGCGTGGACCCGGAGCTGGACGAACTGCGTAACCTGGCCACATCAGGCAAGGAATTCCTGGCCAATATCCAGCACCAGGAGGCAGCACGGACCGGTATCACCTCCCTGAAAATTGGGTATAACAATGTGTTTGGTTACTACCTCGAAGTGACCAATGCGCACAAATCCAAAGTACCACCCGAATGGCATCGCAAGCAAACCCTGGTCAATGCTGAACGTTATATCACCGATGAACTCAAGGAATACGAGGAGAAGATATTAGGCGCTGAAGAGAAGATCGCTGGGATGGAAAACCGGATCTACACCGAGCTCCTCACTTCCGTCACGGAGTACATCGATCCGATTCAGCGCAATGCCCTGCTCATCGCCCGCCTCGACGTCATTCGGGCTTTTTCAGTCATCGCCAGGGAATATAACTATGTCCGGCCCGAGATCAACGACAGCCTGCTGCTGGATATCCACCAGGGGCGTCATCCGGTGATTGAGCGGCAACTCCCACCCGGAGAATCCTATGTGGCCAATGATGTGCGGCTCGATGACCAGCAACAACAGATCATCATCATTACCGGACCCAATATGTCCGGAAAATCCGCACTGCTCCGGCAAACTGCCCTGATCGTGCTGATGGCCCAGATGGGCAGCTTCGTACCGGCCGCCCAGGCCAGTGTGGGTCTCGTTGATAAGATCTTCACCAGGGTTGGCGCTTCGGATAATATCTCTTCCGGAGAATCCACCTTTATGGTAGAGATGAACGAAACCGCCAGTATCCTGAATAACATATCCAGTCGCTCCCTTATCCTGCTCGATGAAATTGGCAGGGGGACAAGTACCTACGACGGAATCAGCATCGCCTGGGCCATATCGGAGTTTCTGCACGAACATCCGGTTTTTAGGCCCAAGGTGCTGTTTGCCACCCACTACCACGAGCTGAACGAAATGGCCGCCTCTATGCCACGGATACGTAATTATAATGTGGCCGTCAGAGAGGTTGGTAATAAGGTGATCTTCATCCGCAAACTGATGCCAGGCGGCAGCGAACACAGCTTCGGTATTCATGTGGCCCGGATGGCGGGAATGCCCGCCAGCGTTATTCAACGGGCACATGACCTGCTGGGCAAGCTGGAATCCTCTCACAGCCATGCCCAGCTTGCCGGCCAGGAGTCCGGACGAAAAAAGGCATCCCCCGCATCCGGATCCCCCTTCCAGTTGAGCTTTTTCCAGTTGGATGATCCCTTGCTGGAGCAGATACGCGACGACATCCTCAATATTGATGTGGATACCCTCACCCCCGTGGAAGCTTTGATGAAACTCAACGAAATCAAGAAGTTACTCCGAAAATCCCAGGAGAAGAAGCAGAAATCCTGAGACACGATCGTTCTTTGAATATTTTTCAAAAATTTTCTTGTACCGAATCAGAGAAAGCATGTATATTTGCACTCCCATTAGCGGAAATAGCTCAGTTGGTAGAGCATAACCTTGCCAAGGTTAGGGTCGCGGGTTCGAGTCCCGTTTTCCGCTCAGCATCGAACAAGAACCTCTCAGATACGGGAGGTTTTTTACTGTCTGCCCGGATGGTGGAACTGGTAGACACGAGGGACTTAAAATCCCTTGGCCCCACGGCTGTGCGGGTTCGACTCCCGCTCCGGGTACCCAAAACAGCGTGATCGCTTAGGCGATCACGCTGTTTTCTCAAACCTCGCACTCACACTCACGATAAGTTTACAGCGATCAGCATTCAGCAATCATTCGTAATTCTTAATTCGTAATTACCTGATTATTAACCCCTAATCCCTAATTCCTAATTCCTAATTTCTCATCCTCCTCCATAAAGAAAAGGGTTTCAATACTGACTGAAAATACCCTGGCCAGGTCGAAGGCTAGCTTCAGACTCGGATTGTATTTGTTCTTCTCCAGAAAGACAATGGTTTCCCGGCGCACATTCACCAAACGGGCCAGCTCCTCCTGCGTGAAGTTGTGCCTGGCGCGATACTCCCTTATCCTGTTATTCATGCTGTAATCCCCTGCTGTTCAGTATTGCCCAGGTAATGGCAAACGCCAACCCCATGCCCAGTATCCCGCTTCCGATCAACTGCTCTGTATCAATAACCACCCTGTCCTTCACAATTAATAATGCGACCCATATGTACAACGAGATATAATAGGATATGGATGCAGCACGCTGCAAAAGCTTGCGGGATAACTCATCCTCTTGTGGTTCTCCCCTACGCGTATTGCGTACCCTGCTGATCCCCAGAAATACAGCAAAGACCACCAATAGAAAAATAACCCCTGTATGTACAAGGTCCAACGTGTTCACTTGCCCCTGGGCACTCAATAGCCACAAAAGAGCCGTTATGATGACCATCGACACCACAACGAAAATAATGGTTGATCTTTTCATGGTTGATGTTAGTTAAATCTAACACAAAGTTAGAAATAAATAACATCATGTCAAGAAAAATGTGGATCTATTTCAGCACCATTCGCGTCATATGCTTCATGATTCTGTCCGTAGCCCCACGTCGTATCTCGACAAATAGGCGGGCTGCCTGCCCCGCCTGCTGTCGCTTCACCGGGTCTTCATTCCATTCCCTGACCAAGGAGGTCCATTGCTTCTCGTCTTTGACACTGAAACCGCCTCCCTCCTGGATCATGGCCGCTGCCTCCGGGAAACGGTGGTGGTGTGGACCAAAAACCACAGGTTTTCCATGGGCCGCCGGCTCAAGAATGTTGTGCAACCCGCTTCCGAACGCACCTCCCACATAGGCGATATCCGCCAGGGCATAAAGACCGGCCAGCATCCCGATGTTGTCGATGATAATAACCCTGATATTAGTTGGGATCACATCCTGTATCTGGCTGTATCGCATGGCATCCGGGCCAAAGGCAGAGGTGATCCCGTTCACCCGCTTGTCATCCACTTCATGGGGTGCGATGATAAAACGAATAGGCAACCCGGTCTGAGCCTTGAGATGCAGGAGCAGCTTCTCGTCCTGCGGCCATGTGCTGCCGGCTACGATGAGCAGGGCATTGCTGCCAAAATCTGACAGCAAAGGCACAGCAGGTGGATGGAGCGCATGGGCGCTCACACGATCGTAACGAGTGTCTCCGCTCTGGCTGGCATTGTTCAGTCCGTGCTCATGCAATAAACGCAACGAAGAGGCATCCTGAACAAAGATATGGGAGGCCTGCACCAGCTGTTTCCTGAACCAATTTCCCCATGGCCTGAAGAAAAGCTGGGACGGCCTGAAGACGGCGGAAATAAAATAATAAGGGATGTGCCGGTTTTGCAGGGCCTGCAGGTAGTTATGCCAGAACTCATATTTGACGAAAATGGCCACATCCGGCTGCAGATTGTCAAGAAATCGCCTCACTTGTCCAGGAAGATCGGGCGGGAGGTAAACGACCTGGTCAGCAAGGGCATAGTTTTTCCTGATATCATAACCTGAAGGAGAAAAGAAGCTGAGCAGGATCGTGGACTGCGGGCTTACCGCTTTGATGGCTTCGATCAGCGGCCTGCCCTGCTCAAATTCTCCAAGACTGGCGCAATGGAACCAGATACGCATCCTTCCATCGGCTTTCTGTAAGGGCTGGATAAACTGGTTCTTTCTGCCTCTCAGCCACTTCCTGGCTTTGGGATAAAAGAGGGCAGCCAGGTGGATCCCAAGGAGGTAGAATCGGATACCCAGTGTGTAAAGGCCGGCCCACATCATCCTTGATAAAATCAGTAGTAATAGGTTTTTTGTTTGGAGGCCCCGTATAACGGGATCATCCAGGCGGCCCTAAGTCCGATCAGGATGTCGGTGCGCTGGGCCTCATCCTTTGCCATACGGTCGAAATCCCAATCCCGCCGCGATTTCGCGAAAGCCGTGGTGAACTCCAGCCCGGCGTAAAAATTGGCAATACGACGGGAGCTCAGATGCAGGTAACCTGCACTGGCAGTGAGAGAGAGCCCGTTGCTGAGACGGTCATATCCTTTTACATAATCCTCATCGAGCTGAGGTGCCCTGTTCCCTTTGTTATCAATCCTGATCTTGTGCTGCAACAACCCTGCACCCAGCGTCATCATCAGCCCGCTGTTCTTATTCTTTTCGCTCAACGACAGAATGTATCCCACCCTGGCGCCGATCCGAAACCCGCGCATACTGGTGAAGACATCAGCATACAGCCCACCGGCATCGATGATGTAACCCTGCTCTGTACTGATGGCGTCGAAAAGATGGTCTTCCCTGACATCATTGCCAAAAAGGAAGTCGCCTTCCAGTCCGAATACCCAGTTGGTTCGGGTCTTGTACATGAAGGCCGGACCCGCAGAAGCCAGTGGCCCAAAACGTGCAGAAAGGTCGCCCGCTGGCAGGAAAGCCCCCATGCTGCCTTGTATCCAGGGCACCGACATGGCTTCATTCCTGGACTGCCCGCGCCCGTTCCAGGGCAGGAGGCTCAGGAGAATAAACCAGAATAGGAGATGTTTTTGCATAGGTGTGGGATTCTTGTCGTACCTAACGCTACCCTGCGGTACTTATTTCAGGGCCTGCATCAGAAAGAAGCCTTTATTGCGTTCATTATCCTTTGGTTTGCAAAGTAACAAAATTGCCCATGAATATCGCTGTCTGGATGTGGATTGAAGGGATCCGGGCATACGACCTGAGCTTAGGAATAGCCTGATACCGGGCTTCGGCAATCCCGGCATATTATCTATCTTTGCTGCCTTTACAACACCTGTCACTTAACCTAATGCAGCTATGAACAAGATCCAGATGGTTGACCTCAAAGGCCAGTACCTGAAGATTAAGACGGAGATCGATGCTGCCATTGCTTCCGTGGTTGCTTCCACGGCCTTTATCAATGGCCCTGAGGTCAAGGCATTTCAACAGGATCTGGAGGCCTACCTGGGCTCCAGGCACGTGATACCCTGTGCCAACGGGACGGACGCCCTGCAGGTGGCCATGATGGCACTGGGCCTTAAGCCTGGAGATGAGGTGATTACTACCACTTTTACCTTTATCGCCACAGCAGAGGTGATTGCCCTGCTCGGCCTCACGCCTGTGCTGGTGGATATTCAGCCTGATACATTTAACATTGATCCTGAGGCCATCCGCAAGGCCATAACCCCCAAAACAAAGGCCATCGTTCCGGTGCACCTCTTCGGACAGTGTGCCGATATGGACGAAATATTTCAGATTGCCCGTGAACATGATCTCTATATTATCGAAGATGTGGCACAGGCCATCGGCTCAAAATACCATTACATGGATGGCTCAGGGGCGCGCATGGGAGGTGCCATGGGGCATATCGGCTGTACCTCTTTCTTCCCTTCCAAAAACCTGGGATGTTATGGCGATGGCGGGGCCATCTTTACCGACGATGATCAGTTGGCCGATATGCTGCGCGTCATCGTCAACCATGGCATGAAAGTCAGGTATTACCACGACCTCGTGGGTGTCAATTCCCGTCTCGACAGCATCCAGGCTGCCGTACTGAAAGTGAAGCTGCAATACCTCGACCAATACAATGCAGCACGTCAGGCTGCAGCCGACCGCTACGATGACTCGCTGCGGGGCGTCCCGGGTCTGGTCCTGCCTGCCCGCAGTCCGCGAACCAACCATATCTTCCACCAATACACCTTACTGGTCCCCGCAGATAAGCGGGATGGATTGCTCGCCTGGTTGCAGCAGCATGAAGTGCCCTGCGCTATATATTATCCGGTTCCGCTGCATATGCAGAAAGCCTACCTGGATCCACGTTACAAGGCCGGTGATTTTCCTGTCGCAGAAGATGTCAGTCGGCGCTGTATCTCCCTGCCCATGCATACCGAATTGGAAGAGGCCCAGCAGACGTTCATTACGGACCTGGTCCGTCAGTATCTTTCTTAAAGTATATCCTATGCAAAATCCTGATTATTATGCACATCCTTCGGCAGTGATCGATGCCGGCTGCCAGATAGGGGCAGGGAGTAAAATTTGGCATTTCTCTCATCTCATGGCAGGTGCTGTTCTCGGCCCGCAATGCAATATCGGCCAGAATGTCTTCATCGCCAACGGTGTAACACTAGGAGCAAATGTCAAGGTGCAGAACAACGTCAGTATTTATGAAGGTGTGATATGCGAGGATGATGTTTTTCTGGGTCCTTCCATGGTGTTTACAAATATCACCAATCCCCGCAGCGCTGTGGTGCGCAAAGGACAGTACACCGTCACGGTCGTGCGAAAAGGAGCCAGCATCGGTGCCAATGCGACGATCGTTTGTGGTCATGAAATCGGTGCTTTTGCTTTTGTGGGTGCCGGTGCCGTGGTAACCAAATCGGTGCCTGCCTACGCCCTTGTCGTTGGTAACCCGGCCCGTCGTGTGGGATGGATGAGCGAATACGGTCATCGCCTCAGCTTTGATGAGCATGGAGAAGCTGCCTGTCCGGAAAGTGGACAGCGCTACCGTCTTCAGGATCAGATTGTTATTAAATTGGATGATAAAAAATAAAAGCATGAAACGGTTTGCCCTCATCGGTGCAGCAGGTTATATCGCACCCCGCCATATGCAGGCCATACGGGATACCGGCAATGACCTCGTCGCCATCCTCGATCCTTCTGACAGCGTCGGGATCATCGATAGCTATTTCCCGCGAGCGGATTATTTTTCTGAACCGGAACGTTTTGACCGGCACCTGGACAAGCTAAGACGTCAACCCGGGCAGCAGGTTGATTTTGTTTCCATCTGCAGCCCCAACTATCTGCATGATGCGCATATCCGCCTCGCCCTGCGCAACGGAGCGCATGCTATTTGCGAGAAACCATTGGTACTGAATCCATGGAATGTCGATGCGCTCCAGGATATTGAGCATGAAACAGGGCATAATATCAGTGTCATCCTGCAGCTCCGCCTGCATCCGGCCATACAGGCCCTGAAGGAGAAATTCGACGCCATGCGCGATCTCCCCAGTCAGGAAGTCGACCTCACCTATATCACCAGCCGCGGCAACTGGTACCTCCGTAGCTGGAAAGGAGATATGAAGAAATCCGGAGGCGTGGCCACCAACATTGGCATTCATTTCTTTGATATGCTGCTGTGGCTGTTCGGAGAAGTCCGCGACCTGGAAGTCCACCGCCATGACGATTACAGCTGTGCCGGTATTGTGACCCTCGACAGGGCCAGGGTGCGTTGGTTCCTTAGCATTGATGAAGATCACCTGCCTGAGGCGGTCAGGGTGAAAGGCCAACGAACCTACCGCAGCATCACCATCCAGGGAGAAGAAATAGAGTTCAGCGGAGGGTTTACTGACCTCCATACGGTCAGCTATCAGAAAATTCTTGGAGGCGAAGGCTTCTCTGCCCAGGATGCCCGCAGCAGCATCGACCTGGCCTACCGTATCCGCAATACACAGCCCCGACAGGCCGGTGCATTGTCTCATCCATTTTTAAATAATATTAAATAATCGGCGATATATGAATTTTATCAAAGACCTTGAGGAAAAAAAGAGTGCGATATCGGTGATCGGACTGGGTTATGTGGGTTTGCCCATTGCCCTGGAGTTTGCACGCATGTTCCGTGTCATCGGATTCGATATCCGGCCCGACAGGGTGGCCATGCTGAACAGGGGGGAAGATCCCAGCCGTGAAATCGGACCGGAAGGCTTCGAGGGAACGGATATCCTCTTTACCGCAAATCCGGAAGACCTGAAACAGGCCAGTTTTCATATCGTCGCTGTGCCAACGCCCATCGACGACAGCAATATGCCGGATCTGAGCCCTCTGCTGGGTGCAACCCGCACCCTGGCCCCCCATCTCAAGAAAGGGGATTATATTGTGTATGAATCTACCGTCTATCCAGGCGCAACGGAAGAAGATTGTGTTCCCCTGCTGGAGCAAGGATCTGGTTTGAAGTATATTACTGATTTCAAGGTGGGCTATTCACCGGAACGTATCAATCCCGGAGATAAAGTGCATACCCTGACAACCATCGTAAAGGTGGTCTCCGGTTGCGATGCAGAATCTTCTGAGGTGGTAGCCGATCTGTATGCCAGGATCGTAAAAGCCGGTGTGCACCGGGCTTCATCTATCAAAGTGGCTGAAGCTGCCAAGATCATCGAAAACACACAGCGGGATGTCAACATCGCCCTGATGAATGAGTTGTCGATCATCTTCAACCGCATGGGAATCAATACCTATGAGGTTCTCGAGGCTGCCGGCACCAAATGGAACTTCCTCAAGTTCTTCCCCGGCCTGGTGGGTGGGCATTGCATCGGCGTGGATCCTTATTACCTTACCTACAAGGCCAAAAAGCTGAGGTACCATGCCCAGGTCATCACCAGTGGACGTTTTGTCAATGATTCCATGGGCTATTATGTGGCCAAGCAGTTGGTGAAGAGAATGATCGCTGCCGGTAAGAATGTGCTGAACACTCATGTCCTGATCCTGGGGATCACTTTCAAAGAGGATGTCAGCGATATCCGCAATTCGAGGGTGCCCGATATTTATACAGAGTTACGCTCATATGGCGTTAAAGTGGATGTCAGTGATCCCTTCGCGGATGCACATGAGGTCATGGAAGAATATGGCATTCCACTCACACAACATCCCGGCCAGGGCTACGATGCCGTCGTGGTGGCCGTGAGTCATAAGGAATACATGGCACTGACAGAACAAGACCTGATGGCCTTTTGCGGTGAAAACCCGGTCCTGGTGGATGTTAAAGGCATCTTCCGCGGACAAATCAGGGAAATGATATACTGGAGTTTATAGCCAACGAAATGAGGATCATCGTTACAGGCGGAGCAGGGTATATCGGATCACACACCGTCGTTGAGCTGGTGAACGCAGGTCATGATGTGGTCATTGTTGATGACCTGTCCAATTCGCATCCGCGTGTTTTACCGGCCCTTGCACAGTTGCTGGGCTTCAGCCCTGCCTTCTACAAGACCGACCTCGCGGACCCGCAGGCAGCCAATGCCTTTTTTGAAGCCTGCCCTGAGAGTGATGCTGTTGTTCATTTTGCTGCTTATCTATCTGTAAGTGAGTCTGTTGAAGATCCAGTGAAATACTATCATAACAACCTGGGTTCCCTTGTCAATGTCCTCAGAGGCATGCATGAAAGGAATATCAGGTCGCTGGTCTTCTCTTCATCCTGTACGGTGTACGGACAGCCTGAGCACTTCCCGGTTAGCGAGGATGCACCTGTCCTGCCTGCCGGTTCGCCATATGGGAGTACCAAACAGATGTCGGAAAAGATCCTGGAAGATACCGCGAGGGCGGGCAGGTTAATGGCTACTTCATTGCGCTATTTCAACCCCATCGGAGCCCATGATTCGGCCCTGATCGGGGAATTGCCCATGGGTGTGCCCCATCACCTGGTTCCTTATATCACCCAGACGGCCAGTGGCCGCAGACCTTTTCTGCGGGTGTTTGGATCGGATTACCCCACCCCCGACGGTACCGCTATTCGTGACTACCTCCATGTGGTTGACCTTGCCAAGGCGCATGTCCGGACGGTGGAGTACCTCCAAAACGAACAGACGCAGCCCTGGGAGGTGTTCAACCTGGGGACAGGACAGGGTGCCTCTGTCCTGGAAATGATCCATGCTTTCGAAAAGGCCACCGGTATCGGGCTTCCTTACCGCTTCCTGCCAAGAAGGGCCGGGGATGTGGTGCAGGTATGGGCCGATACCACGCGTGCCAACAATATCCTGGGGTGGAAGGCAGAGCGGGACCTGGAAAATATGATGTCTACAGCCTGGGCCTGGGAAAAACACCTGCAGGCCACCGGCTGGTACGAAACCACCGGGGATTAAGGCCATGCTTGATTCTGACCCATGGTATTGCGTAGTTTTATAGTGTCAAATTGATTCATTATTAAGAGAAAAGACCATGTCAACCTACAAAAGGACCATTCTGATCACCGGGGGTGCCGGTTTCATCGGCTCGCATGTTGTAAGATATTTTTTAGCAAAATATCCTGAATATCAAATCATTAATCTCGATAAACTAACCTATGCCGGTAACCTTGAGAACCTGAAGGATATCGAAAAGGCGCCCAATTACCGTTTTATTAAAGGCGATATTGTGGATGGAGCGTTCATCCAGGGCCTGTTCCAAGAGCTTCAACCGGATGGGGTTATCCACCTCGCTGCTGAATCACATGTCGACCGCTCCATCTCCAATCCGAATGAATTCGTCTATACCAATATCGTGGGCACGGTCAACCTGCTCAATGCTGCCAGGGCATTGTGGAAGGACGCATTCGAAGGGAAGAAGTTCTATCACATCAGCACCGACGAAGTGTACGGTTCACTTGGCGATGAAGGGTATTTCGTGGAGGAGACGCCCTACGACCCACGCAGTCCTTACTCCGCTTCCAAAGCCAGCTCAGATCACCTTGTCAGAGCTTATGGGCACACCTTCAAACTGCCGGTGGTGATCAGCAATTGTTCCAACAACTATGGTCCCTATCAGTTTCCTGAGAAGCTGATCCCCCTGTTCATTCATAATATCAATCATTCCAAGCCTTTACCAGTCTATGGAAAGGGCGAGAATGTCCGCGACTGGCTATACGTCGGCGACCATGCCGCCGCCATCGACATCATCTTCCACCGGGGCAGGCTGGGGGAAACGTACAACATCGGTGGTGATAATGAATGGAAGAATATTGACCTGATCCGGACCCTGTGCCGCATCATGGACGGTAAGTTAAACCGCAGCGCCGGCACATCGGAGCAACTGATTACCTATGTGAAAGACCGTGCCGGGCATGACCTGCGCTACGCCATCGATGCGTCCAAACTGAAGGTTGAACTGGGTTGGGCCCCTTCACTCACGTTTGACCAGGGGTTAGCGTTGACGGTCGATTGGTACCTGGCCAACCAGGATTGGCTGGATCATGTGACAAGTGGGGATTACCAGCAGTATTACGAACAACAATACTTGCAGAGGTAATCCTGACGTTAAGTGGCGAAAGACCGGGATAGTTTACAGGCCTGCAATCTCTGCTGAACCGGCCTGTATATCAGCAGAAACCTTTTTGACCAGTCCCTGCAGCACAGTACCGGGTCCCACTTCGATGAACTGGGTGGCACCACCGGCGATCATGTTTTGCATCGTCTGTGTCCAGCGCACAGGTGAGGTGAGCTGTGCGATGAGGTTCTCGCGGATGCGCCCGGGATCCGTATAGGCTTTGGCATCCACATTCTGGTACACCGGGCAACGGCCCTGGTGGAAGCTGGTTTGCCCAATGGCTTCAGCCAGTTCCTGGCGGGCAGGTTCCATCAGCGGGCTGTGGAAGGCACCGCCCACTTTGAGTGGTAACGCACGCTTTGCGCCGGCTGCTTTCAAGGCTTCACAGGCCGCTTCGATGGCCGGAATGCTGCCGGAGATCACGAGCTGCCCGGGACTGTTGTAGTTGGCCGGTACCACGATGCCGGCTATGCCCCGCAGCACATCCTCTACTTTCTCATCTTCCAGGCCCAGGATGGCCGCCATGGTTGACGGTTCCGCTTCGCAAGCTTTCTGCATGGCCATGGCGCGTTTGGATACCAGGACGAGTCCGTCTTCAAAGGTCAGGGTGCCGTTGGCTACAAGGGCACTGAATTCACCCAGTGAATGACCTGCTACCATATCGGGCTGGAAATCATCACCTAACATTCGGGCAAGGATAACCGAGTGCAGAAAGATGGCGGGCTGGGTCACGCGTGTTTGCCTGAGATCCTCTTCTGTTCCCCCGAACATGATGTCGGTGATCCGGAATCCCAGGATCTCATTGGCTTGCTCGAAAAGCTCGCGGGCCGCATCAAAGCGCTCGTACATCGGCTGACCCATACCGGTAAATTGGGCTCCCTGGCCCGGAAATACATATGCTCTCATGGTGTTTTTGTGTTAGTCAGACAGAAATCAATGCAATTTGGATCCGATCAGATGAATGAACTCTTCCCGGGTCTTCTCATGCCGGAAAGCGCCGGTGAAGTCCGAGGTGGTCGTGACAGAGTTTTGCTTCTGTATGCCCCGCATCGACATGCACATATGCTGGGCTTCTATAACAACGGCCACCCCCAGTGGTTTAAGCGTATCCTGTATGGCTTGTTTGATCTGCGTTGTGAGCCGTTCCTGCACCTGCAACCTCCGCGCATAGGCATCCACAACCCTGGGTATCTTGCTCAGCCCTACGATATACTCATTGGGAATGTACGCAACATGGGCCTTTCCGAAGAAAGGGATCAGATGATGCTCACACATACTGTAGATCTCGATATCCTTTACAATGACCATCTGCTTGTATTCTTCGCGGAATTTGGCCGATTCTAGGATCTCCACAGGATCAAGCAAATAACCGTGCAACAGGAATTGCATGGCCTTGCCCACACGTTCAGGGGTTTTCAACAACCCTTCCCGGCTGGGATCTTCGCCCAGGATGCGCAGGATCTTTTCGTAATGAAAGGCGAGTTCCTTGACCTTCTCACAGTTATAGTTATCGATCTTTTCATACCCGTCCAGGGTGTTCTCTTCGGCCAGGGCCTTCAAAGCTTCAATGTTCTTTTCTTCCATCATTACAACTGAAACAGTGTTCAGCCTCCGTAGTATTCCGCAATGTTATTCTCAGTCTCCATCAGTTTAACGCAGTGCAGCTCTGCACCCATCAGAAGCACAGGCTGTTCTAGCTGCTCCCAAATGGCCATGGTTATGATTTCCGCCGAAGCCATGCGTCCTTGCATGAAGTCCACCTCCAGGTTCATATTCTTATGATCTACCTTCTCGATCACCTTCTCCCGGATGACCTTGCTCAGTTCTTTCAGGTTGACAACAAAACCAGTTTCAGGGTTGACCCGGCCTTTAACGGTTACATAAAGCACGTAATTATGCCCATGCCAGTTTGGATTGCTGCATTTGCCAAACACTTCCAGGTTTTTTTCGTCGCTGAAATCTGGTCTGAAGAGCCGGTGAGCCGCATTAAAGTGCTCTTTGCGTGTGATATATACCATACAGAAAGATTTCATCCGGGATCAAAGGTAGCCAACTTCGCTTCACGGGCAATACCTTTCAGGCAATTTGAGGGAGGAAAGCCATGCTAACAAATCTCCGGTACATCTGTTATTATCGCAGGGTGTCAGAACATCCGAAGAAAGACCATGAGTTTGTTTTAATAACGGAATTAGAAAAACCTGTCACATGTCCATCCGTCGATTAACCGATACACAATACCTTCCCATCCCGTCTGAGCAGGCCTGGGAATTCTTCTCAGATCCCCGTAACCTCAACCTGATTACACCCCCTGAGATGCAGTTTGTCATCCTCACTCCGGATCTGCCCGAACGGGTATATCCTGGTATGATCATCCATTATAAGGTGAGTCCGCTCCCCGGAATGCGCATGGAATGGCTGACAGAGATCACCCATGTGGAGGAGGGTAAGTTTTTTGTGGATGATCAGCGCAGTGGGCCCTACCGTTTATGGCACCATCAGCATCACTTTAGCGCAAAGGGAACAGGAACGGAGATGACGGATATTGTCCATTACAGTCTGCCGCTGGGATTCCTGGGTAACATCGCCGGAAAATGGCTGGTGGACCAGCGTGTGCGGCAGATATTCACCTACCGTGCCCGAAGGCTGAAAGAATTATTTCCTGCGTAGATGAAGTAAGGGTTGTTTGATAATGAAAACAGCCGGACCCAGGCAGGATCCGGCTGTCATTTGTTATGCGCTGGATGGTTTAGTTGGAATAATCGGTCAGCATCTCCATCAGTTTCTTGCGGGCAAAGAAGATGCGGCTCTCCCGAGTTTGACAGTTAAATTTTGCAACAGGTTGTTGAGCAATACATTAAGCA